>Ga0116227_10011916_pt1 | contig 14418 bp, 14 predicted proteins | sample S1TSphgellanicum_FD_89693 | JGI IMG/M metagenome (GOLD analysis project Ga0116227, IMG submission 89693) | Host-associated microbial communities from peat moss isolated from Minnesota, USA - S1T2_Fb - Sphagnum magellanicum MG | ecosystem: Host-associated > Plants > Peat moss > Unclassified... | reverse complement strand
GTGCTGGCCCCCGCCACCTGTGCTGGCGCCCCCCTGTTAATTGGGTAATAACGGTCTGTCTGTTCGGGCAGTGCCTGGAAACCGCCTGGACAGACAAACAGATAGACACTGTAGCTTTAATATATAAGATGGCACATCACCTCAAAACCAACGTGTTTTGGAATTTCAAATCACCAACAACGTTTTGGAATCACATAATTTTGATTTATATCCCACACATGAAATATCTTGAACCTAATTTACATTTGAGCTAGTTTCCAAAATAAAATTCACTTAACTATAGTAATCTAACTTAAGACTTAATTGGGCAACTAAATTAACATTTTTGACAATTAAAATATGTCAATCATGCATCAATGCACCATGAATTAAACAATTTGATGTAATAGAAGTTGTTGTGGTAATTTGTAATGTTGGATGCTTATCATTTTTAAAAAAAAACTATCAAAATTTGTTTTTGCAAAGGTTTAAAAAAAAATCTCAATTATTATTTTTAATTTAAAAAAATTTGAAAATCAAGGCATGGTATCAAATTATTTGTTTATTTTGTATAGACCAAATTTGGCCCAACTTGAACTATACATGTTGTATTGTCATTTTTTTACCAAGTCCAAGGATGGCCTTTGATGATTTTAATGCAATTGGAAATTTGACAAATGAAACAATGCCAATGCAGTGGTTTTTTGATTTGAATGGTGTAGAAGATGCAGAATGCTTTGCATTCTTTTTCTTTGGACATAAGTACCCTATTTATAGTTCTTGCATTGAGGGTGCAACAATTCCTTAGCTTGTCACTAAAGTTGTTTTCGGCATGGTAATGAACAATGTCAAGGTAGGGTGTGAAGGTGTAGCTTGAGGACTTATCTCAAAACTTGAGATGCGATTTCCAAAGCAAGAAATCATGATTGCATTGGGTGTGATGTACACACAATATTGGGATGTTGATTCAATAGCTATAGAAGAGACTTTTTTTCCTCACCTTAGCACATTGAAAATGGCTTTTTATTACCCTTGTAAGATTAATGGATTGGACCAAAATGTTCTTCCATTCCTTTCAACTCACATGCTTAATTTGTAGTCAAATCATTTCAAGATGACTATGCTACATAATTTTGAAGTGACATTGCATGAAGAGAACCAATTCAATCCCCTTATGAGGCTTTGGCACAAAATTTCCACATCTAGTGTCCTCAACCTCAACCTCTCCGAATACATAAAGTTGGCCAAAATTACTACTATTTAAGTTATTGGGTCAGTTGAAAACAAACGAACATTTATCATTATTGCTTTCATAAAAAACAAATTGCATAATCGTTTGAGCACTAGGTTCCATAATCAATAACTTTTTATTTTATAAAATTTTATGTATGATTAGGCCATTGCCAACTGGCAAGACAAGGTGCGCCATTGTGCAAATGCATAGCTGACAACCAAATCTTGCAAGTTGGAAGGTTTTGTAAAGATTTTCTAGACTGCAGATTTGCATTTACAAACCATATAAGGGTGTAAGAAAATTTTGTAACATAAATGTTTTTTGTTTATCACGCATTTTGAAGTCCCTTTCAAATGTAAATTTGTGATTTAGTTTATGATTCAATTCACATGGAATCTGAATTTCAATCTATTTCAAAATTCAGTTTTGTATAATCGGACTGTTGAATTATTGTTCTCATAGCAACCATTGGACTACCAAATTAGTGTTCTCCTAGATCTGGAATTGGAACTAGTATTCCCTTGTAGGCAAATGCATTCCCCTCCTCGCATAAATGTTGCCAAATTGTTCAATTGGGCTTCATACGATTGTTGGCATTTTGCATTGGAACTAGTATTCCCTTGTAGCCAAATGCACTCCCCTCCTCACATAAATGTTGCAAAATCGTTCAATTTGGGCTTCCTATGATTGTTGCCATTCTGCATTGGAACTAGTATTCCCTTGTAGCCAAATGCAATCCCCTCCTCACATAAATGTTACCAAATTGTTCAATTGGGCTTCCTATGATTGTTGCCATTCTGCAAACATTTGCAAATGATGACTCGTCACCATAGCCACTCTAAACCCAATAAATTCGCCAAAGTGGCTCCACCTCATAAACAAATTTAGCCATGTTTGCTATTTTATGTCTGAGCTGTGTGGCCACATTGGCAACTACTTGGACTTTTAACCAAAAAAAAAAAGCCATTGCTGGGCATTGCCTTGCAACTGCTTGGAGACTGGTGGCCATATTTAATTGGCTCCTATTTAATAATGTTTGCCTTGGATATCCGGATTTACAAACTTCGTTGACCCACCCACCGACGAGTGCCCAATTGAATTGTAGCGGGAGCGAGGGCTCCCATGGGATTCGAACCTGCGCTGTTCTCGCCAAGTACCTAACCAGTGAGCTAGCTATCGCACACCTCTTGCTACTGCTTCTTCTTCTTCTTCTTCGTCTTGGTCGTCTATGGAGCGAGCTCGTTCCTGCAGGGGGGGAGGGATGATGTGCGCGCTGGCTGCTTTTGTTTTTGGCGGGTTTGAAGAAGATGGTCGTTCCCGGGGTGTCGTGTTCGAGTGTATAAGCTGAAGGTATAAAACACACAGCAACTCCATCTCTGATGATTTTGATTTGCATTGAATTGGACCCCCAAAAAATGTGAAAAGTGTTTCGTTTTCTTTGAGACGTATGTGCAGCGAGGGTTTGGCTTCGGGGGCTTGTGAAACAACCGTGAGACGTTTTATTTTATTTTATTTTATTGAAGTGTTTTGTGTTGATTAAATTTTTTTTGTCTTGTTTTCTTCTACAAGAATATCACATTTTTCTAGTTGCCAAAATTAGTGGTACAATTTTCTGTTTTCTTTTGTAATGTTTTTTTTGAAGGAGCAATACTGTTGTTGGAAAATTCTATCTATCTGTCGTCTCTTTCTCTCTCTCACCAGGCACAGTGATTTCATTTTTGTCTTCAGGCAATAATCTGTTGTTGCCGAAAGTGTGCCAACAAGTTGATGTATCAACCTTACAGAGGATGGGAAGTAGTACAAGTCCATTTTTTTTGGAGCAAGCTATATATACATTACCCTTGCAGAGAAAGCCTTGAATTCCTCAGTGGCCATTTTCAGTGTTTGTTTTCTGAACGGAATTGGTGAACAAAATATATGGAGAGCTCGCGAGCTTGTTACAGCTTTATCGGCAATTTGCCTTACTCTTGTTTCTTTTTAGATGAGCCTTTGTCTTGAGAGAGCGTTCGTCTCGGTGACAGCGCTCAATGAACCACTCAGAGTATGTGCGACAGGGACCCTTGAGTGGGCAGCCTGTGGAGCCACCATCAGCAGCTCCTAACTGCTCCTTTCGTGATGTTAGCGATCATATTGCAGTTGAGCGCCAAAACCCTAACCATGCACCAAGAATGCGAGGGGCCATTTCTGGCCCAGGGCATTTTTCACACCCTAATTCTGGCAATTGGAAGCCTCCTCACAACAACTCAAATGTCTTCAACTCAAATGCCTTCCCTGCTGGTATGGAGCTATCATCTTCTGACAGACATCTGCACTATGCATCAAATGGACAAATCTTCCCACCAAAGCGCACCATGTATCTGCCTGACTCAAATAGTCCTGATCAGATGGAGCAGCATTTTGGTATGGTACCAAATGATGGTGGCAATGCAGCTGGAACAGAGTTTGATCACAACTTTCAGGATTTTTCCAGGAAGCCAAATCATGTCAATCCCTCTCCCAACAGACGCTTAGAGAAGCCATTTCTCAGACAAGGACCACAGAAGGCTGGACAGATGTCTCGGCCAGGTATGCACCTTCAATCCATATGCTCTAGAGAAGTTTTAGCATTACCGGACCCCCTGATTATTGTCATCATCTTGTGTCATCTTCTGAAAATGTAGACTTTGTATTCAGCTTTAGTTTCATCAGTCGCACAGAGTGCTGAACTCACTTCTGCACGGGGCTCAGGCATCAGCAATTCTTGCTCTCTTACCCCTCATGGTGGGACACCTCAAGATGAACTGGGGAGGACAGGGGAGAGGCAGGTTGATACAGAGCAGGCAACCAGTGTTTGCAACAAGCTTTGGACAGAGCTGCAGTCTGCCATGGGTGCTCGAGAAAGGTAAGGTATTTCCAGTGTCTTAATAGTATGGTAAACATGCAGTCAGTGGATTCAATGGCCAAATCTGACACACAAAGTTTCTATTCCTTGACAAAATTGTAACTTGCATGCAGTGGATTTACCAGCAGTGGTTCCATGTGAAGTTCAGCTGGGTTCTTTCACTTGACTCAGCTCATTTGTGGTAATATGAGGTGGGTTGTGTTTGTGGTCTACAGGGCAATCAAGGCACAGGAAGCCAGAGTTATGCAAATCAGCAATCAGAAGGCAGCAATCACAGAAGAAAAAAAGGTGGTCGTGGCTATGAGGAATGAGATAATTGCACTAAGGGAGCAAACTAAAGCAGAGCGACTGAAAATGGAAGATGAGGTGAGATTGGTAGAGATGCAACCCATATAAGTATTAAGTGGTGACACAGAGAAATCACACGTCTGACATTTTTGGGGTCATTTGGATAGCTCAGAAGGGGATGTCTGCAGGCACTGGAGCAAAGAAACTAAAGAGAGGGAGAAGGATTTGGATTCCTATGCTGTTTGATTGCCAACTTTGGCCCTTAGAATGTGACAAATATGGTTGTTAGTTGTGGCCAGGCAAATGAAGCAAGGGTGGAAAAGGAGGTTATGGAGCGCTTCAGCACAGATATTGCTGTACAGGTGACTTGAATTCTCTCTTCAAGCTCTCTTTCATTGTTTATCGGCTGGCAGAGGATGTTTGCAATAATTGGTTCTGTCCACAGTAAGATTCAAATGGACTTGCTGCACCATATGTGGCATTTGACTGTTGGAACTGGCAGCTGGCAGAGCTCAGGCAAACCCAGCGACAACTAGAGAAAGACAAGGTAACAAGACTTCACCCATTCCTTCTTTTGCTGTTTAAGTTGAGCTGGTGCAAAAGAATTTATCTTTGCTCTGGATTAGTTCTCCTGTTATTTTGTGTCATGGAGTACCTTGTCTTACTATGCTGTGATGCTCTCCTGTAGGCAGCTCTTGAAGTGCAGAAAGCAGAATTGGAAGAGAGGAAGAAGACACTGGAGGAGTGGGAGCACAAATTATTGGAAAAGGAAAGTTCCCTTGTAGCAATCGAAACAAAAAAGACAGCTAAAAAACTGATGGATTCTGCATCATGTGAGAAATCAAGCCCTCTGTACCAACCTGGTGCAGAAAACTTTGATGCTGAGGATGGCCTGCAGACTCTCAACAACAGGACAAAAGTTTCTCCCATTTTAGTTCATGAGGGTGATGATGGGATCCCAACAACACACCTTTGCAAAGTCATTGCAGATACAGTGGAGGAGACTTTACCAACTTCACAGGTTCATTCTGTTATTGAAAAGCCAAGAAAGGAGGGAGATGGACAAATAAAGATAGCTATGGTAAAAACTGAGGCTATGCAGTCAGATACAGCAACAGGTGGTGGGATACAAATTTGCTGTGAGGGAAGGACAGGTTTGTGTCTGTCTCTGTACATGTGGCTCTCATTTGTCAATCAGTGGGAAAGATAAAATGTTGGTAAATGCATGAGTGCTAGAAGCTCAAGTTTGCCGGTATTCATTGATTAATAAGGAATTGTTGAAGGACTGAGTCCAATGTGTGCACTATTAGTTATAGTGTGCAGTCTTCAATATTTAGGCTGTCTGGTCTAAGAGTTGAGAAGCCTGTTGTCACTTTGAGATTGCACAGTCAAAGTGTAAACATTTTGAAGTTACTCAAGGCTTCTGTTGCCTTAGCTAATGTGGCCTATATCAAGGTCAAAGAGCAATATTGAATATGTGAGGTCTGTGCCAGTGATAGAGGATGGAAATCAGTTTTTTCCTGTCTCCAAAAGCTTATTTACTTCTGGTTCTCCAAGTTTCTTTCTAATGATAAGCAAGGCCATATGAAATCTATTCATTTGGTTGCTTTTTGGTGTAATGTACATAAGGAAAGTGGTTGTCCCAGGCATGGATGGAAATGATGGGGACGGGGAAGAAGATGTCTCAATGTTGAATATGGAGAAATGGAATTTCGAGCACAGATTGCTCACACCAAAAAGAGAGATGCAGCCTCATGATTTAGCCCTAGATGTTTATCTGCCACTGAGGAAGAAGACAACAGCACAAAAACAGGAGTCTGAAAGACTTGGTGGCAGACCATTGTCGTATGACCCAACATTCAAAAGAAGTGAATTGTGAGTAGGTCCTTACCTCTTATCTGGTTTATAATGCTGGAGATTACATAATGCTTATCCTGGACACAGTAAAATTAGGATTTGTCAGGGCAAGGTTTTGCACAAGTTCAGTCCAACACTGTAGCCATCAAGGCAGTTGTGTGTGTAATCAGTACAAGAGGGTTGAATCCCATCTTTTTGTCATGGGTGGACCTTTAATTTTCAGTTTCTTTTATCAGATGATTATATTTCTGATTGTTGAGGTGTGATGAGCTGTTGCAAAACAAATGCAGGTCAATTGAAGCAGCCTTACAAGAAGATGCCCCAGGCCTGCTTGAGGTACCTTGTCTTCTGAAATGAAGCAGTACTCCTTGGACTCTGATGAGTTAATACATGAACTTAACTCATGTCAGTTGTGCTAGACTCCTGACTATAATGTTTGTAGTCTTCATAAGCTATTTCCCTTGACATGGTAAGGGCCCACCCCGGGAAAGGGGCAGTGCTCCACTGCTATGAGTATTTCTCAAGTCACATGAGCTTTGGCTGACTTCTTTCTTTCCTTCAATGTGTCACAGCAACTGAAAGAAAAGGGTTTGCTAGAGGATATGCATGTGTATGGAGATGCCTGGGCCAATGATCCAGAGGAAGTTGAGCTGTCTAACCCAGAATTTGGTGACCTCCAGAGTGTCATAGGCAAGGTAAGGCACTGTCTTGATAATATGCATGTTGACCAGGTGGTTTGCAGCTAAGCTTGGTCCATAAATTATTGTTGGAGTTGCATAATAAATCTAGTGACTTAAGGAGATCAGAGGTTTCTTAGCTTGATATATTTGTCAAAGGCCAACTGGCCAGGTTCAATTGTGACCAACTTCATTTTTACTTTTGTTGGATTGGGTGGTGAATACATGCTTGTTTCTCAATAAGTTAGTTGAGGACATCTACAGGACTGAGAGAGTTCAATGTGAATATTATTTACTCCCAGTAAGTGGTTGGCTGTGTTAGTCCTGTCTAAATAGCTACAGTGAATGTTTGGAGTGCAAGCAATGTGGTTTTGCTGTTGGTCTAGACTTCTGCAACAGCTTTTCACATTAGTGCATGCATTGTAGCATTAATCTATTTGGATTTCTCTTGCTGTGGGCTCCATTCCAGGGATGAGACTTGCAGCATCAGTGTTGCCAGTCCCTTGGGTCCCTTGGTTGCCAGAACCAGAGGATTTATTAATCGACTGATGTTTTGTGCATAGCTTTGGGGATCAACCAATGGAGTAGGGAAGGATCTTGCAGTTCCGAAGGGGCAAGGCAACACCTCCATGCCACGCTACTGCCTAGCATGTCTGGTCACATTAATTGAGCAGGTAACTTCCACAATTCATTTTCTTCATTGTTGTATCAATGGTAGTTTGTCCAGGTCCATGGTTAGAAGCATACAATAGATGGCAATTTTTTCGACCCATGGATGAAGAATGCAGAGGGACTTAACATAGATTCTTACATCATATCTGATAAGGATGCAACAGACAAAATCATTGCGACGGCGGAAGTGGCCAGTGGAGTGGGGATGGTGTCGCCGCCTGCGGGCATTTCTTTTCGTGTTTGAGAAACATAACAGGTTTGACCTTAATAGCCTGTTCCTGTGAATTATAGTGAGGAGCAGACATGTCAAAGTCTGTCAGTGAACAAAAGAGAGATCAAACATGATGTGCTAATTGTGTGTCTGCTACTATTAGCAAATCTGTAACATGTGTGGTACATTGTTGTGGGTTTGAAAATTTTCCACTCCAATGTAGAATTGTGCTGGAGCGTCCTGAGTATGGATTTGCGACATATTTTTTTGAGCTGGTACAGTCACTGCCTGTAAGGTGGCAAGTGAAGCGCCTGGTAACTGTTATGAGTGTGGCTAGTACTGGCCGGGCAGCCCTCCTAGAAAACAGACAGCTGGAGGTTAGTATGACGTAACCTGGAATCCAAAATGGAATTGCTTTTGCAGATTGTTGGTGCTTGATTAGCAGAGTTTTTGTCAAGTAATCACATGAATTTTCATGATGGGGAATCAGCACTGGTGGAATTATCTTCAATGAATGCTTTCACCATCAAGACTCCTGTTTGAAAAGCAAACATGAAGTTTTGATGCTTCAGTTTCAGAAGATCAGTACCTTTCTGAGATGCAGATAAATCATATGCAATATTGCATGGGACCAGACTGATAAAGCTCTCTCTTAGGTTTTGCATGACAAAACTGAGAGATGTTTGGTCTCAAGAAATATCATAGGCTTGCAGAAGTTGAGTTGGTTCGTTCACCTATGTAGTTTTGGACTAGTACCTTTGCCTACCACTTTCAGGTCTATACTAGAGGAGTGGTTTTACATGGTCAGCAACTGCTGCCATGAGGTTAGCAGCAGATCTGTACTGTTAGGATGATGCTTTAATTTGTATTGGGTGGTGGTTGTAACTAATAGGTGGGACGAGATCTCTCAACAGAAGAGGCAGCAGTTCTAGAAGACTATGGTTGGAATCCTACCAGTGGATTGGGCTCTTTACTCAATTTTTGCCACCGTGTGGTGCATGATCACAGCAGGGGGGACACCACCGAGCTTGCAACAGAATGGAAAATAAAAATTGGGAAGCTTCTCATGGATGGCTATGACCATGGTAGCATTGTAAAAACTTTACCCCGCAAGCTTCAACAAACTGTTCCTGATGATTTAGGCATGATTGAATGCTCTGTTGTAAAAGAAGAGATAGGCTTGTAATGCCTGTCAGCTTGAAGCTGAAAGCTCTGGTAAAGAATAGACTGTCAGATGGTGACCACTCAGCATTATAATTTTGGAGCCAGAAATTGCAATACTTAACAGTTGTCTGGCCTTTCATGCTCATGGTTATGACATCATCACCATAGGCAGGTTTTGCTCTGTAGATGTGTGTCTTGCCCAGTGCTTGAAAAATAACATATTTGCTTGGGCACTTTGTACATAGTTTTTGGGTGCTAGATGACATTGTCCTTTTGCTTCTTGAACTGTAACAGAACCTCAGGATGCAATGTTTGTAACACTGGTGTGCATGCACCACAATATGCAAGTGGGAAGTTGGAGAAAATAGTTTGACTGATTGTTGTGAATTTTGGTAGTGAATACAAAGCTTGAGAGATTTCACAAATATCCTTAGTACAGTACACATACATTAAAGTAAAAGTGGACATTTATTTCATAGGAACTCAAGATGCCATGAACAAATGCAGTAGCAAATTATATACTATTAGAATTATTTCTTCCCTTTCTGAGGTGGAGCATCCTCAGATGCAATGTATGAGTTAAAGCTAAAGCTTACCTACTGCATGATGATGTGTACCATCTGGGCCAAATCAAAATAACGTTGAAATTCATTTCATGAAAAAAGGTTTTCAACATGACATGACATAAGTTTCAACATGCTTGAATTCAGCAAGCTGACTTCAAGCATAAAGTTGAAATTGCTATTTGGGCATACAGAGAGACTTCCAGGGAAAAGAGATTAAAAAAAATAAAATCTGTCAGTCCAGGAATATGGTGAGAATTACTGACCACCTTTCTCACTCTCACAAACATAAGAGCAATAGCAGGAATATGCACAACTCCTTGGCACGAAGTTCAACAATAGAACTGTTAATCTGTAGGTCATCATGTTGGAATGCCGTGAATGCACTTACCAGGAATACATTAGATGAAACTTAGCTCTCTACAAACAAAAAACCTGAATTTTGCAGAAATAAAAGATTAGGACTGATGCATCACATTGACAGCCAAGGTCTGAAAATCCAATAACAGATGTAAGCAAGTTTCTCTACTTGCAAATCATCCAACAAAGCCATGTTGACAAAGATGATGATTGCAAAGCAGCAAATGAGGATGAAGATGACTCTTGAACTGAAGACACTGAGTATGAACGTGCGCAAAGAGGATGATCTTCTTGTTTGAAGATGTGATCTTCTACAAGACACAGACAAAGACGAAAGAGCTCCTTGTTGTAAGGCTGATATGAGAACTCAGTGGTTACATGCATGAGCCATGGAAATGATCGTGGGAATTACTCAGCTTGTAATCAACTTCCAATTCCAAAACTTTCTAGTCTTCCATAACACGGGACTCTTACTGGTGAATACCATGGAACACTTCACAATCACAACTGCAAAACTGAATAAAGGATAAGAGCATGAACTGATTTTGTAAAACTCGTTGTGAAAATCATGTCAGATCCTTTTGTACAAAAGAGCCAGCAGCATACTCTGTTTCTCAACCAGCACACCCTGACACTGCATGGAAGGCAGATAGACTCAGTCACCAGTCTTTTGAGATGAAGCTGTTCCAGCGATGGGTGAGTCTGCAAAATACTCTTGTTGGTGTATGTTGACCCCATACTGCAGCAGTCAAAACCCCAAAACCAGTAAATATTGCTGTGACAAATCTAGAAAAAAGGTAACCATGGGACAGGGCCGGTGTGCAGACAGGTGACACAGAGTTACTTGAAAGAAACTTCTTGGAACAGGGCAACAGAGAAGACCTGATATATAACATCCCCCATGTGCTGTATCTTTCTGGAACAAAAGTGTCCACAGTTTCACAGAAGTTTTGTGTAAAAAATGACAATTCCCCCAGTACTACATTAATGTTTTGCACCATCAAGAAGGTGAAAGGGGCTCAAGTAATCCAACCTCTCGTAAAGCAGCTGCCAGATCTTCTGGTGTTAATACAAGACGTTTGTCCTGCATTCTCCATCCCATTCACAGTCATATACATTTCCAGCAAATTACCCAACACAAATGCTCCAATCTTCAACCTAACAAGTTACTGGGTCATTAGCAACCAACATACCAAATTGACTCAGTTCAGCTTCCAGGCCATAAAAACTCTGTACAAAACTCAGAGATAATACAACAACAAACCAACCTTTGATGCACACCATCCCATATTCAAAGGATATTCTTTTATTTCTGCATTAAGTTAAATGACAAAACTATTCTTTGCAGAAGGCAGAGTTGTTGAATTGTGAAAGGGTTTGAATAAGCACATTGATCCCACCTTTCCTTGCTGATGGCCTTTCTTGTCCTTTACAGCTGCAGCTTGCCTAATTTTGCAATACCTTTTCCACCCACCACCCACTTAAATACATTTGTATAAATTAAGAACTTCTGAATACTTATAATCAAAGTCTGTCTGAATAGAAATTGTGAGATGACCTCATAGTAAGGTTAGAGAAATTTCTAACCAAATTTTAAGAGAATATCACAGCAAACTGGAGGAAAAAGAAAAACCCCTGATGAGAAATTAATGAAGGAAACCACAAATAAAAAGTGGTATGAACCATAGAAACAGCCTCTTGCAGGTCCAGTGACCATAAATAGCAACATCTGTGGTAGTGACTAGTTACTGCAACATTCCCACTGATGGCATATTCCATCAAGTAGCCACACCTTCAACTTTGGAAGGTCCAGTTGCTTTCCATTGGCATGGAATTCCAAAGCTGAAGGTGCAGCCTCTCAATGGAAAGATGCTCTGACTTCATCAACTCTCAACTCCCAGCAGTTGATATAGGTCAATGTCTGACATTGACCAACATATGAGTTTCTACATTCTTCAGGTAACAGGAACATGCAGCCATGATGAGGGCTAGCTCAATAAATAATGAGACTATAAAGGCAACAAGAAAGAAAGAAGCAAACTAGGAAAGAGAAAGCAGAGAAACCACACTCAGATTTGTGAAACTATGACAAATGGGGGCAAACTGTCTGGAGGAGCTCAGTCACTTTGAAATTACTGTGGGAGAATTAAACCTGGCATAAACCTAGGTTTGATGTGGATTTTTATGGAACTTCCAGGCCACACAAAGAAAAGGAAGACAAGGCATGCACACATATCTATTTGATTGAACAGAAAGCCCCCAAATAACAGTTTGAAGGCATGTGTTTCTGTCAGTTCCAGCAAAACCAAAACTAATACAACAAGAATGAATGTGGTCATAGGCCTATGAGTGTCACTCACAAAGGCTCTTCAACATCAGGTTGATGAGATCTACTTCTCACACTGTCATATATCTCTGAACAAATCACAACCATTGTCAAGGATCCAGAAACTTACTGCAAAGCATCACTAGCAATTTCCCCAATGAACTTCTGGGCAGCTATGGACACAAGCCTTGTTCTGCACATTGACAATTATGGATATAAGCAATTGGTGCAATATTTCACTTTCAATGGAAAAAATGAATTCCAATGAACTTGGGAAGGAACTAAGGCAATAATAGAGAAAGAGAGTGAAAGACACTAGGCTGAAGCATCCATCTCCCTGAACTAAAGACAGTATAGCTAGGATAAGGATAGGGTAAGGATGTTTACACACGGATGTCAGGACACTGGAATCCACTTCTGCTCAAGTAATGCTCAGCAAGCTCATCTGGAATCTGCCAATGATGCATATCCACAATGGCTCAGAAACCCTGAAACCCTGAAGCCATCACCACAGTACTAGTCCCTCAGCTCTTTCTCTCTGTGAGATGTTCAAGCAAGGAGAGACTCAAGATCCTTTACTTGAGAAGCGACTCAAGCCTCCTTTACCTTGGCTAACAATGTCCACCGGAATTACACTAGCACCAGATCTTTTATGATTTCATGACAACCGGCTCAAGAAAAAACCAGACAATTTCATCCTCACCAGAAATTGCAATGCACAGGCTAACATGGCTAGTCTTCAAGGAGATTTGTAGCATCCTCCTCACAGAGAAAAAAACAGTCGAAGTGGAATCTTCTCACCTAATCTATCTCAGTATTTGATTTCAAGCATTTCAAACACACAGCTAAACTGCGTCTTGCCAGTAAAAAGCAACATTGCTTGCAGTCGACATGAGACGATTACAAAACCCCGAAAAAACCTTGACAAATCCAAACCAAAATTGAGCAAAGACGGAAATACAAGTCACGAACAACTGGGTTTACCATGGCTGTATGGTCCAGAAAACGAAGAGAGGAAGGCGAGGACGGAGAAAAGTTGGTTGCCAAGCTCGAACCCAGAAGAACAATAAAACGCTCCAATCCAAAAAGAAGAAGAAGAAGAAGCAAAGAAGAAGGAAACAAAAGTCGCTTACCGTAGGAGTGTAGTCGAGAAGGGAGGAGAGAAAGTCGATCAGGGCACCGTCATTGTGCACCTGTTGTAGCTGCTCCCCTGTTACAGGTACCTGCTGCTGCTGCTCCGCCATCCCTCTTCCTGCCCCCTCCTCTGTTCTCGCGCCATCGGCGAACGCCGCGACAATTCCCCTTCCTCAATCTTCACGAGAGAGACGATCCCCGCAGATGAACCTCATCCTCAAAACGTAACCCATCTGATAACTAAGTGGGAATCCAACACCTGTAACGATGAACGTGGCGGAACGTCATCGGGAAGTTATCGATGAGAATCCGTCTTGGGGTATGCTCCTCCCGTGGGCGGCTGACTTCACGAGAACAAGGCAAGTGGACAAAAGCCTACCTCAAAGGGAGTAGGCTACCACCTATTATGCAATCTCGATCTTTGGATAGAAACTCTGGTCCGCAGTTTAGATATGCAACATTCTGGTTTTGTTAAAACTGACAGAATTTTCACTTGACTCTCAAAGTGTTGATGTTGTGGGTTTTTCTTTGCAATCTCAAGCTCGATCTTTGGAGAGAACCTCTGGATAGTTTAGATATGGAACATTCTGGTTTTGTTGGAACTGACAGAATTTCTATACGACCCTCAAAGTGTTGATGTTGTGGGTTTTTCTTTGCAATCTCAAGCTCGATCTTTGGACAGAACTTCTGGACAGTTTAGATATGCAGCATTCTGGTTTTGTGGGAACTGACAGAATTTCCCTATGACCCTCAAAGTGTTGATGTTGTGGGTTTTTCTTTGCAATCTCAAGCTCGATCTTTGGACAGAACCTCTGGACAGTTTAGATATGGAACATGAAGGTTTTGTTGGAACTGACAGAATTTCTACATGACCCTCAAAGTGTTGATGTTGTGGGTTTTTCTTTGCAATCTCAAGCTCGATCTTTGGACAGAACTTCTGGACAGTTTAGGTATGGAACATTCTGGTTTTGATGGAGCTGACAGAATTTCTCTATGACCCTCAAAGTGTTGATGTTGTGGGTTTTTCTTTGCAATCTCAAGCTCGATCTTTGGAGAGAACCTTTGGACAGTT
>Ga0116227_10011915_pt1 | contig 14419 bp, 22 predicted proteins | sample S1TSphgellanicum_FD_89693 | JGI IMG/M metagenome (GOLD analysis project Ga0116227, IMG submission 89693) | Host-associated microbial communities from peat moss isolated from Minnesota, USA - S1T2_Fb - Sphagnum magellanicum MG | ecosystem: Host-associated > Plants > Peat moss > Unclassified... | reverse complement strand
CTCAGGAATTTAGCATTGGATGCTGATTCTGCGTCATACAATACATATAGCAATGTCTGATCCATGCAGTGTTTTGCTCATGAATACTGGTGGGGTGTATATGTTGATTGGATGCTCCGCGGCTACAGGCATCTGTCTGATGAAATAGGTCAATTGACACAACTGGCGGGAATCAGGAGAATCCATCATGCCGTTGAATGCAGCCATCCCTTCAGCAATAGGTATGTCAAGGGTAGTCCCGTTGATGTGTCGACCATGTTTTCCCTGACCAATGTTGCTACAAAGCATGTGTTGTGTAGAACAACAGTTTTTAGATGCGGGTACTAGAGTTCGAAAGTGGCCTTTGATAGTTAGTTGAGTTGTAATTTTTGAGGAAGTGTTAGTACATGATTTTCTCATAAAGTGCTGCATTGTGGTCCTTGTACAATACAGTTACACCGGTCCATACCGTGCCACCATGGAGTCTGGCAGGGTTTGCAATCTCACCTCAGGAGATTGAAGAAATAGGCACAAATCCTGAGAATATAAAAGACCATGGTGGATTACGAGGCATTGCGATCTGTTTACGAGTTGATCCAACGCAGGGCATTCAGGGGAGTCTTGAAGACGTCAGATTGCGAGTTGATTCGTTCGGCGCAAATAGATATCCAGTCAAGAAACCTAAGCTTTTTATTGTAAGACATAATCCCCAATGAATTTGGAAGATTTTTCAATCTCAATTTGCTCTAGAGCAGCTTCTTGGTAGATCTCCTCGATCATGCATGCATGATCTTCAGTAGAACTTCATAAAGCAAGCGCCATGGCTCGACCAAAATTATCACCGATTCTTTCTGAAACTTCGATTTGCCTGTAAAGATTTTCATAAATTGTGTACTTTTTTGGCTTGACATGGGATTGGTAACGGTGGTGACTGGTCCCATACAGGAATATTTGTGGGAGGCTTGTCAGGATGAAACTCTGCTGATCTTGGTCGTCTGTGCCATTGTGTCTTTGATTGTTGGCTTAACGACTGAGGTATTCTTAAAGCTATATCTTCTCACCCTAAATTTGGCAAACCTGAATTTAGTTCAAAAAGAGATGGATTTGGGATCGTGGATGTCAACAACAACCATCAGAATGTCCACGACTAGTGCAAGCTTTAGATAGCATGTCCAGATGAGCAAGTGGCCAACACATCAACGCACGACCTGTAATTTTGGCACGCTTGAGGCTTGAATTTTCCTTCGAGAGCATGAGTTGGGCAACATGCTGGCCTAAATTCTTATTGTGTGTTGGTGACGTGCACGGTTTGTGTAGAGTTTGTCAACAGGCTGGTATGATGGAGGAGGCATTACCTTTGCAGTCGTTTTGGTGGTGATGGTTGCTTGTTAGTGTCTATCCACATTCTCTCCAACTCCTTCGAGATTGAAGCACAACGTTGAGAATTTCTATGAATCCTCATAGGAAGGCCCCGGTGACATGATCTAAAATCTGGAAACAACCAATATCTCGACCATTTAAATATGAATTTGGATCTTCTTTTCAATGACACTTTGAAAGATCATATTAATATTCATGGGACTAATGTGCAGCGTGTGGGACCTTTATAACAGCAGTCAGTGATTACCAGCAAGACCAACAGTTCCAACGGCTCAATGATCAGAAAAGGAATATCATGATCAATGTAAGACAATTGTCCATAGGTCGCAGTGTCCAAAGGCACCAACCTTCTGGATCTCAATGCATCTTCTCACACATTTGTTAATTCGGAAGAGCAGCATACAGGACTTGGCTCATTTTCAATTTTGCATTTTACCCTGATTAGAACATGGTCCACTTTTTAAGTTTGCTAGTCTCAACGCCAAAATAATACATTCCAAACGAAAGAAGTAGTTCTGAAGCTCTTTGCATGCAACAGGTCACGAGAAACGGAAGGAGACTCAAAGTGTCCATCTTTGATATCGTGGTGGGAGATATCGTGCAACTCAATATCGGTGATCAGGTATAATCTATGCATTATACTGTACAACATAAGGGTTTGTGTATGAGCAAATTGGCTTTAACCGAGGCAATTGTGAAACATATGTGTGATCAATTCGAGTGGGACGACAGAGGAAATCTACGATCCACAGGTCCGAAAAACTTAAACATCATGGCATAAGCGAAAATAGGTCCAATCTCAATCATGCTGTGGTGTTGTTGTCTGTTCAACTAAATTTGTGATTCATGAAATCATGCACGTTCTCCATGAATCTATTTCTCTATTTTCAGTCAAAATTGATTTGCACAAGACAGCTACACAACATGTGCTCTCTCCTTTATTGAATCGATCGTTCTTCTCCAGCTTCTTGTTCTTTAGTGTCCTGTTTCGGTTCCCATATACTTGTGGTTTTGTTTGTGCAGATCCCAGCAGATGGATTGCTTGTAGTAGGGCATTCGATGCTTGTGGACGAGTCCAGCATGACTGGAGAAAGTGAACCTGTGTGTTCCAGTCTTCCTTCTCTGAATTTTACTTTCCCTATTTTATTACCTTCAGTATAAACACGTATTTGGAAAGGTTTCAAGCGAAATGAGACATTGGAAGCACGTATTACTTTGAATTGTAGATAATGTTACCAGATAAAGAAAAGGATTCATGAGACGTATGTAATACCAAGAACGACTCTTGAGATCTTACGTCACACCGTAATTGGAGGCAGTCGTACTTGGGCTAGATGATCGTTTGCGGACAAAATTTGACTTTTTCTCAATGGTTGTTTCTCCAAATGAAGATGAAGACACCAAGAAAGCTTCAGTTCGAGTTGTCAAAGTTCTAGGCCTCAAATTTACACTAAGGGAAGATGTTTTATGTGGCCTCCTTGATGTGCAGATGGAAAAGGACGAAATAGAGCATCCGTTTTTACTCTCCGGGTGCAAAGTGATGGATGGATACGGTGACATGATGGTAATTAGTTTCGGTCTGCTCGAACATGTCCTCTGTCAGCTATCTATAACTATGTGAGGAGAATGTCTCAGACTCTCAGCATAAGTCCATACCAATGTATCAATTGAGAGGAGGCAGATCTACCGAGTTTTTATAATTTTCTAAGCCATGCAAGTAGGAGTAGGAATGACGAGAATTTTTTAAGGGTGGAGCAGGATGGAGAACGAAATGATTCCTTCCTTGTTTTCCCGAGCTCGTGAAAATAGAGTAGTTCTAAGCAAAATGGAATGGAGGAATGGAAATGCTTGATGTGATTTAGAATAACGAACAACTGCAGGTAACGGCAGTAGGCATGAGCACCGAGTGGGGAAGATTGATGGCAAATATCAGTGAGGAAAATGACGAGGAGACACCGTTGCAAGAGCGCCTCAATTCCCTGGCGACAACAATTGGCAAAATCGGCCTTGCTGTTGCTGTCCTTGTCTTCTGTATTCTTGTCATCAGGTGCATGGTCTGTTTTTAGCAATTGGAAATTTTGATTGCCCAACATTCTCTTTTGTCCTTTGGTTTCCTCCTGTCTCCTGTGATCATAGTCGTAAGAATCCTACGCATGAAAACTGCTTTTTCACTGCTCACAAAGCACAATACGGCCGGAATCTTGCCAAACTTTTGTGATTGAAATTTGAAGTCACTACCCCGGGGCCCGGTCTAAGTTCTTGAAAATCCTTCCAATATTCTCAATTGATCTTTTGAACATTTGACAGGAATACTCCTCTCTCCACGACTGAATTTGATACTTATATTGTGACAGATGGAATTTATGTACAACTTTTTGGTTCAAGTTAGGACCACAGGCATTGTGTTTATTCTTTGTCTTTGGGTACAAATGTGGTTGTAGATTTCTCGCACAAGTTGATTTTAAACACTTTACTGGAGCTAATGGGAAGACTCTCGTTGACTATTTTGCTATTGCTGTGAGACCATTTTCATCCTCTTCCCACATACAAATACATGATATTCACACCAAGTATCTGGATTCTCTACATATCTCCTTTAGACCATAAGTGCACTTTCTTTACATCCGTTTCTTCGTTAATATATCAACAAAGGCCAGTGTAAAACTTTTTGGTTCAAGATAGGACTTCAGCATTACGCTCACTCTTTGTCTTTGGGTAAAATTGTTGTTCAATCTCTGGAAGCCACTCATTTAGTTGATATGAATAGCGGAGTACTGATTGCAGGTTACCATCGTGGTGGTAGCCGTTCCAGAGGGTTTGCCACTTGCTGTTACCTTAACGTAAGCTTTCTAAGCTTCTTGAAACAACTTATAACGGTGCAGACTTTCGGTAGCAATTGGCATTGAAGGAACTGCACCACGTGGCTTTGCACAGGTTGGCGTACTCAATGGCAAAGATGATGGATGATCGTGCACTGGTAAGCTACAACGTCTTGAAAATTGCAAAGTGCAAGAATCACCATGTAGTAGTTTTCTTGAAATTGTAATATTTGTGAACGAAGTGCTCTGAGTGTCGTAAATTGATGCAGGTTAGACACTTATCAGCATGCGAAACAATGGGCTCCGCTACAACAATTTGTAGTGATAAAACAGGCACCCTCACCATGAACATGGTGCGCCTCCACCTTCCTTGGATTGTATATGAATCATGTAACCATAAAGTTGTCCTAAAACTCTGCATGCCATAAACCCTAAACCTCGCTTGCTGTTGCATGCCTCAGTGAATCATTTCTTTACCAACCGTAAAGAAATTCTATTCTGCTTTTTCTTTCCCTTATTCGTTGTTTCATCATGTACTTCCAGATGACAGTCGTGAACAATTGGTCTTGTGGAAGGTTAAGGAAGACACTTGATTTTGATGAGGATTTCACAGCACCTGTCATTCAAGTATGAATCTCACAATCTACGTCCTCTTCTAGCATCATGCATCCACTGAATTGTACGCTACTTTTTTTTGTTCCTACCTTTAATCAGCGTTGCAAGTTCGTGCACTACATTAACGACTAAATTTTGTGTCTGCTTGCAGATACTCTATCAAAGTATCTGCCTCAATAGTAATGGGAATGTTCACTTCCCTAAGGTACATCAAAGTCCTGTGGGCCCACGGCGTGAAGTGACTCATGAGTAGTAACCTGCAGGTGTATATTGTCATATTTTAAATGTTTACCATACAAGTCTAGTCTTGGCGCGTTGTACTTCAAACTCAAACAGATCATCTCGTCCATGTTGAACTACATGAATACAAAATTGTCTCAATTAATATGATTTCAAGATTTCAGTGGATATGCTCGAAGTCCTGAAGAACTCTTTCCTTTTCTTCCTGAGACTTCAAATATTCCAAGCTTCGTATATTGAAATTTATCACCTGGGTATTCTAGCTTATGTCTAATCGGTTTAGAATTCATGCCCATATCAATTACACATCTCTCTCTGGTAAAATTTATTGTGGGGATGGTTTACATATTGTAGCATGGCGCCCCAGAGGTTACAGGGAGCCCAACAGAACAGGCTGTCCTTGGTTGGGGTGTCAAGGTACTCTGATTGCAACCTGCTTGCACGCTCAGAGCTTATGAATTGCCCTTGATTGCTACTGATTTTCATTGTCGAGCTTTTTATGTGATCCTATTCTTTGACTGAAATTTTTTGTTCACAAATGTAATTGCGTTGATGATACGTTGTATACTGATTGATATCTTTCGTGCTAGTGTTTATGTGCAGCTGGGTGCGAAGTTCGATGAAGTCAGAAAAGCTGTAACCATCATTGGCGTGGAGACGTTCAATTCAACTAAGAAAAGAATGGCCATTTGTTTCAGAGTTCGTTTTCTGGATTGTACCACCACATTTCAAGGATTACAAGTGTTTTGTAATTTGCTGTATTAGTAAAGCACTCCTAGGAATTGTCTAGTGTATTTCGAAGGCACCTTATATATAGGAATATCCCTCGTGTATCCCTCCTAGAAAAGAGAAGCTGAATGTGAAACCAAATTCCTTCAGTCCTACTCCTTCTAGGAATAAGATCCCTCCCAATCTTAAGGAATAGGTGCAAGATCCTTCCTCTTTTTTAGGAGGGATATTGACATGTGCCTTCCAAATACATGATATCTCCCCCCATCTTAAGGAGTAGGCGTAAGAATAATCGTCACCCATAGAACTTATGTCTTCATAACCATAAAGAATGGGTAATTTTAAATTTCCTTTTTATTTGGAGGTCCCTTGTCAAGTAGAATATTTGCCAGGCATAGATATTCCAAAGTGTCCAAGAATTATTACTATGTGTAAGTTTGTGCTCTCATTTTTTCATTGCAAGGTTTTCTTTCCAATCTGTTCATATGAATGAAAGAATTGCCCACTCTTTATTACCAGATAATACCAGCCCTCTTCGATCTTCCATGCTTTTAGGTCCCAGCACTCAGGCTCCAACCCTCACGATGGGACCTCAAAACATGGAAGAACCTCTAGGGCTGCCATTATCCTTTACGAAAAACACTAGGAGAAATTTCCTAATTATTTAGAGGTGGGACCTTACTGTCAACTGCTCCTCAAGTACTTAAGTTTGAGAGGGATCTTACACCTGCTTAGCCTGTCCATAATATCCTTCTCACCCTGAAGGAGTACACGCCTAAGTACCCTCTCCATCCTAACCCTCAGAAGACACAATGGTAGGTCTCACGATACCTCCCAGGTTTCCCAGTGCTTTTTTTAATCATCTTATCTTTCAGATTTTTCCCTACAGGGAATGACAAAATTTGTTCTTGTGATCAATGTAAGGAAGCAAGTACAAACTTAGGGCTGGACCATTCAAACTGATAACTATTTCGACTTCAATCTCAAACTTAATCAACTGGAATTAAGGTTGGGTAGGAACGTATGACGTCAACAAATTTTGTAGCATTAGGTGACTAGTTTGGCTGCCCTTCACACTCTTGTAGTGATTAAAATAGGATTTTGGGGGAAGTGATGCACAGACTCCAGATGGCAAAACAGTTGTGCATTGGAAAGGTGCAGCGGAAATAATTTTGAATGCTTGCACTCGAATACTTCAACCTGATGGCTCCTTCTCTGATCTCACCCCAGAAAGGGTACATAATCACTCTTCCCAACTACACAGCATGGCAAGCTAAATACGTTGCCGGGCAGACATGGAGCCAGGGTGAAGTCTATGGTGTTTTTATGAATACATAAGACTACATAATTAAGGTCTAGGGTGGCAGATTATGTCAATTTCTTGACCACATTATACGACATAATCTTCCCATTATGATCATATGCTCATAACAGTAACCAAAATCTGTGTTGAACATGAATTTTTATTGAAATTGTTCAATCTGCCACCCGACCACTTAATGTCATGGAATGGTCGAGCACACTTGCCCATTATGCTGGCTGTGTTCCAGCCACCAAGCCTCTCTGAATGTTAGTGCTCACGAGGCAATGCACCCAACATAATTGGCAGGGACTTGACCATTCTGTAGTCACAACAAAAACAATTCCTATGTACAGTAGTCTGCATTTATAACCAATATCTTGCCTCACAGATGATAACCAAGAGGAATCTGCGTGCACAACTTTAGAGAGACTTTTAATAAGGACTTTCAAGTTGATGATTGCCATAATGGCTCATCGCCTCAATGATAAAATTCAACTTAAAATTTGAGGTCATGATTATTTTCTCAATGACCAGTAACACGAGGAGGTTGTTCTAGTACTCATAGAGGAGGAATGGTGAGGCCTGCACAGGTTGAGGAACTTCAATTGATAATATCCAGCTTTGCTAATGCTGCACTACGAACACTATGCTTTGCATATCGAGAACTTTCTTCAAGCGAGGCTGCAGATATGTCTCCTGAATATATTAAAGCTGCAGGAATGCCTGATAAAGATCTTATTTGTGTGGCCATAGTAGGAATCAAAGATCCTTGTCGGCCTGGCGTGCCTGAGGCTGTTGCAAGGTGTCAACAAGCAGGCATTAAAGTATATACACACTCACTGACAATTTCTGTATGCTAAGTTAGGACTACATTGTGCAAGTGAAGAGCTACTACATATATTAGAGACGTCTTATATACCCGTCCAAGCCTAAATGAAAGGAAATCAGCACCATGTAGATGGTAATGTCAACATGTGTATGCGTGCTCAAAGTTTGTGTGGTCCAAAGTTATCCCTGTGCAGGTGCGGATGGTGACCGGAGACAACATACAAACTGCAAAAGCTATTGCAGCGGAATGTGGCATACTGACTGAAGGTGGAAGTGCTATCGAAGGGAAAGAATTTCGGGCTATGACTGTAGTGCAACAATACAAAGTCATCCCCTCGATTGATGTATAACTTCACCTCTGCATTCCTCTTTTGAGCGTCACACTCTCTTGCCCATGTGTATTGCGCACGATAGTGCAAATCGAGTAGACAAATACAGGCCTTTTGTAATGTTGATGCTGATGTTAAAAGAGTTGTGAGGCGCCTATCATCTGCTAATTATCAAAGGATACAGTACAATGGAGTGTCCATGAAAGTTCTCTTAAAGTTGTGGTATAGGTGATGGCACGCTCTTCTCCAATGGATAAGCACACACTCGTGAAGCGACTGTTGGAGATGGGTGAGATTGTGGGTGTAACAGGTGATGGAACCAATGATGCCCCAGCTCTCCATGAAGTACGTGTACGTGCCCCATGGAAAAGACATATTGCTCTAGAGACCCTTTCAATTTCTAATGTGCTCAAATTGTTTGACATGCATGAGTGTACATGTGTCAAATATAGGCTTCAATTGGACTGGCAATGGGAATTGCGGGCACTGAGGTGGCAAAGGAAAGCTCAGATATTATAATATTGGATGACAACTTTTCCTCTATTGTCAAGGTACGTAGGATATGGGACGCCAGAGTTTAGGAAACAATTTTTTTTTTCTTATATTTTGTGCAGGATTGTCCACCCCAGCTTGAACGCAGTCAGATTGTATTCGACATTTAGAGCTTTGAGAAACCTCCATTCGTAGAAGCTATATCAAACTTTTGCAACATTGAATTACCCTGCATCATACCAAATGTAGTTATCACTTGGTCTGTTGCAGGTCGTAAGGTGGGGAAGAGCTGTGTACTGTAACATCCAAAAATTTATACAATTTCAAACAACAGTGAATGCAGTGGCACTTAGTCTCAACTTCATTACTGCTGTTTCCAGCGGTTATGCTCCTCTAACAGCTGTTCAGGTCTGTTCAATCCATTCTCACCGACAAAATTGCCTAGGCATTAGGCACTATAAGTTTCTTATGCATCTGCTTTACACTTAGTCGGGTTCCAGTGCAATGGTTGCTTGCCTTGACACAATTGTCGCCTCCATTGTTCGATTACTCACTATCTGGGAAGGCTTGATTGGATGTCTGATGATACAGTTGCTCTGGGTTAATCTAATAATGGATACAATGGGCGCTCTTGCATTGGCCACAGAACCACCCACAGAATCTCTCATGCAAAGACCACCCATAGGAGGGAAGTAAGGTCCCTAAATCTCAAAACTAATTATCGACAAGACAGTCCTGTAGTTCCATATAATGATCAAGAGTTGTGTTCGTCCAAACGATTTGACATCTTGGGTAGGGTGAATTAAGGCGATTAATTGCTAGGTGGTGACAATGTAACTTGAAGAATCCTGAAACGCTGCTGGTTAAAGGAACTATTTCTTGATTGAGTTTGGGTATCGTGTCATGGCGGGTCGCCTATAGGGAGCCATTGATTACAAACATTATGTGGCGCAACATTGTTGGTCAGGTGCGTTTTTGGTTTATGCATGTGCTCAACTATAGCTTGAGGTTCTTGTCGTAATGCCCAATATTGATGGCGAATGCCAGGCCCTTCCCTTCTTTATAAGTTAATCAGAGAAGATTGAATAAGTCGATGTGAACATCCATCATAAGCAAGAAGCCTGGCTCAAATAATTCATTATTCTTGCTTGCTTTCAAGTTCCCACTATTCTCCATGTAGAAGACCCCACAATATGCAGTCAATTTTTCAATATATATCCTTCCATTGCATTTATGTAGGCTATCCAGCTCAAGAAATATGTTATTAGCTATGAGGGAAACCTTTCTTGTTGGCGAAGGCCTGTGTCAAACCTTGTTCTCTGACCAGAAACCACCAATTCCCTGACATTCCCCGCACACTTCCCTTTTTTGCAAGTGTAAGTCACAAGGGGAAATTTTTCTAAGAAAATTATTTACATTCTCTAATTGGACACAGAAGAATGCCCCCTGTTGCAAAATGAGAAGAATGATTAATGTTGCCTGCAGGCTTGTTACCAATTGGCTCTGTTGCTTGTGCTGCATTTCAAAGGCTTTCTTATCCTTGGCCTTCATGATACAACGGTACGTTTCTGTGTACGTCTATACACATGGCATGTAGAGATCCAAACATGTAATTCATGGAAAATTTCGGTTAGTGAAATGACCTGGTATTTAAGATGGGAAATATTTTATGTGATTCCAAAGGTTTTTGTACTGAGAAAAGGGGCATGATCATGTCATAGTTGACAGCAGATGGAGTGACAACCAATCGCGATTTGACGCTCGGTACTGTTATTTTCAATGTTTTTGTCTTCTGCCAGGTCCTTTTCACCACTTGACATAATCTTTGATATTGAGCTTGTGCATGCTTGAAATATCATATTCAGATGTGCTCCTAACTAACTCTGGAGTTGTGTAAAAATTTTATTTGAGGATTATTCCAACCGCAAAGACTTATCCCAGCCATTGGCACATGACATTAGAGCAGGTCTTCAATGAAATAAATTCAAGGAAGCCTGATGATCTGAATGTCTTCACGGGCTTGCTCGACAATTCTCTCTTTCTTGCTGTCATTACCTTCACTGTTGTTGTACAGGTTAGAAGTCTTACCTCCCTAGCACAGCATTGCCCAGAGATATACAAATCCTGATTCTCCAATACAAGAAGAATTTTTTTGTCCCTGTCCCAGTAACTAACTGACAAGCTATAGTATAGATTGGAATTCTACATGTTATGTGTGAGACGTTTGCAGTCTATATTGAAAAGAACCACCCAGCAAAAGTGCACACACTTTCCACACAGCAATAAATAGGAATTCCCAATCGATAGGTATTAATTTACCTTTATATAGCACCTACTATTCCCTTCACTGGGCTTATCCTTCGGTTGTCAAAGAGGGCCACCACAAGTTGAGGTTTTAGTAGACAAGAACTAATAGCTAGGGTATTTTTAGGAAGGGCTAGTAGTCCAGGCCAAAAATAGTGACGGCCAATTTGAGGAATACAATTTCCATGCAACCAATGAGAAGTCACGCCACAGAGTGAAGGGGCCTCCCTCACAATTCACACTGGTGCCATTAACCTAGGCCAAAATAGGTGATCAACACAATTGGGAATATAAATTTTGTGCAGCCAATTAGTAATTGCAGCATGCACCCAATAGACCTAGGTTTTTTTATTGCCCCAAGCTAATGGATGCACATGTGTAGATTTTGGGTGCACCATCCCATTGATGGGTTGTTTTGAAGTCTACTCATCTACTTGTTGGGTTTAGAACTTCTCAAAATATGGGGTAATTGATTTAATCATGCCTTTACATCATTTTATTTTTTGGGGTTGTCACTTGACTTTTTGTAGCACAAGGTTTCATATCACTATGAAATATAAAAAACAATTCATATGACTAGTTTTTTAAATGAAATTTGTTTGATAAACATACAAATAATTAGCTTCAATTCTTCTAAATCTTATTAAAATGATATTTTTAAATTTTTGATTTGAAAGATTATGTTAAAATTGATTAAAATAAAACACGTCAATTTTAAAATAAATTAAAATTTTAATATAAAATTATTTTTTGAGATATAATTTGTAAAATTAATTTGATGTTATATTCAAAACTTCAATAAGGCTTTGATTGAGAAAATTAAAAATTATTTGGGAAAGAAGTGATTTTGGAGGTTTTTAGTCGCCAAAAGCAAGGGAAAAAAAAGAGGAAAATCGGCCACATTCATATATTTGGTTCTCATTGTGTAGCAAAAGATATAGAAAGATGATAAAAGATTTTTATTTGATTTCCCAGGGATGATCGTCACTTTTTCTACATCTTCCTATATTCGATAGCCACTTTGGCTACAGACAAAAATTCATTAATAATACACTGATTGGTTCTAGATGAACCAAGATAATATTTTGAAGAAATGTAGTGACTGTACGCCATGGCTTGCAGGCACTCATCGTGGAATTCGCAGGGGACTTTGCTTCCACAGTCGGGTTAGATTGGAAGATGTGGCTTGTATCCATTTTCCTGGGCTTCTTCAGGTTCGCCTACTACCCAACATACTACTTGTAGATTTACACCATGGTGATTGCAAAGTCATGGAAATTTACTGATTGTTGACCACAGGCATTCGTGGTATATATAACTTGGGTGCAGCATGCCATTAGCAATGATGATCAAGCTCATTCCAGTGCCGGATGCTCCCTTCATCACGTATTTGAAACCTGTTGTAATGTACTTTATGAGAGGGTGGAAATCGAAATCCGACGTAGTGTATGGCAACACAGGTAACTGTTATGTGTTGAAGCGGACCTGAATAAGCTTTCATCTTTCCTCCTGGTTTCTCCTCCGTTCACGGTTGTAGATTTTCCAAGTATCAGTCCAAGTAACTTAAACATGCATGTTTGTTCCATCAACTTCTTCACGCGCTAATGGAATTGTCTGCTGGTCAATCTAGTGAGCTACTTGTTTGCGATGTTTTAACAATAGGTAATCATACCCAATCCGGAATTACATTTGTTTATGTTGCTTTTAGAGCCGCCGGCCCAACAGACTGATCACAATTTAAACATGATTCTCATATATAGTATTTGACACTCAGCATCATGATAACTTAATGGAATGCATAATAACTTACTTCTGTTCTATCTGTCTTTTAAACATTGCAGTTGGTAATTTATGAGACAATGATATTGCATGCAGACGGTACCATCATCGCTGTGGTGATTGGCGAAAAGGGCGATGAACACATACAGCTACGTCGAGGCTCCAAGTACTTGGAAGCCACGATTGGGGGTCAAACGACGCGTGTTAACATGCCGGCTTGTGTGCCTAGAATGCTCCCATCTCCGAACGAAACATTTTCCCGAAGGCTCATGTACGCATTCTTTCCCGAGGTTCTCTCAACACCATCGGCTTTTGGTTCGTCGGGCCTACCGCTCGCTACTTTAGCTTGGTCCAAATGATCGATCAATCAATAACTTGGATTTCACAAGAATTTTCACAAGAAATACAAAGTTGAATCATTCATTTGGAGCAACACAAATCCTGCATAGGTAATTGTAATTTGTAGGCAAAAAAATCAATGAATAAGCATTCATGTGAGTTTTTTCCTCCTCGGTTGCCCTCCTCTAGGACAAAGCATTGTTATATGGCTGCTGCAATACTGGTATACAGTTAAATTGTGGCCAAGAATTCTTATCATGATACCTATTTTGCACAAATTCAGATCATTTTATTTGGCAGAATTAGACTGGGCCAGAACTTCTATTTGCAAAATTGGTCACGTGATTTGAGGTCCTTGCTATGTTGCGCGATTCTGCTGGCAGAAACAGTTGCAAAGTTCAGTTCATCTTATATTTAACAGAATTAAACTAAGCCCTGGTGACAAGCTTAATGATAGAATTGGACTGAGCCAATTCTAGTACAGAATGGGTCACATCTGGCCTCCTCCCCCTCCCTCCCTCCCTCCCTCCCGCCTCCTCTCCCCAAGGTTCGGACTTTGAACTACCCTACTACCTCCGTAGATTCCACATAATTATATTATTTTCGGAAATCTTTTTAACAATGATGAAATATGTCTTCCAATCAAACCATAGGACATGTATATATTATTAAAGGCATTGCAAAATGATCAAGATTACTTATTTGGGGACATTGACCCTTACATCTTAGGACTTGATATATGTATATTTTAGAATTAAGGAATTAAGGACCTAGAGGACTAACAGATTTAGCCAAAACACCACAAATGAAGGATGAAAGCACATTAAGAATGGTCCACTTTTGTTCAAAAAAGGCGATGTACAATAAATATCACAATATGCAGGAAATTAAAATTTTGATGACATTATTTGGCAATCTTAATCACAAACAAAAAGTTTTAGAATGTGCATAACAACATTTTGAAACCCAAAATTCATTTTGATCCAATTGTTAGATGAAAAAATTGAATAAAATCAATGTTATATTTATTTATTTATTTATAAAATTTTCAACAGACATAGGGCCTCATGTTTGTGATTCATAAAACATAATTGAACAAAATAAATTGAAAAAATAATGCAATATCCACTTATAAAATTTCCTCCTTTTTCATGTGGTAATGGTTTTTTAAAAAAAAAAGATTACTATGTTTTTGTTATTCAACAAATGAAAAAAAAAAAAAAAAAAAAAAAAAAATTTTAACCTCTTAAAAAATTAAAAATTTTTTTTTTTTTTTTTAAATT
>Ga0116227_10011914_pt1 | contig 14419 bp, 9 predicted proteins | sample S1TSphgellanicum_FD_89693 | JGI IMG/M metagenome (GOLD analysis project Ga0116227, IMG submission 89693) | Host-associated microbial communities from peat moss isolated from Minnesota, USA - S1T2_Fb - Sphagnum magellanicum MG | ecosystem: Host-associated > Plants > Peat moss > Unclassified... | reverse complement strand
GATGGTTTTTTTTCCGTGCGGGGGTTCTGTGGGGCGCGGGTCCGGGGGGGGGGCGGGGCGGCGGGCCCGCTCCAGCGGGGGGGGGGGGGGGGGTTCTAGATCGAAGGCGGCGCAATGCGTACCGGTTACGCCAATAGGAGGCCTTCGCATCCAGATGCACGGATCGATTCACGATCCAACGGCGGGGGTGAAACAAGAGGTCGTTGCTTGTCAGAACCGGCGTTGGCGGGTAAGTCTGGTAACTAGGCTGGCAAAAGACTGACCCTCGAGGGTATACATCAGGGTATATAAACACACACATATATATACCTTCCTTGCTTGGTAAACTTCTTTGGCTACTTTCTAATACCCTGACTTGGCTGGCAAGTATTTTTAAACTTATCCTTTCTTTACTCTGCCTGGTTTATATGCATGCACATGTATATACCCGGGGGAGGGTAATTGTTTTGTACTGAGTAAAAAAGGGGTATATGCCAAAATCATGAATAATCATAATATTATGCAATTCTTTTGGTATTTTGTAATGCATTTGATTATGATGGATTTTTTTTTAATTATGGTGACTAACTATTGAGTATATTTAGTCATTAAATATAGATATTGATATTGATCATCTATATTCATAAGAATGCTTTAAATGGATTTTTTAATTTTTTTTCAAATGATAGATTGGTTTCATTCTATCTTTGTTTTTTTTTTTAATAGGATGTATGAATTTATTTATTTTTAAATTAAGGTGTCGAATTGAGTTTTTGAAAACTAATTAAATATTTGACAATGGGTTGTCAAAATGGCCCAAGTACCATGTTAGTATGTATTATAAGACATGAAGATATGGATATATATATATATATATATATATATGCTTGTAGAAAATGTGAATATGGATGTGTTGGTGGAAATTTATATAAATGATCTTGAAATCATAAAAAATGTATATAATATACACTACATCAACTTGTGGTTTTATAATGTGTCCAAAATATGGAAAACACATTTAAATTGAAGACACTACCTATCACCAAATGTTTACAAAATACCCATGACTTTGAAGTCACCACAAAGTTCAATTGTGGCAATTCTCCATTTGAATATTTTTGTAATGAACTAACATTTTGTCAATTTGGATGAAAGTTACAACCAAAGAGCATTCACTTGAATGAAAAATGTTTTTTTTTCATCAACCTCAATCATTGTGTTAATATGCATGAAGAAGGAACATGGGCCAATAATCTTACATAAATTGTAAATGTACAAAAGGTATATGGGTTGTTGATAGACATGTTTGAATTTGGAACAAACCAATGTTAGGTGCATACTAGAAAAGGCACCAAACCCTTGATGGTTCCTAGAGAGTTTTTTAATATCATAACCATGGGTATTTTTAAAAATCAAAGAACTTAGTTTTCATATATAATCATGGTTCTCAAAAAGTATAAATAAATAAATTGTAGTTCTTTACCAATTCCTTTTTGGAAATTGCAAGTTCTTTGAAGATTTTAAATAATTGGAATCAACGGTTCTTTGATTTTGAAATTTCTAAAAGAACTAGGACCAACAATTATTTTTTAAATTGAATACCCACCAAAATTGGAACAAACTTGTTTCTTTGAAGTGAACTAAATGAATTTGATGATTGTCACACAACCATCAACTTGAAAAAGAAAAATGTAATGAATTCCAATATAATGAATACAATTGGACTTGGCTAATTGTCAATGATTAGGAGAAGGAAAACATGTAAGACATATACAATATTAACAATCTAATAATTAGGAACTTTGATGCTAACAATTTTGAACACTTACAAAATTAATAAGTATGAATCTCCATATCCAAAAATTAATGTTTGTAAAAATAACCAATTGAATAGTATTGTAGTTTCTTTCAATTCTTTTAAGCTTCATAACAAAACTCTTTAAAATATTTGAAAATTATCTTTGATTTGACTCTTCAAAAGTAGTGCACTTCAAAACAACAAATTCCCCCACAAGTGCCTCAACCCTTCCCTTTGTTCTCTCCTAAATTGGGGAAGCTCTCACTCTTCAACCATAACCAAAACCTTTCACCATTTGCTTTCTATTTATTGTCATCATGCCTTCAACGTAAATGCAAATTCATTCACCACAAATTCATACTTTATCTTTAGATTGCATGAAGACTTCTCATTCATCAAATGCCACATTGGATTTGGTTAAGGTTAAGTTTGTGAGAATGGTCATTAGGAGCCCAATGAAGTTTATGGTTAGAATCAGTTGATGGTTTTAATAAAAAAATTGACATAATCAATATTAGGTTAGGAATTGCTTTTGATTAGATGATATGGATTATTACTAGTCACATTATGATGTACGTCATGTAAGGCTTATCATGATCTTAATTCATTATTCCCAACTTTAACACTTAACCAAATAATTTTATGAAGAAAGGAGTAAAATTTTTATAACAATTAATACATTTTGTGTATTTTTTGTGGGAGTACACATTTTTATATCACATATGCATTTTTTATGCTTATAGAATTAATATTTAACCAAGTTCGATTGTATAACACTACCACATCCTTCTCAAATGTAGAGGTTTGTACTACTTGATTTGTCAAGTATTTAGGCCCTTTTAATTGGTAGAATTGGCCATGGTGGTTGATTCATATCATTTCCTTCCTACCTACCATAAATTATGAACTAACCAAAAACTTTAATAACAAGGAATGTGGCATTAGGACACATTATGCTACCAATTTCATCTAGAGAACTTGGCTTACTAGTGATGATGAATGACTTGTTAAAAGGTAGAATGCTACTCAAGGGTGTATTTTCTATTACATTAATTCTTCAAAGTCATATAAAACAATCCAATTCTTTAGTTTGGAAAGTTAATTGATGAATGATTCATTTGTAAATTTTGCTTTGTTCCTTGTGTGATTGTGAAAACCTATTCTTGGTATGTCAAATAACAACAATTGTGAACTTTCCAAACCCAACAAAGGAATCACAACATGTGTTTTCTTTATTGAGAAAATGGTTGGTTATCAACAAGGGTCATGATTATGGTGTTGAAATTTTTTTTTGGAAAAGAGGTAGATTTGAAAATATCCTTTCCATTTCACTTTAGCTACTAATCAACTAAACAAATTTCAATGGATTCTAGCTTGGAACTATCCATGAGATGATTTATGGAACCTAAAGTTGTCTTACCTAAACTAATTCCAATGAATCATTATCACTATAATTTTGGGGGTTTAAGTTTTACATCTAAAAACTTGCCTTGATAATATACTAGGTGGTTACCAAGTTGGGTACAAAATGTTGGTTATTTCAAAATTAACCTTTTGCATAGTAGGTGGGTATTTTCTTAAAATAACTACTAGGGAAATTGGTAACTTGGGCTATTGTTTAAACAAGCAAATTGATATTACATGATGGTCCCAAAGAAATTGGAATTTGATTATTTGATATCATGTGTGAGATAAAAATAAAAATTTCAAAAATATCGAGCCTTGTTGATTATTGAAAAAATAAATAAATTGGCCAACATATAATCATAACCCTTGAAATATAAGAAACAAATAATCAAAGGAATTCTTGCATATGTATTATGGATTGGTGAGGTCTCACCACACCCTTCACACACATTTCCAATCATTTAAGCACAACAAAATTATAATTGGGATGTACATAAGGAAAAAAATTTAGAGAAAATTATTCAACCTTGGACTTCATGAGCCCTTTCACTTGGGCCTAGGTTGGAAAGTGTCGAGCTAATTTGGGATGGGGATCAATTGTCTTTGACAAAATAAAATAATAAAAACTTGGATTGCTTTTCTTCAAAATTCTACATTTTGTTACAGAATTGTGGTTGGCCAATATCAACAACATATGCATATGAACAATGTCTATAGTCCATTTGATGGTGATGTCAAGTAGTTGAGAGAATAGGTAAAGTGTTGTGAATTTGAATGGATTTAGAGTTGATGTTGGGCAAAATCACACATATCTTTGTCAAGAAAAAGGACTTTGTCACATAAGGGGGGTACTAAGAGTTAAAATTTTACACTACTTGTGTCAAATAAAGTATTTTTTTTTGAGGCCTTAAATGAAAGAACTAGCATTTTCTCGCCTTATTCTTACTTTAGTTTTTAATATGCACATATTTAAGCCAAACTCCATTTAATTATGATTTTTTTTGCATTGAATTTTGATACCCCATATTTATTTAAATTTTTAATTTTAATACTTGATCAAAATGAAAGAACATATGACTACAACCATTTTTTTAAGGTTTGAAAGCTATAGTGAAAAGAATATAACCATTTGCTCCCTAGGATGGATAAATTTTAATTCTTGCAAACAACCATATAAACCTAATGTTCTAAGCCATCAACCATTTTATTTCATTCAAAACAAACAAAGGTAGTTTAAAACAAATGACAAACATATGATTTACTTTCTAGAAAGTAAGTCATGCTTACACTCGTCACAATCAAGATTTTTGTATAAATGGCATGTAAATGAAACTAATTCACTTATTAGTATTTGTTATTTTATCAACTTACTAATTGAATTGAACCTATTAACAACAAATACCTTTAAAAAAAAAATGCATGTTATAGTTTTATTTTATTTTCCTAATATCAAGGATTAACACAAATTTTATATTAATTCTAAATTTATTTTTAGAATAAACATAACCCTTTCATATAATTAATTAAAATATAGTTTCTACATGATAACCAATATATAGCAACTTAAATTTTCACTCACATATTTTCTAGATTCAAAGAGGTGTGTCCCCCAAGCTTTATCACCAATTTTTTTATACAAGGGTGTTTGGTTAACCACATTTGATAATTCTTTTATGCAAATCAATTGTACCATAAATTCTTTCAATGTCAAATTGAGAATGTGTTTAAACATTTGAAGATGTTTTTCTATATGCATTACATTCTAAGACAAGTGAAAAATTAAACATAATGCATGGTGCGAAGTTGAAGGTTTAAAATATCCTATTGATGTTTAGCGTTTAAGGTTTAGTCATTGTAATCTTGTAGAAAATTGCTACACATATGAACTTTTGCAAAAGAGTTGACAAATAAATATGTTAAAATTGAGTTTGTAAGATGAACGTCAATCAACATGCAAATTATAATCTTTATTGAAATTCCCAAGACCTAAGCTTGTAAGATGTCATGTTGAAAATGCAAGTCCCTTAATCAAAAGACACCATCTAGGCTAATGAAATTCACAATACAAGATGAAGGCAAATGAACCATTTAGGGGCCAAGTCCTCATTGGTGGGAGGAGGTGGCCCTAAAATTTGAAGATTGATAGAAAATATGACATGAGTGTATAATCATGATAGGTAAAAGACATTCAACTACCTTAGTGGCTAGGGGTAAGGTTGCAAAACTAGCGATCGGGAGTTTGATTCCCAACTAAACCCTCAACTTTTCATGCATTATGAAGATAATGATTTACCATTGTAGTTAGAATTTAATATGTTGCTAGTGTTATCAAAAGAAAAGAAAAAGGTGGGAGTAGCCATCATCAAAATTAATAAACCCTTCCACAAACTTTTAGAATTGTTTCAAGAATACACCTTCAACACCTAGGCTAATTGTAGCTTTTAATTTATGGCATTAATTACTTTCCTCTACTAATCTCTACCCCACAAAAAACATTGAATATGGGTGAAAGTTCCTTGTTTTAGTTCTAGATGGTGTGATAACAAAGATTTTTACCACAGAACAAAATTAATTGAATGTTTTCAAGAAGAACATGGTCAATGGTGGTGCAACAAAACATTGTAAGATTCTAGAAACATTAAAAATCAAAATGGCAATTCACTCATTCTAAAAAGTCCCAAAAAAAAATTTAAATGTATATCACCATACATGTTTTATTCATGTAGAAGAAAATCATTTTTTTGATTGAAAAAAGGGTGCAAATACAAAGATAGGAATAAAAAACATGTCATATAGTGGTGAAATTGTGAACTTTTTTACATATGTTTTTCCTTTTTTGACATTTAAAATTTATGTTAATCATTCCAAGTTGTGCAAAATGACTAATATGAAAGTTGAATAATTCAAATTAAAAATTCATTAAATTAAAATTTGGGTTTTGGTTTTTAAAAAGGACTTTAAACTTGAATAGGTGTTGCATTAGATGTGGTCAATTTTACAAATGACCAAGTAAAGGATTATTGTAATAACATAATTTTGATGGTAAAAAAAATTAAATGATAGAAACCTACTACCCAAGTTCAAAAAAAACTCACAATTTATAAGATATGGAATTTTTTTTAATTCAAAATATTTTTCAAATTTTAAAAATTTCAAGAATCCTCTACCACATGTAAATGGGGTGTAATGTGCATGCCATACAAAAAAAAGTTGTAGTTTATGATATTAAAAAAAAACCTAAAGTAGTTAACATATTTTGGTATGATTCAAAATTATGATAAATTTTCAAGATGAAATGCAAAATCTGGCAGAATTTACACATTTTGAAAACTTCATATTTATTCAACAATGATTTTTAAAAAACATGTGATCTATTGGGGAAACTATATATATTTTTAATAACAAGTTGCAAAAGATTTCATTCAAAAATTATTTCAAATGAAAAAGTGAAAAAAGACTAAAAAGGATTCACAATCCTTTTGTAAAGTAATCTTGTTGGTTCCTATCTATGTACTTGCACCCAAAAGCCAATCTACCAAAATATGAAAAATACACCACAACGTTGCAAAGCTTGAGGTTCAAGGTGAAAATTAAAAAATTCTCATGGTATCACAAACTTGAAACAAACATTCTTTGTAACCTACAAGTGCCACTACATGGAGTAGTTCAACATGAAGACCACTAATCAAAAGAATAAGATGGCCAAGACTTCACTACATGATGATGAAGCTTACCTTACACCATTTATGATACTTATTTGTGTTGAATAAGCCATATTTGAAAAAACTAGGGTTGTGACACATGTACAAGGTAAACCATGTGATTTCATCCATTTATTTTAACATGGTGACATGAGGTATTTCAAATATGAATTGTGATGGTTTTTCTTACAAAATTTTAATGGTTCTCCTAATCAGAAATTTGATGGGCTGTTTTGGGCAATTTTGAAAGATGTTTTTATGAAAAACTTGAAGGTTTTCCTTTCATTAATTTTGAAGGTTGTTACTATACCAAATTTGAAGGCTTTCTTTCATCAATTCTAAATACTAGTCTTACAACTACTTTCTCAACAATCTAGTTGCAATTTATGAAAGTTCTAAGGTGAAAGCACATTACAAGGGGGAAGGGGGCGGGGAGGGGTTAATTGTTGTCAAGTGATATTTTTTTTCAAAGTATCCATGTTTGAATTTCAACAATGTCATTATTAAGAAGGATTTTCACAATACTTTTTCATATTATGATAGGTCAAAACACAAAGAAGTCAAATGCCAAAAAAAGTCATATCATGCGACCAAAAAAAAAATTGCACAAAAACATGTACATCACAATATACTAAAAAATGAAAATATATTCAAAAAAGATTGAAATTATTTTTAAAAAATTTATGCAATTTGTAATATCTATTAAACATTGTGTTTTCATACAATTGGAATAAGTTTATGAACCATGTGAAGAATTTGATATTTATCATATCACAAATAAGTTTGTTTTAGTGTAATGATCATAATTACATGATAAATTAAAATTTTCATGAACAATCACTTTCAAATGGAAGATGACAAGAAATGTGAGATGGCCCACTTTTTTTAAATTCCATTTCAAACATTTTTTGGTCAACTAATTCAAACTAAAAACTAGTGCAAGTTGAAACAAGAAACCTATTCTATTATATTGCATATAACATAAATATACATATTATTCCTTGAATTATTTATTTATTTATTTATTTTCTTTGAATAATATTAGATGACTTTAATTTTGTGAAAATAAAAATATAAAACCCAAAAACCAAAAGTGAAACCCAACATTGAATGCAACAAAGTTTGAAGGTCTATACTTTTGGCATACATTATAAAAGTGCCCAATTTGGTCCCCCCAATAGTATGCTTTCACCCTCAATTAACCATGAGACAAATGTACTCTTTAAAAACATGCATGCAAATTCATAACAATAGATTTTTCTACATTGCCAATGCCATTGATATTATGTTATTTGACTATCACAATCCATGAAGGCAACAAGCACAAATTATGGGTCCTTCACAATGTGAATGAAACTTCCAAGAAAGAGAAAAAAAATGTTAGTTTATTGAAAATATGAAATGATGGTGTTTATTCATTCATATGCAATAATCCCAAGACAAATAAAGATATTGTCCTTTAGAAATGAAATCCGTTTATTTGAAACAAATAGAAGTGGTTGCACATGTCTAGGTTAAGGTGCAACAACTAAAATTCATCTTCAAATATTTTTCAGGTATTGATTTTTAATAGTCAAACCAATCTTCGTTTCTATTTCTTTTGACATGATGTTTTCATTATCTTGCATATCCATTTTGAACACCAAAGCTAGAAAAAAAATGTCTTTGTTTATTATTGAATCACCTTAAACAGACAAGCAAAATACCAACCCCATCATTCATTTTGGAACCCTTTGATATGCACTTTTCAAAAAGCATTCCACCATCCAAATTTTCATAGTTTGGATATTTAAATTATAACATAAATATTGATCAATATGAAGATCCTCCTTTGGGCAAAATTGGAATGAGATTATAAGTTATTGGATCATACATTGTGCATTTTAGCAAGGCTATGCATCTCTATCTTCTAAGGCCAAATAATAATGCAACCTACAATCTCCCCCTTACACCAACTTGCATATGAGAAGTAGACATTAGAACTTCCACTTTTTGGAATACTTGTTCTATTGAGTAAATGACTTTGCACTTGCTCCTTGTAATTGTAGGTCAAAATTTGTAGATAAAATAATTGATATTTGTAATTGTAGGGATATATGAAGGTATATGGTCAATATGAAGGTCCAAAACTTTGTATTATGATACTAAGGTAAAGTCCTACATGAAAGTATGGGGTAGGCAAATGTCTATTTTGCCAAGGGTCCACATTGAATATCATTACACAATAATTTAGTGTAATTAAGTTATAATAATTACAATAATTACATCAAATAATGTAGTTATAATAAAATTACTATGAATATTATTAATATTTATTTTAAATAAAAATCAGAAATTATGACTACTAACTTTTATTATAAATTATATAGTTATTTCAATTAGTTTATAACTACTATAATTATGGTGATTTTATAATAATTTTACATTAATTTTAGTAATTCATTTTATTGTAATTACTATATTTTTTTCTATGACTATAAAATAATAATAATTTTGTAAAATATACAACCATTATACATAACCTGTCATATACACATGTACACCCTAATATCCAACTATATATTACTAAATAGAATACATTTAATACATCATTATAAACCCATACACCCTAGAATACACATAATACATTTTGAATACATATAGGGTTGAGACTCATTTGACCACATTTCCAATTGATGGAACATAGATGGGTCTTCTTGGTTGAAAACCATGTTAAAAGTTGTTCAAATGAGAAAACAAAGAAACATTAGTCATAAGTTAGTTATAGTTTAATTGCAAGCACAACCAAATGTGAAAAATAGTTGCAAAAATAACCAATGATAGTCATAAATGACAAATAATCGTAAGTAGTTGCAAATTGATTGGTTACAAAATTCCATTTTCCTTCTAGTGGATATTGTTTACCAATATATTGGTAATTGAATATACTAGCATTTACAATGCAAACTTTGATATCAAAGATGGTTCAATATTGAATTTATGTTTGTTGAACCTTATTTCACAATAAGCAATTGCCATTTCTAAATGGACCCAATACTTAGAGATGGCAATAATAGTGTTATACAACAATACAAAAAAGTTTGGTCAATATTTGTTCTCCTTCTAGGAAATGTGATACCACAAGAAACAATTACTACTTGTACATCCCCACACCAAATAACTTAACAATAAAACAAAAATGAAATGATTCAATTTTAGTTATGTGCAAGGAATTGCCAAGTAGTTTTTAAAAAGAGGGCCAACAAAAGTTATTACATTGCTCATCTAGTCCAATTAAAGGATGACTCATTATTAGGGCAATATTATTTACATAATATTTTAACATTGTTGTAGGAAATGTTAGTATAAAGTTTGACATGTTGGTGTAATTATATATCCTTCCTAAATGGGACTATTTTACATTTTGCATCTTCTTAACATGGTAATGTCAAAATGAAAATATACCCAATTTGGTATTGAAGAAGAAAGTTTGTAGTATTTTGGCTCAAAAAAGGGTTTAGGATCACAAGGTAACCATCCTATAGCCAAATCTTGGAACATAATTACTTAGTGTTAAAATTCATCCCATTACAATACAAGCATATCCCCAATCACAAACTCTTATCACATAGGTCCATTTGATGCAATAATTAAATACTAAACTACAATAAAATCTAACAAAAATAAGAAAAACATTATATGATAGGAGAAACTAGGAGGGGAAGATACCTTGCAAAAAACAAGTAAAATGTTCAAATTGACCCATTACATATGCCAATTGTCACATGAAGTTCACAAACCATCAAATTCCTCTTTCATCAAATCAATTAATAACAACACCGAAAGTGTTTATGCCTCATGTTCACCATAGCTTCAACCTTTAAATGAAAGTCATGGACATTATATGTTCCAATGAAGACATAGTCATCAAATTGGCAAGTCTTCTTACAACTGAACACAAAGGAACATGATTACCAAACATCAAGTTACATTCCCAAACAATGGTGTTCACAAGTTGGTCAAAACACCACTATAGTGTTAAATTCAACTTCTAGAAAACTTCGAAATTTTTCTCTTGACATCCCTCCCTTCTTCTTCCTTCTCCATTACTAACTCATCTTTTTCTTTCTAGAAAACTTTGACTATTGCAATTTTGGGCTCCTTTCATGCCTATGTTTATTCTTCAAAAGCCACTATGTTTTTGCTATGGTGGAAATCATCGTATCAATTTGTATCTCTCTCTATATAACTTCAATTATTGTGATTTCTCATTCCTTTCATCTCTATGATTGATTAATTTTTAAAAAATTGTTCCACTTTTTGTTACAATTAGAAACATTTATATTTAAGACACATACATTTCATATCCAATATGCACAAATAGAAAAACACAAATGTTTTCATTGCCATAGAAATCACTCTTCCTTTCAAAGCTCAAACCGTTACTTCTAAAAGCTTCATGTTTTTTAGGTTTCATAGAAAAGAGGTTGCAATAAATTGATTTGATTACAATTGTCAAAGTTGTACACATTTGACATCTAATGTGCATAGATAAAAGGTGACACAATTTTTCATTGTCACATAAATAACTTATCCTTTTAAAATTCAAAACATTGTTTTTGAATTTTTTTTGTTTTTATAGGTTTCATAAAAAAATGCTACAATAGATTGTTCTCATTTTGTTGCAAGAAGAAATGTGGACATGGAAAATGCATAAGGAATGTTGCAAAAGGTGACCAAATCATACATATGTTGTAAGTTGTAATTGAAACACCTCATAGGAAAAAAAAATGAAATTCTTAGAAATAACAACAAAAGCTTATGAGCTTCTCGGGAAAGTTATACAATCTTATTATGTGTTGGAAAACAATGCTTGTATCATTTTTGGCACTTGTATAATTGGTATATGTAAAATGCCATAGAAGATGACAATAGTGTAATAAGTGTATGGGATAACCCATTTTGGCATCCAAGATGCCACACAAAATGACAAAAATGCCATCATCACATCCACAATTCTACACTTGGATAAAATTTTTAATGTAAAATGCCATGGAGCATGACAAGAGTGTAACAAGTGCCATGACCATAGCCAAGTGTCAAGGTCTAATATTACAAGAAAAGTCATGTTCTATTGCAGTGCTTGTAGTGAAATTAGTAGGAAAAGTAATATGTTGGGAAGAGCTTGAAAATAAATATTTTGGTTTGTTTGCATTGTATGCCATGAGATCACCCAAGTAAGTAAAGTCTAAATAACCATGCAATCACATTCACTATTATGCATTAAAAAACCCCTAGAATGGAAAAATGAAAGAGAAACCATGAATACAAAAAAATTCAAACTATATATATTCAAGAAATTTGAAGCACTCAACCACCTATGCTTATGGATTGGACTTATAGCACACACCATACCCCCCTCCATGATTTTCATATGTGAAAATAATTTCCCAAAAGAACAATCATAACAAACCAAATAAAACAAAGAGGGAGGAGGAAGATGAGTATTTGTTCCATGATGGCGTGATGCATTTCATGGAAAGAAAAAACCAAAACAAATACATACATGCTTGAAAAGAAAAAATCGTTTGTGTGGGTGTTGAAAATGCCTACGTACCCATAACCTACTACTTCAATGTGAGCTCATACACAACATAAAATTGTAGGAACCTAGTTAAGAAAATCCAATAGGAAGAAAAACATTGCTCTTGCAAAATGAAAAAAGAGATGAAGATGATGAGAGTTTCAAAATAAAGAGTGAGAAAAGGTTGAGTAAATAAGTGACAAGTTGGATGGAAAAAGACATGGTCTTGGGGATTTCATTAAAGTCAACATCCTAGAAGCTGCTTCCTCAAATTATAAGAGGTGTGAGGTGACATTTTTTTGGGAACGTGTTCTAGATTTCATCGTTTGTGAGCACCTTGAGGATGTGCACTTGGTCAAATTTTCAAATGCTATAAAAGAATGAATATCAAGTTACCAACTAGGTGAGTAGTTGGCATTTGTTAACCATATGCTAGAGGTGACAAATAACTTAGTGTTGGAACTAAATTGTGCTTCAAGGGTGTATTTGTATTATGACCATACATACATGTGTCATGTGAAGAAGATTATGGAAGACAATTGAGTACTCTCAAGAGACTTGTTACTATGTGAATAAGACATCCATAATGTGGTTGGTAAGTTATCCAAAAAATTTATAAAATGGCATGATGATTTTATGCACAATTAGAATGTGGGGGCACAACAACATCTAGATAATGAATTTAATTTCTAGGAAAAATGTCATAAACCTACAAAAGGCCTTGTTAGCCCAAAACATGGCATCTGCCATTTGCATTCAAACATGTTGGTAAATAGAAATGATATTAACACATGGACATGAAAAAGGTGTCACTATTAATGCCACTTTCAACATTAACAAAAACAAGGTTCACCCTCTTAGCTCCATGCAATTTTGACTTCCATTTGTTCTTGTTGTTAATTAAGTTTAATGTGCCATTTGTAATTGTTGAATTATATATATATAGCCTTTGAATTGGTAAGTAAAGATTCCACAACTTTATCATTTAGTGAAATTTCATCATTAAACATTTGTTTGAATAAAAATCCATTTAATTTGAACTTGGGTCAAATTTCACATTAACATATTTAAAACTAAATCATTTTTGGTTATAAAAACATCACTACACATTATGTTAAATTCATTGTCATGTGCCATGCATGCCAGATTTTGATTTTTAAGTGATTTAAAAATTTGACTAAATGAAGACATCATAAATATTGAGATTTCAAGTTTAGCCCTTGGATGAACTTTTTGTAACTTTATTTGTTGTAGATTTAATTTTTATTCAATTGTGTTATTATGGTTTTTTTTTCCCCACTTACTTAATTTTGGAGAAGGTTTATGTATAAACAAATCAAACCACAAAATTCTTCTTGTCATTATGGTGAAGTTATGGCAATGGTTAATTACCTTGTATCACGCAGGTGATGATTGTTTTGGCTAGTTGTGCACATCATGATTTAAATGCTTGTTTCATTTGTGGCCTTGTGCACGTTTGGTATGTCATAGAGATTGATTTCCATTGATCATGTAGCAATATTTAGTTATATGAAACCAAAGGCATTGGATCCCCATGAACTTGCCATAAATTTCAAGAAGCGTTCTTTCCAAACTTGCTACAAGCTATTAAATTATAATTGCCAACTTTATTGTTAAATGTGGATAAATGATTAAAACTCACAAATGTCACATCTTGGTGTTGATGAAGATCATGCAAGAGCAAAATTAAAATTTCACTTATGAAGAATACAATACAATAGTCCCAACCAACTTTTTTTGTGTGAAAAATTAAAAAAAATGCAAAATAATTTTTTGAAAATGGAATATTATGTCACAAATTTCCTTTTTAAAAAAATCACTTAAAAGCTTCAAAAATGGGGGGGGGGGGGGTCACCCCAATTATGCCTACTACCTACCCTTTTAATAGTTCCTTGCAATAATCCGGTTAGTTAAGTTAATGCTCATCACCCTACCCCCACCAAGAATTTG
>Ga0116227_10011913_pt1 | contig 14419 bp, 14 predicted proteins | sample S1TSphgellanicum_FD_89693 | JGI IMG/M metagenome (GOLD analysis project Ga0116227, IMG submission 89693) | Host-associated microbial communities from peat moss isolated from Minnesota, USA - S1T2_Fb - Sphagnum magellanicum MG | ecosystem: Host-associated > Plants > Peat moss > Unclassified... | reverse complement strand
TCTTCAACAACAACAGCTTTGCAGTTAAAAATTTCAAACCGTCCTATGGTGCGGGTGGAAGATACTTCTTTGATCCGGAGAAAGGATTGAGCGTAAGACTAGATTATGGCATTGGAGAAAAACGACCTAATGAAAAAAGGCAGACCGGCTTCTACATCAGCATGGCCGAAGCGTTTTAAACGCTCCTCGCACTTAAAACCTGATTTTAAAATGCTCCTTAGCCTGGCCTTTTCTGAAATACACCAGACCGATCCAGAATAAATCTACGGTTACCGTAACTTGCTCATGAGCCTTAATCTCTTTCCAGGCTGCTTTAATTTCCGAATTGTTGTAGATACCTTTAATTATCAATAATGTTCCTGGATGAAACCGATCTAGATTTGAGTTGAAATAAGTCATCAACGTAGCTTTGGAAAAACAGCTGCCAATATACAACAAATCAAGAGCGCGGCGACTGACTTCAGGAAGCTCCCTCCTGCCCTCTTCCGAATGGGAAGCTGCCAGATAAGCCGTAGTTACTTCTGATAAATTAGCAAGTTCCTCAATACATACCGGTTGATGATCTTTTGCAATCCGGTAAATCAGTTGATCCAATCTCGGACTATTAACAGCAGCCAAAGCCATGTTTCCAGGTATTGATGCGTCATAAGAAAGTTTTTTTCTTAACCTTTCCAGCATAATGTAAACACTTTTAGGCTTAAAATCGTAAATTACCTCATCGGTAAGTTGATAGACAAATGGAGAATGTGTACCATGCCTGGTTTTCGCAGTAAAACGATGCTTTAAATAGTCGCGGATGAAATTGAAACCCATGGTCGCAAAAATAGGAATTCAAATCTGCAAGTGTGATGGAAAATAGTAAAGAAATAGGCGCATTGGTTAAGTTACTGGACGATCCAGATCAGGAGATTTATGAGCATGTAGCAAATCGCCTGCTCGAATATGGTACTGAAGTAATTGATTATTTGGAAAAAGCCTGGGAACATTCCTTAGATACCTTATTACAGGACCGTATTGAAAACATTGTACACAAGGTCCAATTTAAAAGTGTAAAAGAAGATTTAAACCTTTGGTACCAGAGTGGAGCATTTGACTTAATGCAGGGCGCATTAGCGATTAACCGTTACCAATATCCCGATCTGGACGAGCAAAAAGTCATTTATCAGATCGAGGAAATTAAAAGTGAGATTTGGCTGGGGCTGCAATATGAAATGAGCTCTATCGAAAAGATTAAACTCATCAATCATGTATTTTACAACGTGTATGGATTTAGCGGCAATACCAAAAACCACCATGATCCGCAAAATTCTTACATCAGCCAGGTATTGGAGCGTAAAAAGGGAAACCAGATCTCGCTGGCGATCATCTACGCCACGCTTGCGCAAAAACTTGACATTCCCGTATATGGTGTTAATTTACCGCAGCACTTCATTTTGGGATATATCGACGAAAGCAAACGCGAAGAGCATGAATTTGGCGTGCTCTTTTATATCAATGCCTTTAACAAAGGCGCCATATTTGGTAAACATGATGTAGACCAGTTCTTACGCCAATTGAACCTGGACCCGCTACCCGGCTTTTATGCACCCTGCAGTAATGTCGAGATCATCAGAAGAATCATTCGCAACCTGATTTCCGCTTACGAAAATCTCGGTTCCAAAGAAAAAGTTGACGAACTGAAAGAACTGCAGGATATTTTAAGTTTGGAGAACCTATAAAAACGAATTCTGTTTCATCCAGCTTTCGAGGCTTTTGAACCAATCTTCGGTAGTGGTCGTGTTTTTCAAACCAAAACCATGTCCGCCAGCTTGATAAATGTGCATTTCACCCTTGACTTTAGCTTTAACCAAGGCCAGGTCAAAAGAAATGCTATTTTGGACAGGTACCGTTCCATCATCATTGGCATGCACCAGGAAGGTTGGTGGCGTCTGGGCATTCACAGCTTTATCATTTGAAAAGTATAGTTTCTGTGCTTCTGTAGCATTTTCACCAACCAGGTTTTTAACCGACCCTGTATGTGCCGACTCTGTAAATGAAATCACCGGATAGATCAAGATTGCAAAATCAGGCCTCAAACTTAAACCTTCTTTATTTTCGATTTTCACATCATCGTAATGTACCGCCAGACTCGAGGCGAGGTGTCCACCTGCAGAGAAGCCAATCACTCCAATTTTTGCCGGATCAATCTTCCACTTAGCCGCATCTTTACGCACCCGGTACATTGCTTCCTGCGCATCTTGTAAAGGGCCAAAAGCTTTATCAACCATAATTAAATCACTAGGCAAACGATACTTCAATACAAAAGCTGTTACGCCTGCTTCATTGAAACGTTTGGCTACATCATACCCCTCATGTCCCATAGCCAGCCCAGAATAGCCACCACCGGGACAAATGATTACCGCTGTACCATTACCCTTCCCCTTTTCTGGCTGGTAAATGCTCAGGGTTGGTATAGATACTTTGGAAACACCTGCGCCACGCCCCTCGCGCATAACCGTAACTTCTTTATAATCTTCCGGGGTAGGTTTGGCGCCAGGGATTGCACCCGGATAAAGGTTAATCACTTCTTGTGCTTTCAGACCATTTGCTGACACCAATATCGCCATGAACAAAACGCTTAAATATTTCATCATTAGAATTCCATTAAATATGCCTTTAAAAAATCATTTAAATCACCATCTAATACAGCCTGCGGATTGGAAGACTGGAAGTTTGTCCGATGATCTTTCACCCTCCGGTCATCCAATACATAACTCCTGATCTGAGAACCCCACTCAATTTTCTTCTTGTTCCCCTCGATCAATGCCGTTGCCTCCATGCGTTTACGCATTTCAGCCTCGTATAATTGCGACTTCAACAAACGGATCGCATTTTCCTTATTCTGTAGTTGAGATCTAGATTCCTGATTCTTAATCACAATACCAGAAGGTTTGTGGTATAAACGAACCGCGGTCTCCACTTTATTTACATTCTGTCCACCAGCGCCACCAGAACGGAAAGTTTCAAATTCAATTTCAGCATCTTTCACTTCAATCTCAATGGTATCATCTACCAGTGGATATACATAAACAGAAGCAAATGAGGTATGCCTGCGCGCATTGGAATCAAATGGGGAAATTCGCACCAACCGGTGTACCCCATTTTCCCCTTTCAGGTAACCGTAAGCAAATTCACCGGAAAACTGAAGCGTAACGGATTTCACCCCAGCAATCTCGCCTTCCTGAAAATCCTGTTCAGTCACTTTATAGCCATTCTTTTCTCCCCACATCAGGTACATCCGCATCAGCATGTATGCCCAATCGCAACTTTCAGTACCTCCTGCCCCCGCTGTGATCTGCATCACTGCCGGCAACTGATCTTCTTTATTTTTGAGCATATTTTTAAGCTCCAGATCTTCGATAGCATTTAAACAAAGATCATACTGTTCCTGCATTTCTTCTTCGGTCGCATCTCCACTCTGCAAAAAGTCAAAAAGCACCTGTGTATCTTCAAGCAAGCTATTGGCTTGTTGCCAGGCATCTGTCCAAACCTTTTTTGAATTAATTTCCGAAATATGTTTTTCAGCTTTCTTAGGATCGTCCCAAAAATCGGGCTGCAGGGTAAGCTCCTGCTCGATACGGATATCTTCTAGTCGGTTGTCGACGTCAAAGATACCTCCTCAGTGACGTTACTCTGTCGCTTAAATCCTGTATTTGTTCTTTTGTCATAATCACAAATATATAATTAAAACAGAAAAGGCAATCTAAAACTCGTTTAAATAGCGTTTAAAATCAGCATAACAGATTCAACTGAACAGTCCTTTTATTTTATCAACCACGCTATCGTTCTTGCCATCCCTATTTACATCTGTTTTCTCTGTAAAAATACGTGCTGCATCAGACAGATCAAACTTCCCATCAGGTCCAGACAGCTTACCAATGATATCCTGAATATTGAAAGCGCTGTCATTTTGGTCATTTGTTTGATTCACAAATTTGCCTACTATCGCCGGGATCACAGAAGCTGCAATACCTTTTGCAGTTTCAACATTGATGCCCATACCGGCCAGTTTATCTGTAAAACTTGCCGTAGCATCCCGCGCAACAGAACTACCTTCCGCATCTCCGCCTTTAAAGGTATCAACTAGACTACTCAGGTTGCCAGAAGACAAATGTTGCTTGATGGTATCCATGATTGATCCCGAGGCCGCAGAAATTGCAGCTTCATTTTGTTCGTTGGGAACTGCACTGTTGTTTACAATGGCATCCTGAACGTTTTCTTTTACAAGTTGATTTAAATTGTCTAACATAGGTGTTTTTTTAAAGGTGTTGTTATATTTGAATAAATATAAACAATATTATGCTTCCTACCGTAAACTTTACTGAAACAGCAGCTTACAAATATTTGGCTGATCATTTCATCGATATCAATAAGAAAAGTTTAAAAGAACTGTTCGCTGAAGATGAATCCAGATTTGAAAAATTCTCTCTTCTATTTGAAGATATTCTGGTTGATTATTCTAAAAACCGTATAAATGACACCACCCTTGCCTTGCTGATTCAGCTGGCCAGGGAGTGTAAATTGGATGAGGCCATCAAGGCCATGTTTAGTGGTGAGCAAATCAACCAGACCGAAGGCAGACCCGTGTTACACATTGCTTTACGCAATGCAAGCAATACAAAAATTTTTGTTGATGGCAAGGATGTGATGCCCGAAGTAAACCAGGTCTTGGACAAAATGAAGAAGTTTAGTGATCAGATCATTTCGGGCCAATGGAAAGGCTATACCGGCAAGGCAATCACCGATGTGGTGAACATTGGCATCGGCGGTTCAGACTTGGGGCCGGTAATGGTTACAGAAGCCTTAAAAGCTTATAAAAATCATTTGACGATGCATTTTGTATCAAACATTGACGGTACACACATTGCTGAAACATTGAAAGCAGTAGACCCTGAAACGACTTTGTTTTTAATCGCCTCCAAAACATTTACCACACAAGAAACAATGACCAATGCCAATACGGCACGCGACTGGTTCCTGGCACGTGGGGCAAAGAAAGAAGATATAGCCAAACATTTTGCCGCTTTATCTACCAATGCCAAAGATGTTGAAGCTTTCGGAATTGATACTGACAACATGTTTGAGTTCTGGGATTGGGTTGGTGGCAGATACTCGCTATGGAGTGCAATTGGTCTTCCCATTGCTTTAAGCATTGGCTTCGACAATTTCAAACAATTACTTGCAGGTGCACATGCGGCAGATCAGCATTTTGAAAACACAGAATTTGAAATCAATGTTCCGGTAATATTGGCTCTGATTGGGGTATGGTATATCAATTTCTTTGATGCAGAAACACAAGCGATATTACCTTACGATCAGTACATGCACCGCTTTGCAGCTTATTTTCAACAAGGCGACATGGAGAGCAACGGGAAACATGTAGACCGCAATGGCCATGATGTAACTTATGAAACCGGCCCAATCATTTGGGGTGAACCAGGTACAAACGGACAGCATGCTTTTTATCAATTGATTCACCAGGGGACAAGGATTATTCCTTGCGATTTCATTACACCTGCACAGAGTCTGAATCCTATTGGCCAACATCATCCGATATTGTTGTCTAACTTTTTTGCGCAGACTGAAGCACTGATGAATGGTAAAACCCTGGAAGAAGTGAGTGCTGAGCTTCAAAAAGAAGGGAAAACTGCTGCTGAAATTGACAAATTGGCTCCTTTCAAAGTATTTGAAGGCAACAGGCCAACAAACTCCATCCTGCTTAAAAAAATAACCCCATTTAGCCTGGGTAGCCTGATTGCCATTTACGAACATAAAATATTTGTTCAGGGCATCATCTGGAACATCTTCAGTTTCGACCAATGGGGTGTAGAACTTGGAAAGCAACTGGCCAAGAGCATTTTACCTCAATTGAGCGATGATGAGCCGGTTTCTTCTCATGACGGCTCAACAAACGGCCTGATTAACCAATATAAAAGCTGGAGAGCTTAAAAATTTAAATTAAACCTTTGCGTGTTATTTTATTCTAATTGAGTAACTTACATACGTAATTCCCATAAACATTTATGGAAATTCCTGTATTTAATCATCATTAATTTAAAATAATACGCAATATGAAAATGATTAAGAAGCTATTGATACTTGCAGTACTGCTGATCAGCACCCAGGTGAATGCACAAACAGACAAGGCGACCACAACAAAAATAGTTGACGATCAGAATTTTACATTTAACGCAACCTCAGCCATGCCCATGGCCAATACTGATGTTAACCGGGTATTGAGCAAAATGGCTGGTGGCAACGGCAGCGGAACCATTCAACTGACAGGCTCGCAGTACCAGTTGAAAGTGACCAAAGATAGTGTAGAGGCTTATTTGCCATATTATGGGCGTGCTTATACGGCAAGCATGAATCCAGACGATTCAGGCATTAAATTCAAGTCTAAAGATTTCAAATATAAATCTGAAAAGAAGAAAAAAGACAACTGGGTGATTACCATTAGTACGAAAGATGTTAAGGATTCACCAAATATGAACCTGACCATCTCTGACAATGGTTATGCTACACTCAATGTCAATAGCAACAGCAGACAGCCCATCAGCTTTTATGGGTATTTGAGCGAAGTCAAAGAAGCAAAGAAATAAAAACTTCATAAAAAAAGCGGGATTTTAAAAATCCCGCTTTTTTTTGATCTCTATTTTTTAGGTATAACTTCTACCTGGAACAGATGCGGCCACTTCTTACCCGTTACAAACAGGCGTTTACCTGTTTTGTCCCACGCAATCCCGTTCAATACGTTATTGCCACGTGCATCTTCATCTTTATAATAATCAGGGGCAAGTAAACCTGTAAAATCGATTTTACGTTCTACAACACCGGTTGCAGGGTCTATCACCACGATATAATTCTGCTGATACACATTGGCATACAATTTCCGATCAATATATTCCAGTTCATTCAACTGATCAACCGCTCCGGCATTGTCAAATACATCAATTGAGCCCTCTTCTTTATAGGTATCTTTATTCAGGAACCAGATTTTATTGGTTCCATCAGATTTTAGTATTCTAGTGCCATCAAAACATAATCCCCAACCTTCCCTGCTACTCTGGTAAGGAAATGTACCCAGTTGTTTAAAGGTCTTTGCATCATATACTAAACCCATATTATTTTGCCAGGTCAGCATCACCACCTTATCGCCAACCAATGTAGAACCTTCACCAAAATACGCATCTGGAAGCTTCACTTTTTGCAGGACTTTACCTGAATTCGGATCTACCCATCTTAGCGTGGAAAATCCCTTTTCACCAGTACTTTCTAAAAAACGGCCATTGTGATATTCCAGCCCCTGCGTATAGGCAGAAGTATCATGAGGAAGGGTATTGATAATTTTATACGTATATAGCTCTGGGACAAGGGCCGATTTTAAGACGATATTAATCGTCAGGGTATCCTTTTTACTACCGTTGTCAACAATTGCAGTAATCAGCTTATAACCCAGAGATATTCCTTTTGTACTCAGTGAAACCGCGTCGCCATTATTTTTTGAAACCACTTCCTGACCATCCAACAGGTATTTGGCCGAACTCAGGGAAGTCCCCGCAGGAATATCCAAAATAACAGGAACATCATCCCCAAGACTAAAGGTAGCCCCCTGTTCCGGAGCTTTAAACCCAACTTCCTCTACTGCAACTTTATCTTTGCAAGACAGGATAAACAGGGTATTAACAAACAGACTAAGCACGAATATTGCTTTTAGGGTATGGGTATTTTTAACTGGGCCAGAATGCATCTTCTATGTGATTAATTTTATAAAGGTCTTTATTTTCGAAAACAATTGCAATAATATCAAAGCGAATCTCTCCCTGGTGATTGCGCTGTTCTATATAAGCACTGGAAGCCCATTCCAATTGCTTTTCCTTTTTGGTACACACAAAATCCTCGGGCTCCCCGTATTCGGTAGAACTCCGCGTTTTAACTTCAACAAAGATCAGCTTACCGTCCTGATTGGCAATCACATCCACTTCTGCACGTCCGTATTTCCAGTTCAAATGTAGGATGCGATAACCCCGGTTTTCCAGATAATCTTTTGCAATTGCCTCACCGCGTTTTCCCAATTGGTTATGTGCTGCCATACTATTTTACAATTACCGAGCCAAGGAACTTGGAAATCTCGCGTTCTACATTTTTGATCTGAGTATAACGTTGCATCAAAATCTCCTGATTCACCGGATCCAGATCAGTCTTAATTTCCGCCAGTAGTTCCAGCAGCATCCGGTCAACTTTACGCTTTTTCAAGTGAAAAATACCCCCTAAAATCGTAGCTTTTAAATTTACCGACTCATCCCGTACATAAATCTGGTGTTTATTATACCAATTTTCACTTAAGGTGTAAGGGGAAGTAGATAGAGTAATGGCAAGATTAGCAATTTCCCTGTCTGGGTTTTTCAAAAAGTCGTTCGCCACAGGCAAATGTCCATTTTCAATCTCTTCGCGGTAATGCTCGATAATTTTACCGCAGATACGATCCTTAAAGGACACATCTGCAAGGTTCTGCATCACAAAAGAGCCCACATACATGTTGTCAATACCATCCCAGTTAACCAGCTCATGCCCAAACGCGAGCAGTAACCTGATGATTTCCTGCTCCTGAATCAGATCTTCAACCGGGCTGTCCCCCCCAACCGACTCGATAAGATCCCTCGGAACCGCATTGTCGTCAAATAAATTCTCTGGCGGACCGTCAGAATAAGGCTGATAAGCATTTTGCTGATTCTGGAAACCCGAAGGCGAATTATTGCTCCCAGCTGAAGATTTTTTAAGCTTAGCGGTCCGCATTTTGTTCAGTTCAGAAAGTAAAATTCTTTCTTCAACCTGCAACAAACCACTGCATTCCCTGATGAAAACCGAAGCCTTGATATCATCCGGAATTTTAGCAATACTTTCTACGATATCCCGGATAATGCCGGCACGCTTGATTGGATCTGTACCAGCTTCCTGAAGTAAAATGGTCGCCTTATAAAGGATAAAATCTTTGCGGTTCTGCTCAATATAAAGTTTAAAAGCACCTGATCCGACATGGTGCATATAGGAATCGGGGTCATGCCCGTCCGGAAAATTAACGACTTTCACGTTAAGTCCCTCTTCCAGGATCATATCCAGTCCCCTTAACGAAGCCTTAATCCCCGCCGCATCTCCATCATATAAAATGGTCACGTTTTCTGTAAAACGCCCGATTAAACGGATCTGCTCGGTAGTCAATGAAGTACCGGAAGAGGCCACCACATTCTCTACACCAGCCTGGTGTACCGCCAATACATCCGCATAGCCTTCAACCAGGTAGCAGTTGTCGGTATCCCGAATCGCCTTCTTGGCATGAAACAAGCCATACAGCACATTAGACTTATGGTAAATGTCACTCTCCGGCGAGTTGACATATTTAGGCACCTTTTTATCGGTCTTTAATGTCCGCCCACCAAAACCAATCACCCGACCGGTAAAATTGTGAATCGGGAACATTACACGTCCCCTGAAGCGATCGTATAATTTTCCCTTATCATTCCGGATCGAAAGACCAGCTTTCTCCAGGTATTCTTCCTGGTGTCCTGCGCCTGTTGCACTTAAAATCAAGGCATCCCAGGCTTCTGGTGAATAACCCAACTGGAATTTCTTAACAATATCTTCCCTAAAGCCACGCTCCTTGAAATAGCTAAGGCCAATCGCGCGCCCCTCTGACCCTGTCCACAACTCATTGGCAAAATACGCCGCCGCATATTCAGAAACGATGTACAGGCTTTCCCTTGCGTTCTGAGCCTCTATATTCTGAGGACTCTGTAACGTCTCTTCAACTTCTATATTGTATTTCTGGGCCAGGTATTTCAGTGCTTCAGGATAGGAATACTTCTCATGATCCATGATAAAGTGGACCGAATCGCCCCCTTTGCCACAGCCAAAGCACTTATAAATTCCTTTCGTTACCGAAACGTTAAACGAAGGTGTTTTTTCATTATGAAAAGGACAGTTCCCAATCAGGCTGCTACCCCGCTTCTTCAAAGCTACAAAATCGCCTACTACCTCCTCAATACGGGCAGTATCCATGATTTTGTTAATGGTATCCTGATTAATCATGCTTTCCTCTTTCTCTTATCAGTTGTCTATTATTTTTATCAACCCTACTAAAATCCAAATCCTGGAAATCATAACTAAAGTCTGTTGCTGGTGAAATGGCCTCCATTTTTATCGTTGAGGACTTTCCGTCCTTATCTAAAGCAAAAATAACATAAGCATCTGCATTCATACTTCTGTCGTTCCATTTTACAATAAATGTGTTTCCCTTATAAAATGACATCTTCCCTCTTAATTTGGGTGATTTAACCGCCTGAAACCACAAATCGGCACCATTTTTAGCCACATGAATCTCTCCAAACCAATTGTCTATATAGGTTCCGGTATAAAGTCCTAAATCAGGTTTAACCACATTTATATTTTGCGCTACTGCAATATCAGCCCAAACCTTTTTAGTCACCGCTTCGGCATCTTCCTGGCTTTTAAGCTCATTGCTACGGTATTGTTTAATCCTGTCTTTGCCCTGAACACCAAAATAAGCATCCTTAATCGAGTTGGTAATTGCAGTAAATGCCGCACCAGATTCCTGATTGGTCAATACAACAATACCCAGCTTAAGCTCAGGAATTAGGGTTACCTCCGTTACTATACCACCTAGCCCCCCAGTATGTGAGGCTTGTAAATAACCATTCACATCACTCAAAAACCAACCTAAACCATAACTCGTAAAATGTGTATTGTAGGGCGACCCGCCTCTCATAATGGTTTGCGGACTCCACATTTCTTGATGTGCTGCAGTCGTAAATATTTTGTTATCCAGGTTTGCTCCGTATTTGCCATCATTCAACTGCATCATCGCCCATTTGCTCATTTCAGCTACGTTAGACCAGATTCCGCCCGCGGCATTCGCAATAGAAGTAAATTCCTTACCAATTACAGCAATTTTCCCGTTAACAGGTGCATGGGCATCAATGGTATTGGCCTTGTCTTTTAGGCGCGAATAATCAGCAGCACTTTCAGTCATGCCCAATGGCCTCATGATCCGCTGCTCAATAAAATCTTCCCAAGTCAATCCCGACACTTTCGCCAAAACCTCCCCAGCCACCACATATAGTAAATTATCATAATCAAACTTGGTTCGGAATCCTGAAACCGGCTTTAAAAACCTTAAATTATGAATTAATTCTGCTTTAGTCACCTTTGTAGAATCTGGCCAGATCATCAAATCACCTGCACCAAGTCCAAGTCCACTTCTATGAGTCAATAAATCCCGCACAGTAAATTCCTGGGTTACGTAAGGATTATACATTTTAAAATCCGGGATCAAGTCTACCACTTTATCATCCCAGTGCAATTTGCCTTCATCAACCAGAATAGCCAGTCCCGCAGCAGTAAAAGCTTTACTATTGGAGGCAATGCCATAAAGTGTATGGTCTGTAACCGGCTCTCTGGTCCTCAGAGAACGAACACCATAGCCCTTACTGTGAATCACCTTTCCATCCTTTACAATCGCAACCGCGATACCTGGAACATCAAAGGTAATCAGCGCCTTTTGAACCAGGCTATCCACCTGGCTCGAGCTTAATTGTGCTTTTAATGCAAAATTAAACAGCAATAAGGCCAGCAAACCCATGATTTTGTTTCTATTCATCGCAAAACTCTTGTTTTATAAAGTTATAAAAAATCCTTCTTCTTTGTTATCGCCCCTGGTGGTAGCCGCTCTGCAAAACCAGCACACTTGCACGTTCTGGTCTCTTCAAAGGCACGTTCCAATTGCCCTGATAGCTAACCTTGGCGGGTAGTTTTTCTTCGCCAAAATAACGCATCTCGATGTTCATCTGTACATCAAAATCGAAAAGCATATTGCTGTATTTCATATCGACATACCTGCCCAGAATTTCAAAGTTCCGCTTGTCAAAAATCGTGGTCAGCTCTTTAATCATCAAACTGCCTTTAGTCCAGCTGCTCAAATCGGGTTTTACCGTCACCTTAAAGCGGTAAACCGGGATAGAATCCAGGTAAGTACCGCTAGAAAAAGCGTAGTCATAATACTGACGCATATTGGCGGTAAAGATCTCGGTCTTATCACCGATAAAAGGCAAGCCTTTAACCGGTCTGCCTGGCGAGAAGATCAGTGTTTTCAACTTTTCTTTATACCCCGCATTGGCGCCAACCGCTTTACCAACTGCCGAAGGCCCATCGGTATAGGCCGACTGGTACGCATTCATAAAGATATAGTCAAACATCTCTGCAGTATACAATTGATATTTGCCATTCTTTTTAAACAAATGACCGGTATCCTGTTTTATCAGATATTGCAGCCATGGGGCTGAGGTTTGCCGCTTCACCTTGCGGTATAAACGTCCGGTGACCTTATTTTTCTTATCGTAGGTATAAATGCTGTTCTCTGCCGTAAAAGCATACTTTTTCATGTTGCGGAAAGCCTGATAGAAACTGGTGTCAGTCGTTACCGCACGAATAAAAGTCTCTACACTCAAGCGCTCTGCGGTGATGTTCACCGTAGAATCCAGCTGTATGGTTTTAATCGTATCCGCAGTAAAACGTTGAATTTCCTGATTATACCCTTTTAAGCCACATAGTAATAGCAGTACAAACAGACTACACCTCATAAAAAACCAATTAGTTCCCCAGCTGTTTTAAAGCGATATAAGCCATTAAACCAGTCGAATTACGCAAGGCGTCCTCATCAATATCAAAGTTCGGTGTATGCACGGAATAGCAAGTATCCTTGGCCTTATTACCCGTTCCCAATCGGTAAAAGCACGCATCTGTAATTTGCGAGTAGTAAGCAAAATCTTCTGCCGCCATCCAGATGTCCAGGTCGATAACATTTTCCTTGCCCAAATATTCCTCGGCATAAGCCTTTGCACTAGCCGTAAGCTTTTCCTCATTAATCAAGTAAGGATAACCATCCATAATCCTGAATTCGCAACTTCCACCCATACTTTCGGCAATACCTTCAGCCATTTTCTTCATCAACCTTTTGGCCTCTTTACGCCATTCCTCATTCAAAGTTCTGAAAGTTCCTTCCAGTTTCACTTCATTCGGAATGATATTCGTTGCTCCATTGGCAATGACCTTTCCAAAAGAAAGCACCGAAGGCAAACGTGGATCTGCATTTCTGCTGACAATCTGTTGTAAAGCCACAATAATATGCGCGGTAATCAATACCGGATCTATATTTTGTTGCGGCTGAGCTCCGTGTCCGCCTTTACCAATCACAGTCACATAAAGTTCATCGGTCGAGGCCATATAAATACCCGATCTGAAACCAACCTTACCGGCATCAATCAGGGGCATCACATGCTGCCCAACAATATGATGGGGTTTGGGATTTTCCAATACCCCTTCCTTAATCATGATGCTTGCACCGCCTGGTAAAATCTCTTCACCAGGTTGAAAAACCAACTTCACCGTTCCACCAAACTCCGCTTTTAAACTGTTCAGAATATAGGCAGTACCCAACAAAGACGAAGTGTGCACGTCATGACCGCAGGCATGCATCACACCTGGATTTTTAGAAGCGTAAGGCTTATCATTGGCTTCCAGGATCGGCAAAGCATCCATATCGGCACGCAAAGCGATCACCTGGTCAGAAGGAAGTTCACCTGTAATCAGTCCAACCACACCAGTATTAGCCATTTCCGTAAAAGGAATACCCAAATCGCTCAGCTGTTTCTTCACATAGGCCGAAGTTTCAAATTCTTGAAAAGAAAGCTCCGGATTGGCATGTAGATGCTGACGGTGACCGTTTACCTGTTCAAATATATTAGCTGAAAGCTCCTGAATCTTTTCTTTAATTGTCATTGCTATAATTTAAAATGGGTGCATTGATTTTCTCTCTGAAGATGAATAGCGTAGGAAAAGTACCTCGCAATTCATTCATCAGCTTTTGTGCTTCCAGTCTTGTTCTAAAATCACCAACCCGTATATAATAGTTCGGCTCTTTATAAATCACATAAGTATTCCATTCAGGGTACAGGGAGCTGAACTTGCTCTGCTCCGCAAAAGCCTCCCGACGGTCAGATCCATAAAAAATCTGTACCCGAAAGCCCATTTGCGATACGATCGTCTTGCCCGGCTTCCCAACACTAGCTTCCGGAACGGAAACCGCAGACTTCGTATTCAATACAATACGTTTGGCAATCAAACAATCGATCATTGGATCTTTAACTACAGCGACCACGCCTTTTTCCTGCGCAAAAACACCCAAAGTCAAACTACACAATACACCTGTAAACAAATTCTTCATGAAAAACAATTAAAAAAAGAATGCCGAATTCTGATTACAAAACTCGGCATTCTATATGTTTATTACAAATTACAATCCTGCACC
>Ga0116227_10011912_pt1 | contig 14419 bp, 5 predicted proteins | sample S1TSphgellanicum_FD_89693 | JGI IMG/M metagenome (GOLD analysis project Ga0116227, IMG submission 89693) | Host-associated microbial communities from peat moss isolated from Minnesota, USA - S1T2_Fb - Sphagnum magellanicum MG | ecosystem: Host-associated > Plants > Peat moss > Unclassified... | reverse complement strand
GTGTATAGAAAGAGAATAGTTGTGTGTGATTGTGGTGGGGGGTTGGGGGGGGGTGGGGTGGGGGGTAGAAGGGTCGGGGGGGGGGGGGGGGGGGGGAATATATTAGGTAGGTAATTGATGTAGGTAGTCACATTTTATTGGTGGTAAAGTGCTACCTAAAAAAAAAACTAGTTTTGGGTTATGTGTTGGTAGGGGAAACAAAATCCATTTTGGAACTAAACTTGCATAAAAATTTGTTTTTAAAATCACAAATTAGGGGTCTTGAAATGTGAAGAATTGGGTACAAAACTAAACCAAAAGTTCTATCAAATTTTTTAAAATCCTTAATAGGAACCATAGATTATTTAATAATTTTTAAAAGGTTGAAACTAGGATAAAGGTTCTATTGAGAAACAAAAACCAACCAACCTTATGAATTACCACTCATTAATCACGGTGGTAAAAGATGAATGTATATTTCAATGTATATGATATGGAAGAAAAATGGTACTACCTATAATATCAAAAGTACCAATAAATAAAATTCACTTTTTAAAAATTATTTTAAAGATCACATAAAAGTGATTTGGGTTTCAAATTTAAAATAAATTATAAAGATCATGAATATGCAATTGATTCAATAGTTTTATCTTTGTGTAAATGTACACCGATAGTTTTATAGAGGTTTTTCAAAACCCTTATTTCACAACAATTTTTTATATTTCTATTAATTTTAAATTTTCACCTTATTCTTATCCAATGATTAAAAAATACTTAGCTCAAATGCATCTTAAATGCAAGAACATTTTACCATGTAAAGAGGTAATCATCATCAACATTATCATATGGTAATTAGTAATGAATATTTTTAAATCGTTTCATATAAACTTCACAACATTAAGAAAAAATGAAAACTTTGATCAGAAATTGTTTTTTGTGATTGTCATTTTGTATCTATAAAATTTCATGGAAATTTTTCATTAAAACTATTTTTTTAGTCTTTTTTTTGCAATTAAAATGATGCTTCAAAACATTACAAATCAAAATAATATTCTGCTGAACTATTAAATAATACATGTATGCATTAATTTCACATCATAATGATAAATTAAGACATAAAACAATCACTTAATGCAATTTTTTATCACAAAATACTTTTCAAATATTCATCATGATGCATCAAAGTTGAACATGTATTAAAAACTATGAAATTATGACAAATTTTTGTATAAACAATTGATAAAATATATTCATCCTAAAGGAGAGCTTCTATACGTAAAATTTGTTGGTTGAAACTTACCACATTACTTAATGCTTACTTTTGATCTAATTTGAAATCTTGCATGCATGTCTTTGCAAATTGATTCTTTCCTTTTACTCACTATTTTCTTCTTTACAACCGATTGTTTAAGAAACGAACATCTAGAAATGGAAAAAGAAAATGTGTAAAGGAGATTTGACAAGCACATGGCAAAAGGGCTGCTCAAGGGCCAACCCTGAAAGAGCAAGAGTGCAAGTTCCAAAAACAACTGTCCTTTTATTTGTCTATGTACTTTGAAGGATCTTCTCCAACAGAAGAACCCTAGGGCATTATTCCAACGGGAGAACTTTTTTCAACTGTTCCTGTGTTCTCATAAAAACACAGTCGGTTACATGTCTGAAGGTTCTTGTATTCAAGGGTTCTCCTGAGGTTCAGGAAAACCCTTGGGCTCTTGGCCTAAAGTCCCTCAACAGAACCCACTTTTACATGAACCTTCCTTACAACGTAAGAACCTGAGAGAGAAGTCTTAGTGTATTTATAGGCCAGATTACATTTAGTGATCAGGCTTACAAAACGCCCTAGGACGGAGGGTGTGTGATTGTAAGATCTCTATGGCGCAGGATGTAAGCGAATGAAATCTTTGGAAGGGAACATTTTCTTAAAAAACCATTGATTACCTCGGTTGTTACACACAGTAAGGCCCTGCTGTCAGAGAATTAGTACGTCGACCTCGGGCTCCGCCCTCGGTGCTCACAAAGTAATTTCCTGACAGCATGGCCTTACCCTATACTTAAGGGCCTAGAAGAAAAGTGAGACATTCGAAAGAAAAGGAAAGTTTGGAAAGAAAGCTTGCCATTTTTTTACTCTACCCTTGTTCCTAACTGGTTTTGTTGTCTTATTGAGGCTTTAGAGGTTTTTTGCTAGGTGGCGCATGTGGTGTTGATATGCTCATTCCACTTTTAGTTCTGTCGGTTCTACTTCTGATGTGAGGCCACCACGGTGGGCACCAACAGTGAACTCTAGATCAGGCGCTGGTGGAACCCATTACCACCTGATCAAACTGTATCAGGCTGTAGAGGCTCAAACCGTTCTTAGAGCATCTCCACCCCAAAACTGTAAACAACTGCTTTAGTTTAAAATAGAATAGTGCTTAATGATCACTGTCGTCACCCACAAATGTCATAACACTTAAAAAATCATTCATGTCTTTACATCTGGAATAGTCACTGTCCAAATCCGGAGTAGAAGCCATTAAGATGACCACTACAAAATGGATATCAATACAAGAACGCAGCAGGATTTACGCTATCGTCCTTGCGTAATGGAAAGGGGTGCTTGCAGGTGTGGGGTGGAGATGCTCTTATGCAGAAGACCTCTTACCCGGCTCGTTGCATAATATATAGATGACTCTGGGCAGTGTCACTTTAATAATGTTGAGTGACAGATCTGCCTCTAGGCTCATACTGTCTTGAAGAGTAGGTACTTGCCACTAGGTACCTTACATGCCTGCTTCCTTCCACATTTTATGAGATGTGTTCCATCCAGTGCCAAAGCCTGAAGAAAATATGTCAATATTGCACAGATTATTCTTATACATCAATTATGCACATGTTGTAAATAATTGAAAGAAACTAGACAACAGTGCACACTATTGGTGCTGGAACGCAACTGCTCAAAAACAAGGCTGCACAGCAAAACTAGGCTAAATACAAATGAGGCAGAAGTCAAATCGTCAAAGATGAGGATGACTGTCTAATTTAGATCATCTGGCTAAATTGCTAATTCATCAGTAAGTAACACAATAATGTGAGGAGATGGTGGATCAACGTGGTTCACCCTTAAAAGAGCTGGTAAATAAATCTAAACTAATTTATGCAACCTTCTAATCTAAATATTAGACGGATGATCACAGAGGAGTCAGAACTTGTGCGAAATCACAACACATATATATTTATATCCATATTTCTTTGTTTTATTTATTTATGATATAACTCTTGGGATGAGCTCAACACCATGTAGGCAACCACCTCATTCTTCACTTCTTGGGCTCAGGTCCTAGTGTAAGCCCGCCAAGCTTTGAGTTGTCGGTAATTAAGAAACTTCCATTTCTTATTATCCCTGTTCTTGAGATCCATAGCCAAGTCGTATAACACAGCATTTTCACACGACAATCCACTGTCCAGATATCTTGTACCACAATATTTACATATGGTTAATTTCTCACATCAGAGCAGCAGGATTCAGCTCCTGTGGCTTAGCTACTAAGAGACTACTTGTTGGTGGACTGAATGCTCACCTACATAAAACTGTTTTTTATTTTATTTTTGGCGAATTTTCGCAACCGCACGACCAGAAAAAAAGGGCTGGCAACTCCAACCAAGGGATTTTTGAGATTTAAAAAAAAAATTCGCCATATCTTGACCAAAAAAACTTAGATGTCGCCAGTTTTAGACAGTGTATTCCTGTAGGTCGCTAGAACTGGGCAGGATTCCAAAAAAGATCTACTAGTCCGCCACGACAGTCGCCATTTACTTTTACTTCTATTTAATGCTGAGAATCCTAGCCAGTGCACCTACTTGAGGAATTTGAAATAAAAAACACTGCTACATACTGCATAGCCTCTAGACCTAGTACTTCGCAAAATGGCCAAATAAGTCAATACTAGGAACCGATTTTTCAAACCAAGCTGGCAGCAATCACCACCTTCGAAATTTTGTCACATTCATAGTTTGCCGACTTTTCCCCAAACAAATAGTCAACTTAGTCAAATTTACACCGACGACCTAATGTTTTCTCAACAAATTCACCGGTCACAAACCTCCACATCATAAAGCATTGCCTCTAGTTGTTGCTGCAAACATATTAGACCCAGTCTTTAGCTTCTCTAGGACTTATATATCTGGGACTTGCAGAACCTCCTTCATACATTCTTGGACATCTAGATTTGTGAGAGCAAGTTCATTACAAAGCTGTTAGCTCTAAGTGATCCTAGTTTTACAGGTTTGTGCAGAATTTATTAAGTACAGCTTCAGGCTATGGTCGCGATGGTGGGTTGGACGATGCGACGAGGTTGGGGGCATTCCTCATGGCTGGTAACTGTAATCACATTACTCGCAATTTTGGAGCTGCATGATATGGTGGGTGTAGTTGGTACACGAGTGCCACATGAACTCCTCCTTCAAAATTGTTTCAAGGTATGGATTGTAGGCATCCTCTTTTGTTGGCATCATTTGTTTGGGGATGATAAGCTTGCTTGTGTGTTTTTCATTATGTTGCGTTTCCCCATCTTCTTAAACCTCTCTCACCTCCAAAGAGGAAAGAAGTGATTGATAGCTAAGTCTTACAATAGCGTTGCACATTCATTATGACAGGACCAAAATGAAATCTCTAAATGCATCCAAGAAGCTCAGTTTCATGGGAGGCCACCACACCGTAATATGCCACCATATCCGATACAAAGCCCTCCAATCCCATGGTACCTTAATTACAATGTTCCTACACCGCCCCCTCAATAGTTGTAACTCAATAGTCATTTGTCTCAACCAAGTCAAGTTAAACTAAATAAATTATAGTATTTACAAGGCCAAATTTCTATCGTTATTTTGGTTCAAAGTTTAACTTTCGTTGGATTAAACCCTTTAATTACATCCTTTATCTCATTGTGTGCCACATAGATAGGTAGTTTGAATATAGTAGTATTTTTTACAGGACAATATTGTGTTGCAATTTTTTTCTTGCTTTCATTCCAATATGAAATTATGATACAATTTCAATACAATATCAAAAAAATTGGTTGGTTTTCACCTTTTTTTTAAAATCAGCAATTTTGGTTCTTATAAAAGTTTTGAGGAATTGGTCCAATTCTTGAATGAACAATTTCTTATTTTCAAAATTTTCATACAACCCCAATGTTTTAGTTGTCCTTCAAAAAAAATCAAACTGATTCTCAAAATCAGCTTATTGAAATTTGGAACCAAGACCTCCCTAAAATGAAACCAATGTCTTAAGCACCACACATTACTTTTCACATGTGTAATAATAAAGATAATTTTTTAATTTAAATGTCCTTTGTCCCAATTTTAAAATTAAATCCATTGGCATGCTTTAACATTCAATACAAACATTCTTCCAAGTTTTTTTAAATGAGAGCTTGTGGCCTAATGGTGAAGACATTATTTCAGACCAAAGAAGTCCAAATTAAAATTTTAATCCTAGGTACCTACCAACTTAATATTAATATTAAGTCCAAATCTCACTTATTGAGCACTTATTTTGTGGGTTTTTTTTATAGCCTCTCTACTAGCCTAAGAATTGGACCCAATGATTCCTTTGTAGCTTCCTAAGCTCTCTAGTTGAAGCTCATGTAATATCTTATTGGCTATAAGGGAAATGATTATCACTTAAAGTGAGAACCTTTTGTTTTTGTTCTATGAAAACCAACTTCACAACTGAGTTGAAAATGGGTCCTATAATGAAAACCTGATAGCTAACTTGAAAACTAGTCCCTTAAATTATAGATGTTCAACACTAGTACTAAAGTTTATGCTCATGTTTCTTGGAATAATGTAAAGTTACATTTGTGAATCATCAACTATCTTTAAAAATCCAATTTATAAATTATAGCATGACCTCATTCTTTGAACATAACTACAAAAGCCAAGTTCATTATTATGAAATTTAGATCTAATTGTTAATGTTATATAGCTATGAAAACAATTTGGACACCAACAAACATTTGATGGATTGCAAATGGAATACTTGAAAATATTCACTAGAAGAAAAACATGTATTTTAGACTAGTTTTTGCAACAAAATTTTAGTCACAAGAGATATTTTGCAACTAAAATCTTTTTAGTTTGACAAGTCGCATGTGATAAACTAGTCGCAAATCACAAAGGGTATTGTATGAAAGAAAAAATCAACAAACACATTTCATCCTTTGACTACATTGTATACATATTATCACATGCGACTAAGATGTAACTATTTTGGTCTCAATTGAAAGCAAATCATGTGCTGCCATGTGTTTTAATATTTGATTATTTAAATAATAATAATATTTATTTTGAAATAATCTAGGACGTTCAATTCAAATACTTGGATGGTCTTTTATTATGACATGTGCCCCAATGTAAATATGCCACCTAGCATTAAAATTTTAATTTATTAAAAATATTAATATTAAGTTGGTAGGTACCTAGGTAAGTACATAAATAGGTGCCTACATTGTTAGGCTACCTACCTACCTACCTACCTACTTAGGTCAAAAAGTAAGTAGGTAGGTTCTACCTTTTTAGGCTACATACTTATTCATATAAGTACATACTTAGGTAGGTAGGTACATAGGACGACCTAAATGGGTAGGTCAAAATAAGTACCTACCTAGTTAGATAGATAAGTAGGTTGGGGAGGTAAGTACTTTAGAATTGTGCATTATTTGTTTTTTTGTTTTGGGTTGAGCCTTTTGATTAGCTCACCCCATGTGCACAAATTTCATAATGTGAAATGGGATAGGCACACTGCCTTATTTATATAGTGTTCAAAATACGAATGAAAAACAAACAATATGGCATAAATTTTGAAATTGCAATTTCCTTACAAACTAAATTGTAATTCCAAAATTTTCTTCATGCTTTACTTTTTTAGTTTTCAGATTTTCAAACAATTCAAATACTAAATAATTACATAACCATTTAATTAATAATGATTAAATTTACATATATTTAAATTATAAATTATACACTACAAACATTCAATACTCATTATCAATTACTTAAATAAGCAACACCTTCTTAATATTTAACAAACTAATTTTTTAATTATTCACATGTTATTAACACATAACTCTTAAGTAATTAAATAAATAAAATATTTTTTAAATTCCTTTTTCGAACCTAATTACATTATATATAGTATAATTAATGTAAAATTAATTTAATAACTATAATTTCAAAATTAAAATTTTAAAATTATAAGTAATTAATTAAAAAAATTTGTTAGAAAGTAAATTCTTGCACGAATTTTTAAAAAAATATTATTCAATAAATTACATTAGTTATTGTATACTTACATTTATTGTTGAAAAATTTATTATAGGTCAAGAAATGTTTTTCTCTTGGTAATTATTAACTATAATACAATAATTTGTTAAAAATAACATTAATTTTCATAATTACTGTACAATTCCTATAAAATATTTATCATAAATGATTAATCACAGAATTTCTAAAGATAATATTATTATATAATAATTCATGAAATTAAAATCAGTAAAATGATTATTTTAACGACACTATAATTTTTCCAAATTTTTAATTCAGGTTTGAATTTATAAATTAAAAAGTGTGAATAATAGTGTTCAATTAGAAAATAAATATGCACATATTAATTAATTCTTATCTGAAGTAATTACAATGATTTTAAAGTAATGTCACATTAATTTAATTAATTAATTTCTTATAATATACAAATATATGTTATACGAATAATTAGATTTAATAAACATAATGATTTATAATTATTTATAAAAGTGATTTATTATGGATAACACTTGTAGAAAAAACCCTTGAAACTCAATCAATAATTTTTTGAATTAGAATATAAATTTAAGATTCCAAAATAGTGATTCGGTATTCAAATATCAATTTTTAGATGAAATAATTTTTTTGAAGTTAAATTAAAAAATCCAAAATTGAAATGTCAATTTTCAGATTCAAATAATAATATTCAAAACTAGAATTTCCATTTTAAGACTCAATTAATAAATTTCTGAATTGAAATATTAATTTTGAGAATCCAAATAATAATTTGGAATTCAATTTTCAATTTTCAAGTTACGTAATTTTTTTAAATTTAAATTTAAAACTTTGGAATTCAAATATCAAATTTAAAGTTCAAATAAAAATATTTAAAATCTAGTTGTCAATTTTTAGACTCAATAATGTTTTTTAAATTGAAATATTAATTTTTAGAATCAAATTTTTTAATTTAGATTTCAAATATCAATTTTTAGATTAAACAAGTTTTTTGAATTTAAATAACAGTTTTCAGAATTGAAATGTCAATTTTTAGATTCAAATAATAATTTTCAAAATTGAAATGTCCATTTTTAGACTCATGTACTAATTTTCAGAATTGAAGTTTTAATTTTGAGAATCCAAAATAATAATTTGGAATTTAAATTTCAGGTTCAAATCAAATGATTATTTAAAATTGAAATGTAGAATTTTCAGAGCTGAAATATAAATTTTCATATTCATATAAAAATATTCAAAATTAAAATGTCTATTTTTTAATCAATCAATAATTTTCTGAATTGAAATACTAATTTTTGGATTCGAAAATATTAATTTAGAATTCAAAATCAAGTTTTAGATCAAATAAATATTTTTGAATTTAAATTGAAAATATCATATTTAGATCAAAATTTTCAAATTCAAATACTGTTTTAAACAATTGAAATAATCATTTTCAGATTCAAATGTCAGGTTTCAAATTCTAATATTCTTTATTTAAAATTAAAATAATAGTTTTCATAATTACAATATCACTTTCAGATTTGAATAAAAAAATTCAAAGTTCAAGTATTAGTTTTGATATTCATTATATGAACAATATACATATGTATCCATATTATTTATACATAATTTTCATATTATTTATATACAATTTTCATACATAGATTAAAATACACCCCTATGTCATTGTAGAATACCTTTAGGATGCAACTAATTTGGTGATTATTGCAACTAATGGGACATATCAACTTATATGGATGAAAATAAATATAAAATTGATGGAACTAATATGATGAAATTTTTAATAGTTACATCATAGTTGTGAAAATGACCAAAATAGTTGAAAGTTGGTCTTGTAATTGCAAATATTCCCAAATCTAGTTGCAAGTGACTACAAGTCACATGTAGTCATAAATGGAGTGGTTACATTTTGGCTGATTTCTACTAATGATTAAACCATTTCGCCATAGGACATGCTTTGAATTCATCTAATTCCCACCAAGATTAACTTTAAACTTCTAAATCCACAAGTTACACTTGTGAGCTCCTTTCTTGGAACTAAATCCACAAAATCCCAAGTTTGTTGGTTGTTGATGAAACTGATCTTTAATTTTATACCAAATATTCATCCTATTTAAGATGTTGTTCTTTAGATATTATTTGAATAACTATGATTACAAATGCATTTCCAATATTGTATTCCTTGAACTTGTGTAAGTGTCACTACAATCATATAACCACACGTCCAATTTGAAATCAATTTATTTTAGTGGACTAAATGGTCTAAGATTCATTGTTGTATTTCTTTGATGTGTTAATGATTATTGAAATGTAGATGGTTCATTAAGTTATGAACATTTTTCATCAAGTTGAAATGCGTTAATGGAAAGTGATATAAAGCATGAGGTTTTAGTCACATTCAAATGGTAAGTGGGTGAAAGCACACTACGATGATACCATTTGGGCCACTTTTGGGTCGAGTATTATAGTATATACAATATAATTGTTCCAAAAGCATGGTACATTTGATTTTGAATATTAGTTTTGGTTTTAGGCCCTACAATAATTATTTTACAAAACAAATGTTATGCAATATTATTTGAATAATAATAATAAATTTAATTATCTATGCTGAAGGATCCATGAATCTATATTTATAGTATACATTGGTATAATAAGGCCATAGTCTCATTTTGATTACACTAACTCTAAGGCTTCAATAGCCATTATAATACTCAATTTTAATGAAACTATTAATTTCCATTGAATAACCCATAATGTTAAACAACTGTTATAATTTTAGATTTTTCACTCCTTGAACTTGTTGTGTGATGTTATATTGTACGCCTTGCAACTAGGGTGTGCAAAATATCTCACAAGTATCACAGACCTTGAAAGTCATTTACACACATGTTTAGTGGGAAGATGTTCTAAAATTGCCAAAGTGATATTGCATGTGGGCAAAGTTGAAATGGATATGACATAGGACCATCATGATCAAGATTAAACTTGGATAAAGTTGTTGCCCAACTTTACTAATGTTTGAAGGATATTCATGTCTAGATTGTATTAAACAAGTATACATGTGAATGTTTTTTGAACTATCTGTGTAGATGGAAATCAGTACACCATCTAGACTACATTTACAGGGAGAAACCATTTAGCTCATGGTTCTATTCTTGAATCTACTCCAAATCAATTTATGGTGTGTACATGCAAAAGATTACATCCAAAATCAAGAAATTTAAGTTGATTTTACATATATGTAATCATTAAGATTTGTCTTTTTAAGGTCTTCAATAAGTCATTAAAGATTTTAATGTATATGTCTTGTGTTGTAGTGTTCCAATTAATCTATTTGGTTTTGCTTTTCATTTCCCAATATATGAAACAACTTCAAAAATTGTTGATGGATTTGAACATGGTAAATGAGAGGAAGCATCTTCAAATTTTTGGTGTTATCAAACTGTTTTTATTGAATCGCATGTGGGGGTTAATTAGAATACATTTGCATATATTATTTAAAATTCCATTTTTGAAGGGGAAAATCATTAAATTTTCTTGTGACCTATAAAGATGTTGCATTGTATTACTATATAAAAAGTCTCCCCAAAAATAAGAATCATTATAATGTTTATTGAGTGTTTTTGAGTATTCTATTTTCTTAGTTTCATTTCATATCATATCACATATTTCCATAATATATTAAAAGCATTATCATATAAACATAGTAAAAAATTATGACATTAATAAATGTTTTTGATATTAAAACATGAAAAGTTCAATATTTCATTTAAATTTGAAACCTATCTTGCAAGAGTGCACAATTAGTTGCAATTTTAAAAATCTACATAAATTTGCATATTAAACATGTACTTCTACAATATCATTAAAATAAAGTCAAAGAACATGTACATGCACATTATTGCAATTAAAAAAATTTTAAAATTTTAATGGCTGGTGATATATGTACATTCATAGTATCTTGGCAGCTTCCAGGCTAATTATATTATTTTCAAAAAAGTTGAAATTTTCACACAAAAAATTGTGAAGAAAAATAGGGAATATTTTAGAATATTGCATTTCTCAGCATGCAGTTTCCAAAGTAAAGTAATTATTGGAGACTGAAATGTTGAATGGTAATGGCAGCATAACTCAAACACACACAGGACCGACCAGCCAAAAAAGCCCACTAAACTGAAAGGGCTCAAACTCAATGCCCTATTCACATCCGATGTTGGCGTTTGACGGCAGATGTTTGTTTACCGATTTTGATGCGAGTTGCTTAAGAGCCAACAGAAACAACCAGCCAGCCATCAGAAAGACAAGGAAAGTTTGAAAGAAAACTTGCCAGTTCACTAGAGTTATCCGTAAAGTCAGGAAAAGACAGCACCAGTACCCTGAGTTTCGTCATAAACAGGGTGTGATTCAAAAAAAAGCCTGCAAAAAAGCACATTAGGATGAAAGACAGGGTGAAACTCAGAAAACCATCAATTTAAATTGATGGTTTTCTGAGTTTCGCCCGGCTTTCTTTTTTCCTGAGTGCCTCCACTAGTGCTACATATATTTTCACTGCTCCCACTTGTACAGCTACTATAATTCCTCTCGAACCTTGCGCATTCAATGCTGAGTTTCAGCATTTCATACTGAGTTTTTACAAGGCATCATAAACACACTGGCCCTGCCAATAGATAAGATGTTGTGCATCTATTGACTGTGTCCACGCTCTGAACACCAAAAAGATCTGTTCCAATCTAATTATTTACTTATTTACTTACTTACAATTAGGCGTCATTAAGTGGGCCAAATAGCGCTCGGGCCAAAACCCAATTGACGTTAAGTCTGATGAAGCAATTCAAATCTAACAATCTGACATTGCACTAAGAATCTAGCAAGGATGCCTTGTTGCTGACAACTCAGCAATTCAGCCAAAGGTGTGATGGCAGTTAGTGGTAATGAACCTTTAAACCTCTCTCGAACACTTTGATAAGCAGGGCAAACCAACAAAAAGTGGTCCTCATCCTCAACCGCACCCAAGTTGCACAATTTGCAGTAACGCTGCTGCACTGGCACTTTCACTGGCTTGACTTGCCTTCCTAGCTCAATCTGCAGCTTGTGATTCACACAACGAAAACATGCCAAGCTTCTCCTAAGCTGTGCATTGTTTACCCTGGAGAGGTATTCTTTGTACCCATACTGTGCTGAACTATTCAACCCCAAATAGGCTCTCACCTGGCTGGAGTCAGCTGCAGCCACTTGATGGTGTATAATGTATTGCCTTTCAGCCAACTGCTTGAGGCGAGCACATGGTGGCAGCTGATCGTTATCGATGCACAAATTGTACGTCGACAATCGTTCATTTACTTGTGCTAACCAGCAAGCAAGTAATCGACTCTTTCTATTCATAGCACTTTGGTTCCCAAGTAAGACTTTTCGCCTGGTTGCAAGCAACTACAACTATACATCATAAGCTAGCCTAAGCATGCGATCTGAGTCTACCTAAGAACTGACACGTGAGAGAAAGCACATGGTCTGTTGCCACCAAAATATTTCTAAGGGAAACCTGCCAAACTCTACCAGCATGACGTAACTGGATGTCGTGGTGCTAACCCCCAGTAACGACTTTAGAAAAGCCCGATGAACCACCTCTAACTGTTTGCGTGCTATATGGTCTGACCATACTTCACACCCATAGCTAAGCACTAGTTTGACTAGTGCATCAAACAGCTGGCATTGTAATGCTGGGTCAAAGATGCGCAGCTTTACGCATATGTGCCACAATGCAAAACTGCCTTTTTCCTTGACATTACTAACCGTTATATTGCCGCTTACATACCTTTTGTGCCGTGCAGCTCAACACCTACATACTTGAAAGAGTTTGGTTGCTTTATAACTTCGCCCTCATATTGAAAAGCCTGACACACAGACTTGCGTGCTTAAAAAACAACAACCTTGGTTTTCTTGATATTCATAGTCAATTGACACTCACAGCAAAAAGCTTGCAAGACATCCAGTTGATTCTGTAATCCAGCAGGAATGTGTGACATGAGAGCTAAATCGTCTACATACAAAAGCAAACGAATAGCTAGCTATCCCAACATTAGTGGTGTGTCACCCTCCAAAGCATTCAGTCGTTTCTTTAGGCCATCTATGAAAAGGCCAAACAGGAGCGAACTGAGGGGGCATCCTTGCTTCACTTCAATGCGGCAAAAGAAAGCGGGTGTGAGCCCTTCCTCTAGATGGTGCAAGCAAGCCTGGTCTTGACGGTACATGGAGCGCAAGCACTCTAGTATCCACCCACTGATGCCAAGTCCCTCCAGCACCTGCCACAACAGGTCCCTTGGTATTGTATCAAAGGTTTTTTTTTGAATCCACAAAACAAGTGTATAACTTCTTTTTCTAAAATCTGGCTTGTTCGATCAAAGTGCGAAGAATAAACAAGTTATCTGTTGTCTTAAAGTCCTTTCTGAAACCAGCTTGTCCCTTTGCATGTAAAACATTGGTCTCCACCCATTGACTGATGCAGGACTCAAGAGTCATTGCAAACACCTTGGCTAATATTGGTCTTACTGTGATCTCCCTGTAATTGTCAAATTGACTACAGTCACCCCCTTTGTACAATGCATGTATGATCCCAACAGAGAGTGATTCACAATAACCCTTGCATAGAATTTTGTTAAAAGCAATCAATAATGGTTGTTGCAGGGCAACAATTGCATCCAAAAGGAACTTTGGTTTGATGCCATCAATGCTTGCAACTTTGTGTCGTTTTAGCTTTTTGAACGCTTGCTATACTTCAACTAGTGTGATGTCAACATTCAACTATTCGCAATCAATACCATTGGATGGAAAGGAGACCACCTGGGCTTGAATAGCGATACCTATCATAGCTCCTACTATGGCTGGTGCCGCCAGAGGCTGGATGACGCACTCCCAACTCCTTAAAGGACCCAAATGTGGGTCCAAATGGAACATAGCGAAAGAAGGATGAGTCGGAGCACGCTCCCTAGCTCACAACACTTTGAGGGGTAAAGGGGCGTGTTAGAGCTCCGGGATGGGACTAGGAAGAGTTGACAAGCTTCACTCACTCACACGGGCCTGCACACAACCCACACAAAGTGGTTAGTGCATAGTTGGAGCACCTTTGGTGCTAGGATGAGCC
>Ga0116227_10011911_pt1 | contig 14419 bp, 6 predicted proteins | sample S1TSphgellanicum_FD_89693 | JGI IMG/M metagenome (GOLD analysis project Ga0116227, IMG submission 89693) | Host-associated microbial communities from peat moss isolated from Minnesota, USA - S1T2_Fb - Sphagnum magellanicum MG | ecosystem: Host-associated > Plants > Peat moss > Unclassified... | reverse complement strand
TCGCGGCGGGGCAAACCGGCGAGCAGACGGTGCGCCTCATGATCGCCCATCCGGAGCTTTGGAATATCGCCGCGGCGAAACTTTATTCGGTCGAAGTCGAGCTGTTGGACGCTCCGCTTCTTCCGTCTTCCCCGGACTTGTTTCGGGGACCCATGGCGCGAGATTTCAACCCATGCATGGCTGTCCGACCTCGCGCCATGGACCCCTGGAACAAGTCCGGGGGAGACGGAGAGGAGGGGGAGTCTTCGCCAGCTTCCACCGGCTGCCCCACGGTCCTAGACCGCCACACCGACACCTACGGTCTGCGCACCATAGAAATCCGCGACCGGCGTTTGTACGTCAACGGCGTCGCAGTGCGCCTTACGGGCCTGACGCGTCACGAAGACTCACCCTGGGAAGGCTTGGCCGAGACGCGCGGGACGATCCGCCATGATTTCGACGATCTGGCGGCCCTCCACACTACGCTCACCCGACCCGTCCACTATCCCCAGCCGGACGCGGTGCTGGATGCGGCGGATCGGGCCGGCATGTTGCTGATCCCTGAAATCCCCGTCTGGCAGATGAGCGAGGCCCAGCTGCGCGATCCGCGCCTGATCGTCGCCGCTGAGGCGATGATGAGCGAGATGATCGCCCAAGACGCCAATCATCCCAGCATCATGGCCTGGAGCATCTGCAACGAAAGCGACGCTTCAACGCCGGGCGGCGAGGCCTATGTCCGGACCATGAAGGCCCTGATCAACCGGCTCGATCCCGGCCGTCCCGTCTCCTTCGCCGACGCCGATATCACCGCCAAGCCGTGGAAGCGGGAGGCGGTGATGGACGATGTCGATTTCATCATGGCCAACGCCTATTTCGGGACCTGGAGCGGGGCGCAAAGCGATGTCGGCCCCTGGCTCAACTATATGGATAAGACCTATCCGACCAAGCTGGTGATCATCTCCGAATTCGGCTGGCCGGGGCCGTTCTCGAAGGATAGCGCGACGGCCGATAAGGACCGCATCCGCAATATGCTCTCGCAATGGATAGCGTTCGGCAACGCCCCCTTCGTAGGCGGGGTGATCTTCTGGACCTATCAGGACTACCGCTCCAGCCGGAACCTTTGGCCGGGCCAGGTGGACGGCTATGTGGATCACGGCGTCGTTGATGAGTTTCGCCAGCGCAGGGGCTCCTATACCGTCTGGCAGGACCTCAACGCGGCGTTCGGCGCCCAGATCGATTGGCGCATGGGGCCAGACGGGCCCCAGGGCTTTTCGCTCCTGGCGACGCCGCATATCGTCGGCCAGCTGCCCTCCTATCCTCTGATCGGCTATGGCCTGCGCTGGCGGGTGGTGGGGGCGACGGGGGTGGTTTTGGACGCGGGCGAGGCCCCGCTGGATCTCGCCCACCCTGCGACGTTCGCGCAGAGCTGGACGTGGCAGGACGGCCGCAATGGCGCCCATTTGACCCTCGATATCCTGACCCCCGCTGGCGTACGGGCCGGCGGGGGCGAGCTGGACTATCGCCCCTTGAAATTCGGCTTCGCGCCTTTCGACCCCGACACCGCCAAGACGCCCCAGCCGGAGACGAGACCTTGATGCTGACCCGCTCGATCTTAGCGCAACTGCGGCGGTTTCCGCGCTTTCGCGCGGCCCCCTCCCGTCCTTCGGACGTACTCCCCCATCGCTTTGCGATAGGGGAGCAACCGTGTTTTGGGGTCCCGCCGACGCCTTTTCTTTTCCGTCTTGCCCGGACTTGTTCCGGGCATCCATGGCGCGACGCTGCAACTGCCAAATGGTTGTCAGGCCTAGGGACCCGCCCCGGCTCATGGCCTGAGTATATCGGCGCTGAATCGGACAGCCATGCAGAGGTTAAGATGTCGCGCCATGGATGCCCGAAACAAGTCCGGGCAAGACGGAATAGAGGGGGTGTTGAGCCTATCTTAGCGCCTATGGGAGGGAGGAGGGGGCCGCGCGGCGGAGCCGGGCGGAACGTACTCGCCACAGCCGCCCTGCTCGTCTCCACCTCCGCATTCGCCCAGACCGCGCCCACGGCCAAAACCCTGTCGCCAGCTGAGATCGACGCCCAGTGGCAGGCCTCGGTGGCCAAGTTTACGCCGGCGCGCACTGCTGAGCTGGCGAAGATCGCCGCTGGCGATGCGGCGGGTCCGTTCCGGCCCGATTGGGCTTCGCTCCAGGCCTATCAGACGCCGCAATGGTATAGCGACGCCAAGTTCGGAATCTTCGTCCATTGGGGCGTCTATTCCGTCCCAAGCTTTGGCAGCGAATGGTATTCGCGAGAGATGTACGAGCCGGGAAAGGCTGATTACGACCATCACCGCAAGGTCTACGGTCCGCAAGACAAGTTCGGCTACAAGGATCTGATCCCGCTCTTCACGGCCACCAAGTTCGACGCGAGCGCCTGGGCTGCGCTCTTCAAGGCCGCCGGCGCCCGATACGTGGTGCCCGTGGCGGAGCACCACGACGGCTTCGCCATGTACGCCTCCAAGCTGTCGGACTGGACGGCGGTGCGCATGGGGCCCAAGCGGGACGTGATCGGGGAGCTTGAGCACGCGGTGCGGGCAGAAGGCTTGCACTTCGGCGTCTCCTCTCACCGGGCGGAGCACGACTGGTTTTTCGATGGCGGTCGCACCTTTCCGTCCGACGTCAACGATCCCGCCTACGCCGCGCTCTACGGGCCGGCCCAGATCCGTCTGCCGGGCAAGGACGACAACGATCTGATGGGCGAGTTCACGCCCGTCAGCCAGCCCTGGCTGGACGACTGGCTAGCCCGCACGTCGGAGCTCGTCGATGAGTACCATCCCGATCTGGTCTATTTCGACTGGTTCGTCGGCCATCCCACCTATCGCAACACCGTCCCGAAGTTCCTGGCCTACTACTATAATCAGCAGGCGGCGCTGGGCCGTGGCGCCGTGGTGAATTACAAGCTCGGCGAGTTCGCACCGGGCTCCGCCGTTTTGGACATTGAGCGCGGCCAGGCGCCGGGCATCCAGGCGCAAACCTGGCAGACCTGCACCTCGATCAGCGAAAAGTCCTGGGGCTATGTCGAGGGCGACACCTACAAGTCGCCCGATCAGCTGATCCATCTGCTGATCGATGTGGTCAGCAAGAATGGCAACCTGCTGCTGAATGTTGGGCCCAGGCCCGATGGGACGATCCCTAATGCGGCGCGCGATACGCTTCTGGCCATGGGCCGCTGGCTCCAGGTCAACGGCGCCGCCATCTATGGCTCGCGGCCTTGGCGGGTGTTTGGCGAGGGGCCGACCGACATCGTCTCAGGCGCGTTCCAGGAGACCAAGACCAAGCCCTATACGGATCGCGATTTCCGCTTCACCACCCACGATGGCGTGCTTTACGCCCTGGAGCTGGCGCGCCCGACGACGCCGGAGATCGTCATCCATTCGATCACGCCGCAAGACGGTGTGGCTCGCATCGAGCGCCTTACCGACGGTAAGGCGCTCGACTTTCACCAGGCGGCGGACGGCCTGCATATCGCTGTGACCGCCGCCTCCCCTGGCGACTATGCCTTTGTCTATCGTATCGACCTGAAACCCCGAGGCGCCTCTTGATCAAGTCCTTCATTGCGGCGACAGCCGCTCTCCTGGCCAGCGTGTCGGCTGCGGCGGCGAAACAGCCCGTCGCCTTGTTCTACCTGATGGAATCGCCGAAGTCGGAAGCCTCGTTCGAGGCCCATATCGACAAGATCGGCCTCCTGGTCCCGACCTGGCATAATGTGGACAAGAACGGCCTGGTCTATGGCGCGCCCAACCCGCATGTGCTGGCGCTGGCCAAGGCGGCGAAGCTGCCGGTGATGCCGATCATCTCGCTGACCAACAAGGTCGACCTGCACGCGCTGTTCACCAACGAAACCGCCAAGGCGGCGATGATCCAGTCGATGCTGCAGCAGGCCAAGCTGTACGGCTATATCGGCTTCCAGTTGGACTTCGAAAACATCGACTGGCAAGACAAGGATAACTTCACCGCCCTGGTCAGCCAGACGGCGGCGGCCCTGCACAAACAGGGTCTGTTGGTCACGGTCGCGGTCTGCCCCAATGCGCCGGGCTATGCCGGCCGCGGCGGCTTTTCCAAATGGATGTGGGAGTATTGGCGGGGCGGCTACGACGTCGCCGCGCTCGGCAAGGTCGCCGACGGCATTTCCTGGATGACCTACGACCAGCACACCCGCTGGACCCCGCCGGGGCCGGTTGACGGCATGGTGTGGACGATGAAGCAGCTCAATTATGTGCTGCAATATGTGCCTAAGGAGAAGGTCTCCCTCGGGATCGCGCTCTATGGCTATCACTGGTACGCCGAGAGCCCCGTGAAGCCGGACGGCACGGAAGCCTCCAACATCAAGGGCGATTATATCGACGCCGACGAGTCCCTCCCCCTGATCAAGGACTACGACATCCAGGTGCAGTGGGACCCGGTGGATAAGGAGTCCTGGTTCTGGTTCTACCGCGACGACATGCGCGAATGGGTGTTTATGCCCGACGCCCGGAGCTTCAAAGCCCGCTATGAGGTCGTGAAGGCGTACGATCTGGCGGGCTTCAGCTCCTGGGTGCTGGGCTCTGAAGACCCCAAGGTGTGGGATGTGCTGCCCAAGGCGGAGCGCTAGGGCATGGGCTTAGACCAATCCGTGTTCATGCCGCCTCTTCTCCTACCCCGCTGCGCAGGGGAGGAGAGGGGCGGCGCCTGGCGGCCTTTACGAAGATTGGTATTGCGTGCTGTCTTCTGCGCCATCGCCGTGGCCTTTGGAGTCGCTGCGACGGCTCAGGCGGCGCAACCTGCCCTGATCCCGGTTCCGGCGGAAATCCATCCGGGGCAGGGCAGCCTGACCATTGCGAGCGGCGCCGTGATCGCGGCGCCTGTGGGCGACAGCCAGGCCGCCTTTGCCGCTCAGGAGACGGCGACGCTCGCGCTTCGCCTTCGCGGCTTGCAGATGAACCCCCAAGCGGGCGGGGCAGGGGCGATTGTCCTCAAGGTCGATCCCACCCTGGCGCTTGGCCCTGAAGGCTATCGCCTGGACGTGACGCCGACCGGCGTGACGATCCGGGGCAAGGATGAGGCGGGGCTGTTCTACGGCGCCATGACGCTGACCCAGCTCCTGAGCCCGGCCGACAGCTTCAAGGCCCCGCTCGGCGCGCCCGTGACGCTCGCCGCCATGACCATCGTCGATCAGCCGCGCTTCGCCTGGCGCGGCCTATTGCTGGACGTGGCGCGCCACTACCAGCCGGTCAGCTTCATCAAGTCGATGCTGGACTCCATGGCGGCCCAGAAGCTGAATGTGTTCCACTGGCACCTGACTGACGACCAGGGCTGGCGGCTGGAGATCAAACGCTATCCGCTGCTGACGGAGATCGGCGCCTGGCGCACGCCGCCGAGCGTGGGCGCAAACGACGGCCATCCGGCGCGCTATGGCGGCTTCTATACCCAGGATGAGGTCCGCGAGATCGTCGCCTACGCCGCCGCGCGCCACATCACCGTCCTGCCCGAGATCGACATGCCGGGTCACGCCCAGGCCTTGGTCGCCGCCTACCCCGAGATCGGCGTCACGGGCGAGCGTCCGGCCGTCGCCGTGGACTGGGGCATCAACCCCTATCTGCTCAATGTCGATCCTAAGAGCATCGAGTTCATCCACAATGTGCTCGACGAGGTGATGGCGCTCTTCCCCTCGACCTATATCCATATCGGCGGAGACGAGGCGCTGAAGGATCAGTGGAAGGCCTCGCCCGCGATCCAGGCCAAGATGGCGGCCCTGGGCGTCAAGTCCGAGGATGCCTTGCAATCCTGGTTCGTCGAGGGCTTGGGTAAATATCTCGCCGCCCACGGTCGCCGCCTGATCGGCTGGGACGAGATCCTGGACGGCGGCCTGCCGCCCTCGGCCAGCATCATGTCCTGGCGCGGCGCAGAGGGGGCTGTGATCGCCTCCAAGGCGGGCCATGACGTGGTCTTGGCGCCCCTCTACTTCGACAATCAGCAGAGCCGTCGCGATGACGAGCCCCAGGGGCGCCTCGGCGATCTGACCCTGGCCGCCGCCTATGGGGTTGATGTGTCGCCCAAGGGTATCGATCCCGCGCAACTGCACCATCTGCTGGGGCTCCAGGGCGCCCTTTGGAGCGAATATCTGCCGGCGCCCTGGCATGTGAACCACGCCGCCTATCCCCGCATCGCCGCTCTGGCCGAGGTCGCCTGGTCGCCGCAGAGCAAGCGCGACTGGCCCGATTTCTTAGGCCGCCTGCCGGCCCAGATCGTCCGCTACCAGCGGATGGGGATCGACAGCGCCGATCAGGCTTTCGCGCCGGATTTCGATATTGTCGGCGGTCGAGAGGCCGCGCTTTCGGCGGGTCACGCGACGCTGACGCTCAGCGACCAGGCCAAGACGGGTGTGGTGCGCTACACCCTGGATGGCTCTCTGCCTAACGCCGGTTCGCCCGCCTATGTCGCCCCCTTGACCGTGCCGTTGGGGACGGAGGTGTGGGCTGCGACGTTCACGCCCGACGGCCAGACGCTCGCCGCGCCGCGCCGTTTCAGCCTGGCGACCGACGCCTTGCTGACGCTCGATAGTGTGCAGCTTAGCGCCTGTCCCCATCAGGCCATGGGCTTGCGCGTGCCCCTGACCCCGGACGCCACGACCACGGCGCCCGTGTACGATGTCGATCTGTTCGACGATTGCTGGACCTACCCCAAGACCCGGCTGGACGATATCGCCGCCATCGTGATCGCCGCGGTGCGTTTGCCGCGCAACTACGGCCTGGCTCACGAGATCGACAAGGTCGTCTCCCACCCCAAGACCACGCCGTTTGGCGAGCTGGTGGTCCGGGCTGGGGCCTGCGACGGCCCTGTGGTGGCGAGCTTCCCGCTGCCCGATCCAAAGGCTGGCGGCGACGTGCATCTGTCGCTGCGGTCCAACCTGGCGCTGACCGGCGAACAGCCGCTGTGCCTGATCTTCACCGCCCCCATCGACGGCCCGCTGTACGGCATCGACCAGGTGCGGCTTGTGCGTAAGGGGGAAGTTTGATGGGGTGGGCTTTTCCTAATCCGCCTTCCCCGGACTTGCTCCGGGGATCCATGGCGCGACTTTTCCGCCATTGCATGGCTTTCAGACCTCGCGCCATGGATGCCCGGAACACGTCCGGGCAAGACGGAAGAAAGAAGCGTCTCCTCCTCCTAGCTCCGCTCTTCCTCGCCGCCACCGCCCACGCCGCGCCGCTGACGGCCCAATCCCTGGACCAGGGCTGGAGCTTCCGGCTTGATCCGACCGACTCCGCCGCCAAGGTCCACGCGGCCGACACCGCCTGGCGCCCCGCCACGACCCCCGGCACGGTGCAGACCGATCTCCTGGCCAACCACGCCATCCCGGACCCCTATGGGGGGCGCAACGAGGCCCAGCTTCAGTGGATCGGCCTGGCGGGCTGGCAGTACCGTAAGACGCTGAATGTCGATCCCGCCACGCTGCAGCGCGACCATGTCGAGCTGGTGTTCGATGGGCTCGACACCTTCGCCTCGGTCTTCGTCAACGGCCAGAAGCTGGTCGCGGCCGACAATATGTTTCGTGCTTGGCGGCTGCCGGTTAAGGGCGTGCTGCACCCTGGCGACAACACCATCGAGGTGGATTTCGCCTCACCCATCGCCAAGCTCCAGTCCTGGCTCCTGAAGCAGCCCTATGTGCTGCCGGGCGCCTATGACTCCATGTTCGGCGACGAGCCGGCAGGCGTGCAGACCTCCACCTATCTGCGCAAGGCGCCCTATAACTATGGCTGGGACTGGGGTCCCCGTTATGTAACCGAAGGCATTTGGCGTCCCGTCCGGCTGGAGTCGTGGGACAATGTCCGCCTGGCCGACTTCCATGTTTCGGAAGACAAGATCACCGCCGATACAGCCGCCCTGACGGCTCAGTTCGACATCAAGGTCGATCATGCCGAGCGCCTGACCCTGAAGGTTCAGGCCGTCGCGCCCGACGGCGAGGTGCTGGCGCCTGTGAGCGCGAGCATCGAGGTCACGCCTGGCGATAACAGGCTTAGCGTACCGCTCAGCATCGCAAAACCGAAGCTGTGGTGGCCGGTGGGCTATGGCGCGCCGAACCTCTACCGGGTCTCCGCCACCGTGACCGGCGCGAGCGGCGAGGTAACCAAGACCGATAAGCGCATCGGCCTTCGAACCGTCGAGCTCCGGCGCGAGCCGGACGCTTGGGGCAAGAGCTTTGAGTTCGTCGTCAATGGCGTGCCGATCTTCGCCAAGGGCGCCAACCTGATCCCGTTCGACAGCTTTCCCCCGCGGGCCACCGACGCCCAGATGCGTCGCGAGCTGACGTCGGCCAAGGCCGCCAATATGAACATGCTGCGGGTCTGGGGCGGCGGCTATTACGGGACCGACTCCTTCTACGCCATGGCCGATGAAATGGGCCTGATGATCTGGCAGGAGTTCATGTTCGGCGGCGCCGTGCCGCCCTATGACGTCGCTTTCCGTGAGAACACCCGTCAGGAAGCCATCGAACAGGTGACCCGCCTGCGCGACCATCCGAGCATCGTGCTTTGGTGCGGCAATAACGAGGTGCAGACCGGCTGGGAAAACTGGGGCGACCGCGTCGCCTTTAAGGACACCCTGCCGCCCGCTGAGCGTGAGCGGATCGTGGTCGGCATGACCACCCTGTTCGGCCAGGTCTTGCGCGGCGCGGTCGCGCAATATTCGCCGCAGACGCCTTATATCGCGGGCTCTCCCTCCACCGACCTCGATGGGCCGGCGGACCGGGACAAGGATGGCGACCGCCATTACTGGGCCGTTTGGGGCGGATCGCCGGTTGAGGACTATCTCAGCGAGACGCCGCGGTTTCAGTCCGAATACGGCCTGCAATCCTTCCCCGAGATGCGCACGATCATGAGCTTTGCCGAGCCTAGCGATCTGTCGGTCATCTCGCCCGTGATCAAGGCGCATCAGAAGTACGCCAAGGGAGAGGGGAATGATCGGCTGCTGCTCTACATCCGCCGCAACTACGGAGAGCCCAAGGATTTCGCGAGCTTTGTCTACCTCAGCCAGGTGATGCAGGCCGATGGGATCGAGCTGGCCGCGACCCATCTGCGCAGCAGCCGGCCCCAGACCATGGGCTCGCTCTACTGGCAGCTCAACGACGTCTGGCCGGGCGCGTCATGGTCCAGCATCGACTATTATGGTCGGTGGAAGGCGCTTCAGTTCCACGCGCGGCGCTTCTATGCGCCGGTGATTGTCGCCGCGATCCGCAATAAGGGCGCGACCGTGGCCAGCGTGGTCTCTGACCGCACCACGCCGATGCAGGCGCGTTGGCGCTTGCGGGTGATGGATGTGGATGGGCGCGTGCTGGAGACGCGGACGGGCGAGCTGACCGTGCCGCCGCTCGGCGTCGCCAAGATCGAGGCCCTGGACGATGGCGCCTATCTGAAGGGCGCCGATCCCAGCCGCACCTTCGCCGTCTACGACCTCTACGACGGGGACAAGCCGATCAGCCGGGCGGTGGTCTATTTCGCCGCCGCCAAGGCCATGCCCCTGCCTGATCCTGGCCTCGTGAGCGAGATTGCGGGCCGAGCGGGCGACTACACCCTGACGATTAAGGCGACCAAGCTCGCGCGCGCGGTCTGGGTCGGCTTTGGCGATACGGATGTGGAAGTCTCCGACAACGCGTTCGACCTCCTGCCCGGCGAGACCGTCACGCTGAAACTCAAGAGCGCGTCAGATCTGGCGACGCTCAAAAAGGCGCTCACGGTCCAGACCCTGTACGGCGCCACGACGGGCGGTGTGTCGTGAAGCGAGCGTGGTGCACGCTCTTTCTGCTTCTGGCCGCGCCGGCCCAAGCGGCTCCCATCACCGACACACTTGTCGATCAGATGACGCTGGCCGAGAAGGTCGCTCAGCTTCAAAGCGCGGCGCCGGCGATCCCGCGCCTGCATGTGCCGGCCTATGAGTGGTGGAGCGAGGGGCTGCACGGCCTGGCCCGCAACGGCTACGCCACCGTCTTCCCCCAGGCCATCGGCCTCGGCGCGACCTTCGATCCGGCGCTGTTGCGCCAAGTGGGCGAGGTGGTCTCCACCGAAGCGCGGGCCAAGTTTAACGCAGCCGGCGGCGTGGGCGCCGACCATAGCCGCTATGGTGGCCTCACCATCTGGTCGCCCAACATCAATATCGACCGCGACCCGCGCTGGGGTCGGGGTCAAGAGACCTATGGCGAAGACCCGTTTCTAACCGGAACGCTCGCCTCAGCCTTTGTCCAAGGCGTTCAGGGGCCCGATCCCGATCACCCCCGCGCCATCGCCACCGTCAAACACTTCGCCGTCCATAGCGGGCCAGAGGCTGGGCGCCATGGCTTCGACATTGACGTCTCCCCATACGATCTGGAGGCGACCTTTACGCCGGCCTTCCGTAAGGCGGTGACCGAGGGCGGCGTGCAGTCGGTGATGTGCGGCTACAATGCGCTGCACGGCGTGCCCGTCTGCGCGTCGGACGCCTTGCTGGGCCAGCGGTTGCGCGCCGCCTGGGGGTTCAAGGGGTTTGTGGTGTCGGACTGCGATGCGGTCGATGACATGACCAAGTTCCACTTCTACCGGCCAGACAATGCGGGCTCGTCCGCCGCCGCCCTGACGGCGGGCACAGACCTGGACTGCGGAACCGCCTATGCCGATCTGGGCCAGGCCGCGGCGCGGGGCGAGGTTTCGCCTGCGGTGATCGACCGCGCGGTGCGGCGTGTGTTTGCGGCGCGGGCGCGGCTCGGGATGCTGGGCGGAGAGGATCGCTATGCGAGCCTTGGCGCGGACCAGATCGATACGCCGGCTGATCGCGCCCTGGCGCTGAAGGCGGCGCAGGAATCCATCGTGCTGCTGAAGAACGAGGGCGGCAGCCTGCCGCTAAAGCCGGGCGTGCGCCTCGCGGTGATCGGCCCCAACGCCGATGCGCTGGAGTCGCTGGAGGCCAACTATCACGGCACGGCCGTCGATCCGGTGACGCCGCTTCAGGGCCTGCGCCGCCAGCCGGGCGTTTCGGTCGTGCGTTACGCCCAAGGTTCGGTGATCGCCGAGGGCGCGCCGGCGACCGTGCCGGAGACAGCGCTGCGGGTCAGCGCCGAGGCCGGCGCTGCGGTTGGGCTGACGGGCGCCTACTATGATGGGCTGGACTTCAGCGGCGCCCCAAAGGTGGTGCGCACCGACCGCGTCGTCGCGTTTGACTGGGACACGGTCGCGCCCGCGCCTGGCGTCGATCCCCAGCGCTACGCGGTGCGCTGGACCGGTGTGCTGATCCCGCCGGCAGTGGGCGACTACAAGCTGGCGGCCAATGTCGCGCGCTGTTTCGACTGCCGAGGCCACGACTCTGTCCGGCTGTTTGTCGATGGCAAGCTGGCGTTTCAGGACCAGGGCTCTGGCCGCAATACGGAAACGACCCTGCATTTCGACGATACCCATCCCCATGCCGTGCGGCTGGAGTTGATCCACACGGGCGAGGATCAGGGCGTTCGCCTGCAATGGATCGCCCCCGCCCAGGCCCAGCTCGACGAAGCCGCGGCGGCGATCCAGGCGTCTGACGCCACAGTGGCCTTCGTCGGCCTCTCCCCCGATGTGGAGGGCGAGGAGTTGCAGGTGCTGATCCCCGGCTTCGACGGCGGCGACCGCACGGCTATCGAACTGCCCGCGCCCCAGCGGCGTCTGCTGGAGATGGCGGCGGCCAGCGGCAAGCCGTTGATCGTGGTGCTGATGTCCGGCAGCGCGGTCGCGGTCGACGACGCCAAGGCGCAAAGCTTGCTGGCGGCCTGGTATCCGGGCGAAGCGGGCGGGGCGGCGATTGCGCAGATCCTGATGGGCGTGAGCGACCCCAGCGGCCGCCTGCCGGTCACCTTCTATCGCTCCACCAAGGACCTGCCGGCCTATGCCGATTATCAGATGGTCGGGCGCACCTATCGCTACTTCAAAGGCGCGCCGCTCTACCCCTTCGGCTACGGTCTCAGCTACACCCAGTTCGCCTATGGCGCGCCCCAGGTGTCCAAGGCGGCAATCATGGCTGGCCAAGGCGTGAGCGTCGCGGCGGAGGTCAAAAACCTCGGGAGCCGCGAGGGCGACGCGGTCGCTGAACTCTACGTCACGACGCCCAAATCTGGCGGCGGACAACCGCTTCATAGCCTGATCGGGATTGCGCGCGCCCACCTCGCCCCCGGCGAAAGCCGCCAGGTGAGTTTCGCTGTCAGCCCTCGCGATCTCAGTCGCGTCGATGCGGCCGGCGGTCGCGCTGTCGAGCCTGGCGTCTACAAGCTCTGGGTTGGCGGCGGACAGCCGGATAAGGAGGGGGAGGGGTCATCCCTCGCCATCTCAGGCCGTCAGTCGCTCCCGGAATAATATCCATGTCGCCTTCCGCCCCGTCCCGCAGAGACGCCCTGATCGGCGCCGCCGCCCTCGGCCTCGCGCCGGGGGGCGCCCGAGCCGCCGCGGCCTTTCCGAGCCGTCGGCCGCCGGCGCCTAAGCGCAAGTTCGTCAGCGCAGCCGTTGAGGCGACGCTGACGCGGGTCAAGGCTGGGATCGCCGATCCTGAACTCGCCTGGATGTTCGAGAACTGTCTGCCCAATACCCTCGACACCACGGTGGAGACGGGCGAGGTGGACGGCAAGCCCGACACCTTCGTCATCACCGGCGACATCGAGGCCATGTGGCTGAGGGATTCCTCGGCCCAGGTGCAGCCCTATCTGGCCATGGCCCGAAGCGACGTCGCGCTGCGGCGCATGGTGGAGGGTCTGATCCATCGTCAGGCCCGCTGCATCCTGATCGACCCTTACGCCAACGCCTTCCTGCGCGATCCTAAGGCGATGACCAACCTGGGCTGGGCCCAGCACGATCTGACTGACATGAAGCCTGGCGTGGCGGAGCGGAAGTGGGAGCTGGACAGCCTCTGCTATCCGATCCGCCTGGCTTACGGCTACTGGCAGGCGACGGGCGATCTCTCCCCGTTCGACGACCAATGGATCGCGGCGATGGGGCGCGTGGTCGAGACAATGCAGGTTCAGCAGCGCAAGAATTCTCCCGGTCCCTACCGTTTCCAGCGCAGCGACGAGGTTCCAACCGAGTCCCTGATGCTCGGCGGCTATGGCGCGCCGACGAAGAAGGTCGGCCTGATCCACGCCATGTTCCGGCCGTCCGACGACGCCTGCACCTATCCGCTGTTCGTACCGGCGAACTGGTTCGCCGTGGTGAGCCTGCGCCGACTGGCGACGCTCTGCGCCGTGGTTCCAGGCGCTGGAGCTCTGACGCCCCAAGCGCGCGCCCTGGCCGACGAGGTCGAGCGTGCGCTGCGCCAATACGCGGTCATGACCCATACCGACGGCCCTCAAACCTGGGCCTATGAGATCGACGGCTATGGCAATCAGCTGTTCATGGACGACGCCAATGCGCCGAGCCTGCTGAGCCTGCCGTACCTGGGCGCCTGCGCCAGCGACGATCCCCTCTATCTCGCCACCCGCGCCCGGGTGCTGAGTTCGGCCGACCCTTATTTCTTCCATGGCCGGGCCGGGGAGGGGACGGGCGGTCCCCATGAGGGGCTGCGCATGGTCTGGCCGCTGGGGATCACGATCCGCGCCCTCACCAGCACCTCAGACGCCGAAATCCTCGCCTGTCTGCGGATGCTGAAGACCACCCACGCCGGAACGGGCTTCATCCACGAATCCTTCGATCAGGACGATCCAACCAAATTCACCCGCCCCTGGTTCGCCTGGGCCAACGGCCTGTTCGGCGAGCTGATCCTGAAGCTCCATGCGGAGCGGCCGCAGCTCTTGGCGCGGGCGTGACGACTCTTTTTTCGTCTTCCCCGGACTTGTTCCGGGGACCCATGGCGCGACGCGTCAATCGCGGCATGGGCGTCAAGCCTCGCGCCATGGGCCCCCGGAACAAGTCCGGGGGAAACGGAAGAAAGGGGCAAGCCGTCTTCGCCCTCATCCTCTCCTTTCTACTCTTCATCCTCGCCCCCACCGCCCACGCCCAAGACCTCCGCGCCGCCACCGTTGTCGCCACGCCCTCCACGCCCCAGCAAAGCGCCGCCGTCCGGTTGCTGATCGATGAGGTGCGTCGGCGCACAGGCCTGCAATGGCGGCTCAGCCCCACAAGGCCGCGAACGGGGCCGCTGATCCGGGTCACGCGCGCGCGAGCCGGCGGCCCGGCTGAGGGGTTCGCCATCCATACCTTGGCCGATGGGCGGGGCGTCGAGATTGTCGGGAGCGATGACCGCGGCGTGCTCTATGGCGTCGGCTATCTGCTGCGAAAGCTTGAGGCCGGGCCGGGCGTCGCCAAACTCGACCGGGCCATCGATATCACGACGGCGCCGGTCCAGTCCGTGCGCGGAACCCAGATCGGCTATCGCTTCAAGAACAACAGCTACGACGCCTGGACCGTAGCCATGTTCACCCAGCGCATCCGAGATCTGGCGAT
>Ga0116227_10011910_pt1 | contig 14419 bp, 8 predicted proteins | sample S1TSphgellanicum_FD_89693 | JGI IMG/M metagenome (GOLD analysis project Ga0116227, IMG submission 89693) | Host-associated microbial communities from peat moss isolated from Minnesota, USA - S1T2_Fb - Sphagnum magellanicum MG | ecosystem: Host-associated > Plants > Peat moss > Unclassified... | reverse complement strand
TTCTGTTTTTGGAAATTTATTTGTTTTTGCCTTTCTGTTTTTGGGAAAGGGGGTTGGAAACAATGGGTTAACAATGGGTTACCCCTTGGAATCCCCGGTTTTTTCCCCCCCCCCCCCCAAAATATTTTCAAAAAATCCTGGTTTTGTTTTTGGTTCCAATTTCAATTCCAAAATTGAGTCTAGGTTTCGTGTTCCGGTTCTAAAACCAGATCGGGTTTTAAACTTGGTTTTGGTTCCAATTCCTAGACATTAGACTTTGTTTTCGTGCGATTTTCTAAACCCTAAACTAACTCTGAACTACTATTGTTTTTTGTCGGTTCTTTCATAAAATCCATTGATTCCCCCCCCCACCCCTCCCTTGCCCTAAAACACATAAGTGAAGGATTTTTTTTTTACTCTAAAAATTCTCATATGCATAAAATTGAAGGTTGTTTGATTCTGAAATTTTTGAACTGAAGATTATAACCAAAAAAATCAAATCAAATTAAAAAAACCGTCCAACACTGGTTTATACATTTTCGCATTCTTTGAACAACACCACAGAGCAAAGCAAAACAAGAAGAAGAAGAAGCTGCCAAAATAAGTCATGTCATCATGCATTGCAAAAAAACGAAGGGAGTTTGTCACTTGTAACAAAAACAAACAAACAGGTGTGTCACACTGTGACCTTGCCATTTACATTAAAAAGTGTCTGTCTGAATGCAAAAGAAAGAATTACTAAAAAATTCAAATATTTCACCATGCAAAAATTGTAATTTTCAAAAAAATCCTCTCAAAGAAACCAAAATCCTTCAAGACATCATAACTCTGTAACTAATCTCAAGTTTCAACAGAAGCCAAAAAATAGCATCTTTCAAACATCCTCACATAAAAATAGACCTATTATTTATTATTACCTAGTAGGGGCCAAAATCCAGTAAGCTACTATATTTTATAATGAATCTAAACACAACATCCTTGCTGTGAAGCTAGGCAAGGCAAGCACTTCAAACAGTTTGCAATGAGTTAAATGCAGTTCAATCTCCTGTGCAAGGCAGAGCAAGTAGGGTAGTCGAGTAGGGCCCTTGAGCAGCAACATGTGAGCAATGGTGAATCTGTAACTAGGTCCACTTGCTATTTCATTCATTCTTTGGGTTTTTGTGAAGATACTATCATGTGTTTTCTTCTCTTTTTTTAGTTTTATTTGTAAACACATCTCCTTTGGAACAATAGTTTTAGGGTTTCAAGGGGATTAAGGAGGGTTTTCAAAATTGAGGTTTAGGGTCCCAGTTTTAGACTAGATATGTTAGACCAGGGATTGGCATGACAAAGCCTATGGGTTATTCATCTTTAAAATGTCATTGAACATCCTAACCGTCCCAACTGTCCCAATAGGCACCTAGTGGAGAGCCAATTGTCAACCTTACTTCTATGCCCAAACGTGCTTCAACTTCCATCCATTCACCTATCATTCCCATCCTTCCTAGTTTACTTCAGTCAATCCCCTCACCCTCTCTAGGTCTGTTAGCTCCATTTTTGTCTCACTTGCCACACCCATTAGAAGTTTTTTTTGTATCTGTTGTGTGATCCTTTCTTCTGTGACTTCACATTGCTTATCTTTCTTGTCGTCATCTATTTTGTGTAGAGGGGTTTAACATGACATTGGCTTTCATGCACTACTCATAAGCAGTCATTTGTCTCAAGGAGAATGTTGCCCCCAACTTTGCCATGTTCTCCTCCCTCTTTAGCATGGACATTGATTGTATCCATAAACATCATTAATGTTTTTCATTTGGGTTTATCGTGTCCTTATTTTTATCATCATATCCCATATGCGTTTTGAGTTGACATTCAACAAACTTTGCATATCCCTTTATCTCAACTAACATCTGATCCTTTCGATGTTGTAGCATGACATGTTTTTTATTATTCCCTTCTTGGTGTTTGTCTTTTCCTCCACATGGTGGTGAAAAAGGCCACCAAAAGACTTGCATTCGCTTATGCCAAAACATGGGTGGCGATTGGGAAGCATTATAGGAGGAACACACGATTAGAACATTCATTCGAACTTCTTGTTGATGTTTGGAGTCACCTCCAGATCTTACCCCACATCCATTAACACAATTACGCTGCACATAGGCCCTTGCTCATGTAAGGGAATATGCTCAAGTAATACACACATTAGTTTCAAACACACATGTAGCCCCATTTGATGAAACCATGAGAGTCGTTTGCTTTCTTCACCCACCTACTGAAGTTGATTTCCCCCCTTTTGTTAATGATTTCCATCTTGAAACAAAGGTTATTTTAGATTGGGAAGCATTTGTCTTTGCCTTGGTTCATTCAACACATCTTTCTTTTGGTGGCCTTTCGAGTATGGTGTATGAACTTTTTTGAAATTGTTTTGTCCTAGATGATTTTGCAAGTGGTTTCAATCTTTTTAAAAGGTATGTGGGCACATTGCTCAAGGTCATGTTCCACCTTCAACATCATGTTTGTTTTTTACATCTTGATTCTTAGCATTGGAAAAACAATTCACAAGCATATGTCCCATCGCAATTAATGAGGTGACCTATTGTTTAATTATCTGCACTTTGGTTATTTAGTTTAAGGATATTTTTGCAGAACATTTTAATCCTCATCAGTTTAATGTAGTAATTTGTGGTGGATGTGAAACAATGGTTCATGACATTCGAATGATGTTAGATTTGCACCCAAATTGGGTGGTGTTATAGGTGGATGTCTGTAACACTTTCAATTTGGTGTCATGGTCAGCCATTTTTCAAAAGTTACAATTTTGGACTAGTTCTTTAAATCAATGTTTCCCATTTGTTTGATGATTTACCCATGCCCATCCCCATTGTATTTTCCCCAAGTTTTTCAACATGGAGATTTCATAATCATTTTGTTGGAATTAGGTACATGACAAGGGGATCCATTGGGAAGAATGTTGTTTGTTTTGGCTTATTTTCATGCTCTTTGTCGCAACCCCACTTTGAGAGAAGTGTGAGGTCGCCATTCACACTCCCGAAAAATGGGACGTGGGAGTCCTCCGAGATTCCCAGAAATTCAGAACGCGATTGTAGGGGTCAAAACACCTTGCATTGATGTGTTCTTTATACCGTTGGAAAGGTCTTGAAGTGTAGATGTCCAAAATGGCCTCACATGAGCCATTTGGACATCTATAGCACAAGTTATGGTTGAAAGAAGAGCCGGGAGCCAAATTGGCAATTTGACTCTCGACCACTAAAAGTCGGGAATCGACTCGATCCCCGTGTGTGCAGGTGGAATGCGACACACTGTTGGAAAGCTCTCAAGGAGAGCTACAAGTTTTCTTCAGACTTCATCTCAATTGAAGGTCAGACCGAAAAATTATGAACACCCAAAGTCTTGAGAGTCCAAATCGGGAGAGTTTCGAGACTCCACTTTGGGAGTCCCGGGAAAAAGTGCCATTCGGATGTAAGTGCAGTGGATAGGCACAGAGAATACTATATGGGGGAAGGTGGTGGCTTCCGCCGAGTCCGGGTCGTGGTGAGTCAAGTGAGTCCAAAATTGCCAGTGTCTTATCCTAGCACCAAGAGTGCTCTAAAATGTGATTTAATCAACTCGTTGGTTGGTTTGATGCAGGTTTGAGTAAGTGAATAGCTTGTCACTTCGTCCTAGTCCCATCCTGGAGCTCCAGCACGCCCCTCTACCCCTTTTTAGTGCTGAGAGCTGGGAGCGTGCCTCAAGTCCCCCACAATACCGTAATTTGAGTAATTTAACCCCAATTTGGGGCTAACTAGGGATTTGGGAGCGCATCACTCTTCACCTTATAATAACAATTCACCCTACTTGTGTTTTCCTTTCCTTGGCAAATGATACACATATAGTAGGTCTCGCATCAGATGTGGTTTTTGCACTTTTACGATTGTAAGAAAATTTATTAACATTAGGTCTTTCAATGTAACTAGCGAAGTGTGTAGTTTGGTTTCCTCAAGGGTTAGACCATTTTATATCATTTCTTCTTGGCTTTCCTTCTCCTGCCTTGGGTTTTTGTATTTTGGGTACATTGGTGGGATTGGATATCATTTGTTGAGTCATTCGTGGTTGAGGTTTTCCATGAAGATCTCAAGATGATATTTAGTCTTCCTATGTTTGTAGATTTTCAAGCGACTTTTACGATGTTTATTATTTTGTTATGCCTAACATCCGAGCTACTTATTTCGTACATTGTTCCCATTTTCATGTATTTTATAACATTATGATGAGTTTGATACTCATATAATAATTATGTTGGAGAAATTACTTGGTGTCGGATCTTTTGGTGGTTCTATTAATCACTTAATTCATCATTAGGCCACTCTTCTTGCTTCTTCGGGCAAGTTTAACCTCGCTTTTATGGTTTAGATTGTTGCCTGCATTCTTAGGGTGTTGGGCACCGATTGCTCTTGCATTTGTCACTCAGTTCCAACAGGATGATTGCCTTATTCTTTTAGAAGTAGTAGCACGGGTTGAAATTAGCATTGCCTTGTTCTAGATTTCACTATGAAATGTTTAAACCATGTTACCCTAGGGTGTCCATTCTCATGTCCCACCCTTTGAAAGTCTTATAAGCTTCTTTGATGGATCGTTTATACAAGTAGGAGTTTATTTCCTTTCTAGTAGACACTCCTTTGGATATTACGCAAATACATTTCCATTCATGTGCAGGTTTAGGGGCACGTGCTTGGTTATTAATTCGTCTTACCACACCAACATTTTGTTTATCATTGGCTCATTTTCTTATAACATTACGTACCCATCTTGGCTTGTCACATTATTACCAAGGATGGTTTCCATACTTTGATGGACATTGTCATTGTTGATTCGATTTGCACAGATATGGTGTAGCAAACATCAACGATGACATCACATGTAATGACATGACTACTCAAGAAAAAACACGATCTTATGTTGGACAAACACCAAACGATGACTTCATTCCCCTTGTTATTGAAACGTATGGGTGTCATCATTCTTTATTTTGATTCATTCTTGATTGCTTAAGCATAGACCACTATTGCATGTAATTAACGATATTTTTTAGCCCCCTCAATGTTCATTTTTCACTATCAGCAGTGTGTGTCCATAGCCCTATAGCATGTGCAAGCCATAACTATTCTTTAGCAAGTTACTATAGTTGGTCGAAATTTTTCATCTTTTCCACACATCATAGCTAATGCACCTTTGTCACTACTTGATTTGTGACAAATGACAATTTTTTGTCTTAAGTTTTTTTTGTTATCATTGATTGTCATTTCGTAGCCTAAGGTTCTATTTGCATAGGGTTTTTTTCCTTTTTTTTTTTTGATTGTTTGTTTTTTTTTTCTTTGGGTTGTGTCTACTTGTACTCTCATTTACCTTGTACTTTTGATGGATGGGTCCATGTCCTTGATTTTTATATACATGGTTTTTCTTTTATGCAAAACAACAACATGCAAAACATTGTTAAACAAATGTCAATAAGTTAAATGCCAATCAATCTCCTCAACTCTACACATAGTACACAAGTTTTGCCCATGTCCACCAATGGTGCCCAACATACCACACAATTTTTTATGCATGTAACACCAAAGGTGCCCAACATAACACACACACACACACACAAAAGTTTGGGCATGTTTTCACCAATGGTGCCTAACAAGATTAATTTTTTTTGTTTGTTCCAAACTTATTTGATTTTACGATCAAAATTTAATTATTCCTAAAATGGGATGCATTTCAGTAACGACATAGATCCCATGAGATAATGAAATTATTTTTCATTATAACCTAATGCATGTCCATTGAATGACATACGAATAGGGAAATTTGACAAAATAAAATATATAGAAGAAATTGGAGCTAGTTGGGAAAGAGAAAGTCCCAAGTATTTCTATTTTGTTCCTTTTCCCAATGTTTTTTTTTCAACTTTCCTTGATTCATCCCTTGTTCTTTTTCCCAATGTTTTTTTCGACTTTCCTTGATTCGCCCCTTGTCTAATTATGTTCATTTTTGTCCATCCTAAGCTTGAGGCAGTTTACACAAGCTAAAATTTGAAAGAAGTTTATGACCGAAGAAGGTAAATAAGTGATAAGATGTAATAGAAATCAAACGCTATCCCTTTCCCTTCCAAGGATCAATCCTAAATCAAATCACCACATATTCACAATGAACAAAACACTATTTTCATGCAAAGTTTATAGCCAAGCATAAAATTGAAGCACATTCAAAACTTTTGAGAATTCACCTTGTCTTGTAAAAGCATTGAGTTCAATCCTCACATTTAACTTGTTGCATTTGTTTAGTGCTTGTGCTTGGACTCGATCTCAGTTATTTAGCTTTTGGGCCCAACTCTTTGGGGGCCAAGGCACACCATGATCTATTACTCATCTTCCACATTTGCCCAAGAACACCCTTCTCGAAAAGAAGAAGAAGAAAGTGCATCATCTTCAGCACCATGATCCTTGTAAAGGCTAGGCATGGTAGTCTCAATTTTGGCTGGGCAAGACAAGCAGGCATGGGAGAGAAGCACCCAAGTGAAAGTTGGGTAAAAAGGATACTATGTCTATTTTTATATGAGGATTTTTGAAAGATGATATTTAGGCTTGTGTCCAAACTAGAGATTAGTTATAGAGTTATACTATCTTGAAGGATTTTGGGTTTTTTTTTTTTGAGAGGCTTTTTGATGATTATAATTTTGCATGGTGAAATTTTTGTGTTCCCATAATTCTTCTTCTTTTGCCTTAAGATATGTTTAAATGTAAATGGCAAGGGCACAACATGACTCACCCCTTGTTTTTTTAAAAAAAAACCTAAGAAAAGTAGGGTGATATGATCACTAATAGCCACCAAAATTAAGGTGGCCCAAACACTAATAACCACCAAAATTAGGGTGACTTGGTTCTCCTACCAAAAGCAATTAAAAAAATTTAATTGAATTTTCAATGACAATTTATTTTTTTTCAAAATTCAATATCTCTTGCACCTTAGGTCCAAGAAATTACAAACCACCAAAATTAAGGTAGCCCAAACACTAATAACCACCAAAATTAGGGTGACCCGGTTCACTTAACAAAAGTATTTTTAAAAATTTAATTGAATTTTCATTGACAAAAAAACTATTCAAAATTCAACATTTCCTACACCTTAGGTCTAAGAAATTCCAAATCAACAATGATTTTTAGAAAAAAAAAATCACCAAAAATCGATATAATTAATTAATAATTATTTCTATAAACGGTTCACCTAGGTAGCCAAAAATATAAATAAGGATGTTTAACCAGCTCTGCTCTTACTGCTAGTCCTTTTCACACCGCCTACCACTCTTTGTGCAGCTGTCTTTCTTCTCGCAGAGATGGACGAGATTGGCAGTTTTCCTTTTCACACTGTACACCCATCGCTTTGGATGAGCTGCTACGCCGGTGTCCTTTTCACACTGCACACCACGCTTTGTGCAGCTGTGCTCTCGCAGGGAAGGACGAGCTCCGCAGTTGTCTCCGCGAGAGAGAGAGAGAGAGAGCGCGAGACGGATGTGCGGGAAGGAATCCAGTTGTGGATAGGAGCGGGGATCGTACAAGAAAAGGAGGACAGTAGTGTTCTTGTAGGTTGTTTTTTTAGCCATTCTTTTTCATTTTTTTTCCGTGACTTTGGAAGGCTTGGTGAAGAAGAAGAAGAAGAAGAAGAAGAAGAGAAGAAAGGAGAAGAGTTTGTCTGCTGTGTTTTGTTTTTTGAGTTTGACTGTTGGAGTTTGCTGTGTAAGTGTGTGTTGGATTTATGCTGCCTGTGTGGTGAGAGTGAGGGAGTGGAATATAGTTTGAAGCAACGAGGTTTGCTTGCTTGCTTGCTGCGATCAAATCGGAGCAAGTGGATGCTGTTAGAGTGAGGTGTGGAAGCTTCGGGGGAGGAGCGATCAAGGAGCTCTCGATCGATCAGCGGCGGTTTTGTTTATTTTTTCTTCTTTTTTCCTTTTCTTGCTTCTTTCTTGGCAAGGAAAGCTGATCCGATGTGTGGAGGACTCATTGTATAGGCGATCGGGAGATCGAGTATCGGTGTGACATTCGAAGAAAAAAAAGCAGCTCACACTTCAACTCTCTTCAAGGACAAGAACAAGGGAGAATTAGAGATTTACTGTAAGCTCTCCCGCCTGCCAGCAGCAACGAAGAAGGCAGATCTAACAGTATTTTCTGCAGAGAGCAAGAGCGAGTCTCAAGTGTTGCCAATTTTGAGGCTACAACGCGACGACAGCGTGCTCATGGTGTCCCTCTCCTCAGCCAAGCTTTGCCGATCTCTATGACTGAAGCTGCAAGTAATACTATCTTGCAGCGCTTAAGCGGTGGTGATCCATCAAACCTTCCGCTTGGAAGGAAGAGCCGTCGTCCTCGAACTCACTCCGCACATATGATGACGCCGCTAATACAGGAATGAAGAGGTGTGGGAAGAGTCCTGAAATCAATACAGATAGGCTACAGCAGCAGAGACGAACCACACACTAGCAACTGGTCCTCGACCTCCAATTGCGATAGTTCCTGTATCAACTCCAGAATCGTAGCTGTGAACCATGATCAGAAAGAGAAGCAAGCGCACAGTTGTTTTATATATATGCGAAGGAGGATGTTGTTGGCAACACAGACAAGCTGGGCTGCTCGGCACCATAGCAAGATGAGTCAGCGGCATAATTTGCACCATAGCAATTGCATTTGTGTTCGCGTTGTTTCCATGGAGCAAGAAGAGAGCCGGACCTTTCTTTCCGATGAAGAAGAAGTTGGCTATAGTCGACCATAGTGATCTGCAGCAAACACCGATCACCTCCTCAAGCAATACCTATTGCACCTACTGTATTCTCTTTCTCAAAGGTTAGTAGTGCCTGCAGCAAGCAAACCAGATCTTCCTCTCTCTGTTCTTGATCCATTTGTTGATCCATTTGCTATCTTACAGATCTTTGTTGTACCCACTTTGCGGTTACACATTTGCACGTCTCCCTTTCTTTGAAATGGCCAATGTGAGAAATTTAGCACAGACACCAGCCATACCCAGGTTTAGTCCTACAGCTTCTTTGCATGAAAGATTGGTTTGTGGTGGAGCTGATGAAGTCAGTAGTAGGTAGTCATGGCAGCTCCTTGCCTGCAATTTGTGAGAATGGTGATGGTCTGATACCTACTTTGTGACTGATTCTCATAAGGTTGGTTATTATGACTCCTTCTCATTGTCATGTTTCCTTAGAGTTGTTTGTGGAGATTTTTCTTTCTGCAAATTTCATAGATATGAATGTAGAGTGATGTGATTCTTTGTCTGAGAGTATTAGGGTATCCTTTATTCTGTTGAGATTGTTCTGCAAATTTCATAGATGTGCATGTGGAGTGATGTGATTATCTGTCTGAGAGTATTAGGGTATCCTTCAGTCTGTCCACTGTCCAAAACAAGTGCTGTGAGATAAGTCAAACCTGATAACAATTTAGGGTATTTGGTATCTTGTTGATTAGTTTGCACTTTCAAGCTGGCAGGAACAGATAGATATTTCTTTTGTTTGGCTAGGCACCTGTTCTGTTCCTCTGCTTGCCTTGGAGCCATGTTCAAATTTGGGCCTCTGGGTGACGTATAGTGGTATGTAGGACCCCTGAAGTAATTTCAGGCCAATTTGTGGATGGACACATAGATGCTGTGAACTTGTCAACAGAATCAGTGGGTGGTCCTTGTTTGCAGGAGCATTAGACATGGATCCTATTAGTCTGATGTCCTAAGAATATGTGGAGGATAGCTTAGAGAACTGGGATTTCAGGCTTCTCTGGTTCTAACTTTCCATCTACTTTTAGTGCAGGACAGTTTGTAGGCCATCCTCCTGAAACCTCTTAATATGGATAGCCCTTCCTCAGGACAAGGGCAGGGACAAGTGGTAAACTGGTATCACCCCATGAACAATTCCACACATTTGCCACCAAAGAGCCCTGGCTACTCAATGTTTGAGGGGTCAAGCTTGTTTCAAGGTGGCAGCATATTTAGTGAGCGGGTAAGCTTCCCAATTCGTGGTGGTGGCCACAAACGCACCCCTTCTGCTGGGTATCTTCCACAAGTGCAGCCTACATGGCTGGAGGAGATTTTGGAGTCTGCTGATGGAGATGTTGCCACAGTTAAGACGGGCTCACATCGGCGATCCTCAAGTGACTCAGCAGCATTCTCAGAAAGCCCTTATCAGCTTGACAGTATTGTAAATCAATTTACAGCTGAGGAGGAGTACTATGCCCAGGAAGCACCTGGGCAGCATATTTTGAGGCGTGAGATCTCAGACTGCAACAGGTCAGCATTCTTTCAACTGACTTTTGGCAGACGCACATCCTCTTGCAAGGAAGTAAAGCTTGAGTCAGTTTGGTGTTGCAACAATAAATGGTTCACTTGCTCAACTGTGTGCATTGATTTAGAAGTTGAAAGCATTCTGCTGAAATTGTTAGCAGGTTCTGGGTCCCTAGTCACAGAGGGATTGCAATATGGAAGCATTAGGATGACCTAGATGGCAAATATTTACTTGAGCAAATTTTTCAGCTCCATACACATGCAGTCACCATTCTGCTGAGTTTGTGATCAGGTTTTGAGCCCCCAAATGTGGAGGATGGCTTGCAATATGGAATGACATGCTTGCTTGGTTTGTCTGCTGCATTAATAGGCTGGATGAGCAGCAACTTATGCCTGTTCTTGCCAAGATGGGACCCTTCCAGAGGAAACCCAAACAGGGAGCTGAGAGTGCTATCATTCGTGGGGTTTCTGGCACTAATCCAGCAAGACCCAGTGCATCTGGTGACAAGACCTCAGAGAGGAGCATGAAGCATCTGCCCAGGAACTCAATCCAGGGCTCTGCCAACAATACAGTAGTCCGGGAGAAACCAAGAAAACAAAACCCAACCAATGTATATGCTGAAAATGTCTCTGAGAGCAACAGCCACAGTGAAGGGTCCAATGACGACCAAAGAGGCAGCCTGGGAAAGTATAAGAGTGAGCCTGAAGTTCAAAGCACAAGTGAGGGTGACCAATCTTACCAAGGACAACCGGAAGATGTGCAAACATCATCTGAGCAGCTTGATCTGAGTCTGGACCCGAAGAAAGCAAAACGGTGAAGTTTGCCTACTGTTTCTTTGCCAACTTTTGTCCTCATTTGCATGACAGGACCTGCATTCTCGAATATTACTAGTCAGGGTCATGAAATCTAGCCAGATAATTGTGTGCCCCAGATGATTATAGTTTGTTGTATACATTTTGTTTCTAATGTCTGTACTTGTAAACATTAATTTCAACTGTCACTTAAATTGTGCATCTGTCACCTCCCTTTTGTAGCATCACATGACAATATGTAAAGGCATTGCTGATTGTTCTAATGATTGATCTCAAGTGTTTTTACCCTCAAGTTGGTAGTGCTTCTGTGTGAACAACAGCTCTTATTTGAGTAATGGGGAAAACTTTGCTTCGATGTAGAGTGCTTGAGAGCTGGCTTGTCTTCGAACAGTGCAATGTGGTCTTTTGGGCATAGCATTGATTGGTTGCAGGTTTCTCTTGCAGGATTCTTGCAAACAGGCAATCAGCTCAGAGATCACGGGTGCGGAAGTTGCAGTATATTTCTGAGCTGGAGATGAGTGTTAATGCACTACAGGTATCATCAATTCATGAACTGAGATGAGGAATATGCACCTGTTTCACTCTAGCCCAGATGTGGAAGAATAATGCCACAAGGCTCACATTGTCATTATTTATTGTAGTCCCAGAAGTCCACAGAGATTTCATGGCTACTGTCTAGCTGGTTTGCTGCTCATTTTTGCAAGACTGATCAGGTTATGAGACAAGCCATTCCGTGAATGCTACAATTAAGATGCCATCTGGAGAATGCACAGAATTACTCTACTAACTGCCATCTAATGGAACAGGGTACTGCATGTTTGTTACTTCCTTACCGCTATTTTTGTTATGCCTTTGAACCATACTGACTGTAGAGATTTCATTTAAACTGTCATAATGCTTGCATGTTCAGCCTCGAAGCTGTATTATTCTGAGAGATTTGTTTGCTGTAATGCAGGCAGAGGTTACCACTCTCTCGCAGCAGGTGGGTTTGTGTGATCATCAGAGAGCAATTCTATCTGCAGAGAATGTTCTACTGAAACAAAAGTTAACATCTCTTGGACAAACCCAACGATTCAAGGAAGGTGAGTGCTTCTTTGGTGTTCTCAGCAATTGGGTTTATCTCTGCAACTTTGTGGAAGAATGTTACTAGCATGAAAAGGCCTTTATTCCAATCCTATGTCAGTGTCTGTTTAGTCTTGCTCAGGCCCTGTCATGGTGCTAGAGATGGCTGCCCTATCAATTACATCAGCTTGAAGTAGTTACACAACAGATGATTTTGGTTTCAGGCAGCAGTTGTATGGACATATGTGAGTATTGTGAAGTGTAGTCTCATTGTCTGAGCATGTCTGGTTGCAGCTCATCATGAGTTGTTGAAGAAAGAGGTGCAGAGATTATGGTACCAGCAGCGGCATCAGCGGCATCATCAGCTCCCACCACTCTCTCCAACAGGTTATGACGTTCAACAACAGCAGATCCCACCTCTCTCTCCAATAGGCTATGAACTTCAACAACAGCAGTTTAGTAAGCTGGATCTGGGCTCCCAGCAGCAACATCAGCAGCTCTCACCTCTTTCTCCAACAGGTTATGAGCTTCAACGACAGCGTTTCAGCAAGTTGAATCTGGGGTCCCAGCAGCAGCGGCTCCCACCTCTTTCGCCAATTCCGTGAATGTTGCTTGCTGCACAGCTCTCCCAGTGGCTTCATCTTTCAATGTCCTTTCTAAGATGCCTGGAATGGTGAGGCCCTGCATGCCAGTATAACAGCCATGATTTTAGAACCAGAATTGCTCTGAATTGCAGCTTGATGTACATGCATGGTGATAAGAGTGCTTAGGTGTCACACAAGTCATCAGTATTTCTTCTGCTGTTGGAAATCTTGACATCTGAGCTCCAACTGTGAAATACTTTGAAGATTGATAATGAGTCTGTGTGAGGGTTTCCATGGGTCCTTTTTCAAGATCAGATATACTGCTGTGAAATTCATCAGTAATGTTTCCACCTCATTGGCTAATGTGGGATTAATACTCATGGTACAACTTGTGGCAGGAGTTCCAGAGACCTGTTTGCATGGACCCCATACAACTTTGTGATCAATGGTTCTATGAAATGCCATTTTCCAGGCCCTGAGGTATTGTGCATAGAAAATAGCCATCCTTTCTTCTCACCTGCTACCTTCCTGGGTCAAGGTTTCCTAGAATTTTTTTGCATTTGCGGCATGTAGTAAGCAGTTGAGGTTCAGTTGTTTGTCCATTGTGGTAGTCCTCCAATAGTCCATGTACTTTTTAGTCTGATGGGTTTTGTGGCGTCGTAGCTTGTGTTTACAAAATCCAAACTGCTAGTGTCTCTTAAGAAGTGTTCAAAGGGCTAGGTGGTGAACTGTAGTTAACCAAAAATCTTTGTTTTCCAGCTTGAGAGCTTGACAAGCCGATTTGGAGCATAATTTCTTCCCCCGTGGTTTTTTAATCCTTGATCCATGTGCATTTTTGATGTTGTTGTTTATTGAGCATATATGAACGGAGGTTGTGTCTTCAAGACCCATTCTGGAATTTTTTTTGAGAACAGCCATTGTGAACCTTAAGAACCACCTGGGTTTTTTGCAATTTCTAATTCCCACCCAACACCACTGGTTGTCTCCCCCTCGCGCCTGCCCAGGGTTCTCGCACTCTCTACAAGGCCAAATTCTGCATTTTAAGATGCCTGAAAAATGGCAGAATTTGCCCTCAAAACCCTAAGTTAGGGCGAGAATTTTAGTTATGAATATAGCATTCTGTAGTGTACATGGTTCATGTTATGGTCTAGATTATCCCATGCACCCGAAAACATCTATTCAAAAAAAAATAATAATTTAACGAAACTCTGAAAAAGGACAGCTACAAATTTGCTTTTGAAAAGCTCCTCTGATCAAGTAGTCCCGGCGGGTTTCGAACCCGCGACCTTTCGCGTGTAAAGCGAACGTGATAACCACTACACTACGGAACCGGTCGACAATGAGGGATTTCATGGTAATATATTTATATCGTTTTGGCACATCAACCCAAGCTTTCAGACACAAAGGAATTTCTTTTTTTTTGAAAAGGGTAATTATATTTTGATTATTAGTGTGAAGCAGACCTCTAGAGAGCAGACCCTAAATAAACCCTCCAAGTAGTGTCTTCATTTGGTCCCACATTTTGAGAAATTCTCAGGAGGTGTTCTTACAGTGTCAACCCAGAGTGCAATTTGTGGGGGGATAAATAGTATCAACAAGCAGCTCATCACATAATAGAGTTATTCCTGAAGTCACACTATCTTCACCCTGTCTTTGGGCCTCCTTTCACCCCCCCCCCCCCCCCCCCCCCCCCC
>Ga0116227_10011909_pt1 | contig 14420 bp, 10 predicted proteins | sample S1TSphgellanicum_FD_89693 | JGI IMG/M metagenome (GOLD analysis project Ga0116227, IMG submission 89693) | Host-associated microbial communities from peat moss isolated from Minnesota, USA - S1T2_Fb - Sphagnum magellanicum MG | ecosystem: Host-associated > Plants > Peat moss > Unclassified... | reverse complement strand
TAATGTCATTCCGATCACTAATCCAGGTTCCTTTCCAGTTTTCCATGCCCATCATCCCCATTTCAAAATTAGCGATAGCAGTTTGCAAAGGCTTTCCTTCCTTATCCCACAACACCAATTGCCAGTAATATTTTGTAAACGGCCTGAGTGCTGCACCTTTATAAGTGATTAAATTAGTCGCAGCCAAAATCTTTCCCGAATCCCAGACAATGCCGGTTTTATTGATCAGCTGAATAGAATCCGTTCCTACTAAAATCCTGTAAGCTTGCTGAACAGCGCCTTTTCTATGATCAAGCATCTGCCAGGAAAGCCGTGGTGAGGCATTATCAATCCCAATCGGGTTCACGAGGTATTCACATTTTAAAGCCGAGGGCTGGGCTGCCACAGCAGCTATGCTGAAGAGCGTTAATAAAAAGAAATGGGTAAGTAGTGAAATCAGGCGAATGTGGAAATTCATAAATGTATTAATTGTAGAAATAAATAATAGCGTATTCTCTTTTAACCACCCCGCCCTTTGGGTTACCCTCCAAAGGGCGGGAATGGCGCCCGTAACTCCCCTCTTTCACAAGGTCGGTCGCGGACCGGGATGTTAAATCAGTAAAGAGTTATCCAACTCAAGTTATAGGATAGTAAAGCATACCCTTACCTTATATTCTCATACCCTTAACAGCATTATTTTACGCTAGTTGCTAAATTAGTGAAATCAAATTGTCTTGCGGCATCATTCTAAACACGGCCCCGTTGGATGGCTTTGAAAAAGCACCTTTATTTATTAAAAGGCTGTAATCCATCCCTTCAAAATAACAGGCAATATTGCTTTTGTTGATGTTTTAAAAGGAAGCGTTGCGCCCGGCGCCGAATTTAAATCCAGGTACCAGTTCAATTTTTCCTTTGTAAAAATCTTGATGGTGAAGGTTTGTTCATTGAAATCCATTTGCAGATTTCCTATAAGCGGCATCTAAATTTCAGAGCCTTCTGCACCTTCCAAACAAATAAATTTTCCTCACCGGTTTTGATAGGATTTCATAATCATAGGCATAATGAACACAGAAATTGATAAATTCTGTAAGAATAGTTTTGAAATAGTATTTATTATTTTACACTTATGCTGATCATCATTAAAAAAATGAGAAATAATAACAACTTGAATACACAGGTCTTCAATTAATTTTTTTAGGGAAGGCATGAAGACTTCTTAATCTAAGTCTTAAGCAATGTGTTTGAAAAGATGTAAAACATGTAACTTAGCTTTTGACAAATGTACCTTTTAGTTCAGCAATCTGATTCCCCCATTCCAGTATTGAATTTAAAAGCGGTATACATGACCTACCGAATTCTGTTAAACTATAAATGACTTTAATAGGAGGTTTTTCTCCAAATACCGTTCTGGAAACCAGTCCATCTTCTTCCAGTTGCTTTAACTGTAAGCTCAAGGTTCTTTCAGTAACTCCGGGCATTTCTTTTCTAAGCTGATTGTATCGTTTTGAAGCATCTTTCAAATGATACAAAATCACAGTCTTCCACTTGCCACCAATCAAATCCATCGCAATACTCACGGTACAGGGATAGAGCTTATTATCTATACTTACAAAATCATCTTGACATTCAAAGCTTGTTTTTTTCATAACACATACTATACAATTGGATAGTTATTGCAAATTTATTTAACTATAAATAATATTGCAACTATAATTTTTATAGTACTAATTTTTAATAGAATGATAGCATCTAAAAATAATAACTTGGAAAAGCCGCTAATCACAATTGTTGGCGTTTTAGGTAAACAAGGCCAAAGCGCTGCACGAACACTTTTAGAGAGCGGGCGGTATCGAGTTCGTGGAATTACCCGTCGTCTTGATTCTCAGGTAGCTCAAGAGTTAATTGATCTCGGAGCAGAACTGATTAGCATACCCCTTAATTCAGGCCATCAACAAGATTTTCAGAAAGCCTTTAGGGGCTCATATGGAGTGTTTATGATGACGCCTAATATATCTCCACCACAAACACATGAATTTGAATTGGGTAAAGAGCTGGCAGATGCAGCTGTTTATGCTGGCGTACAACATTTAATTTTCAGCAGTCTGGAAAATGTAGACAAACTTACTAATGGAAAAATGTTCGCACCTCATTTCACAGATAAGGCTGAAATAGAAGAATACATTCGCACGTTGCCCATCACCAGTTCCTTCATCTATATGGCATTCTTCTATACTAACCTCATGGAATTTTATACACCCAGGTTTGATGGGGATAAACTTATCTTTCCTATTTATCTGCCAAGAGATTTTAAGGCTCCCTTTGTCGATCCTCTAACGGCCACAGGACCTGCTGTTTTAGAAATATTCTCTGATCCAATAAAATATGCAGACCAGGCCCTACCTGTTATTGGCGATTTTATTTCTCCTCAAGAGATGATTGATACTTTTGTAAAAGTTACCGGACAAAAAGCAGTTTACAGTTCTGCCTATACCAAGTCAGAATTTTTACATCACTTTCCATCTATGAAAACCGATGATACTTTAGTAAACGAAATTGTAGGAATGGCTAGTTTTGCAGTTGAACATGGTTATTTTAAAAAAGACCGCGACTGGCAATGGAGCCGTAAAGTAAATCGAAATAGCCTGAGCTGGGAAGCTTTTCTTCTAAAAACCAACTGGAAGGGTGAACAAATTTTATTCTGATTCGAGGATTCATTATACATCAGCTTTAGCACTATCTTTTTTGGGGTGTTAACGCTAAAAATGATAATGGCCAGAATATCCATCCTGGCCATTTATCAATCATCATTAACTATAAATTTTCTATTTTTTTAATTACCGAATATTTTTATTGATCCAGTTTTTGATGATGATGAGGGCATCTTCAGAAAAACCAGTTTTGATTTTTGAACTTTCGGCGTTATCGCAGGTTACACAGGTTAGAAATAAATGATTCAGCCCTGGCAACTTGATAGTGGTTACTTTTTTATTTCCTCCGGCTAACGAATATTTTTTCCAGTTCGACAAATTCTCATCGGCAGCAACCATTAGATCTTTATCGCCATTTAGCGCCAGAATAGGTACCTTGATTTTAGAAATGGTTTGTTCAGCATTGTATTTTATAAAATAGCGATACCAGGCACCAGTTGCGTTGCGTACATAGCTATAGATTGGAAATCGAAAATGATCGAACTGAATATTCAATGTTTTAAAATATGCATCATCTTTTATTTTCCAGGTTTTGTATGTATCATTCAATTTCACTTCCATGCTATCAGAATCTGCATATTTCAGAGCAGTTTCAAACATGATTCGATTAATTTCATTTGATCGTTTTTTATCGTAATCAGGCAGAATAGAGTGATTAACCAGATCTTCATTTTGCTTAATCTGTGCATCAAATCCGTTCATGGCCAATCCAGCTAAACTGATTAGAAACTTAACATCTTTACTTTTTGCTGCTGCCAATGAAATAACGGCCCCACCCTCGCTATGACCTAATAAACCAATCTCTTTAGGATTAATATCTTTTCTACTCTTCAGGTAGGCTATGGCATCAATTGCATCATTGGCAAAGTCTGCTGTGGTTGATGTTTCATATACGCCTGTTGTTTTACCTTCCCCACGGTCGTCTGTTCTCAGAACTGCAATTCCATGCTGATTAAGATAACTTGCTATTTCAAGGAAAATTTTATGCCCCGCCATGTTGCCATCGCGATCTTGTTTCCCTGTTCCTGAAATGATGACCAATGTAGGAAAAGATTTAACACCCAAAGGTTTGCTGAATGTGCCTCCGAAAGTAATTTTTCCATCTGTACTTCTAAAAGTAACGCTATCACTAACAATTTTTGTTTGTTGTGCAAAGGAGGTAAAGCCGGAAAATAGGATTAGAATAAAGAATAATTGTTTCATTATTGAATTGTTTTAGTGATGTCTACCATGGTCGAAATCTCGTCTGCCAATTCAGTGGCACTCCCATTAAAACCAATTGATCTGAATCTTGCTATTCCATTATGATCGACAACTATTTTTTGTGGAATACCGGAAATCTTGAATGTTTTACAAACTCGATCAAAAACTTCACCGGTTGCTTTACCATCTGCTGCTTTGTTATCAAACAAAATATTAAAAGGATAATTATTGGCCTTAATGTAGGCTGCAATTTCTTTTTTATAGGTTTCACCACGTTCCTCGGTATCTACAAAATAGAAAACTACATTTGGGTCTTTTGCATATTTCTCCACAGCAAGTTTCATCCCTGGAAAGGATGCTTTACAAGGAACGCACCAGGTTGCCCAGAAATCAAAAACAACTGTTTTGCCTTTGAAATCACTTAGCTTAACCGTTTTTCCATTTAAGTCCTGCATCGCAAAATCTACCATTGGAATTTCCATTTGTTCTTTTAAAATATCATCCTTCATTTTTTTACTATCAGCAGTATTTTTAAGGCTTGCCAGATAGGTGTCAAAACCTTCTTCATTGCCTTTTGCTTTTATATAGGAGTTTTTTAACATGGCTAGCATTTCTGTACTGGCCTGGTTTTCATAAACGCTTTTAGCCAATAATGTAGAAAGGCGCTCTTTATCGCTAAGTTTATCTAAAGTGATTGAAAGCTCATTATTAAATGCTGCATTTTTATATCCTAAAATCGGTTGCGCATTGTCGGCATAAGTTAAAGCGGCTTTATATCTCCCCGCACTGTTTAACAGATGGATATGATCGGTAACCATTTGTTTTGCCATGTTATTGTTTACCATTTCAACCCACTCCTTTGGAGATAAATAACTATAATCTTCTGGCCTGTTTGCCCTGATAAATTCCAATCGTTTTATCAATTTCTCCGAAACAGCGAGCAAGGTTTTTTCATCTACTTCCTTTCTTTTCAAAGGAATATCTACAATCTTATAGTATAGGTTATTGATCATTCCATAAGACAGCTCATTTAAATATTTGTCTAAATCAGCATACTTTTTATCTGCATAACTACTGAAAATAATAATATTCTGCTTAATGATGTCGTAGTTAATTCGGTTCTCTCCATTAAATGTTTTATCTGTTCCTTCTTCCGGAAAATCAGCTAAAAATTTTTTAAATCCAGCCAACATTATTTTCATATCGTTGCCTCTGGGTATGGCTTTAAATGCAGCCAAACGTGCTAAACTGCCTTTTGGAAATTTTTGCGCCAATACCTTGTCAACTGAATCGGCTGTTTTTTTATCCTGCAATAATCCCAATAAAATCTTTCTGGCATTCAACAGATCACTTTCTGTTGCATCAGCTCTTTTTAAATAGGTTAGAACACGTTGTAATCTGGGTAGCGCATCTCCTTTAAAAGTTGCATTAACAGCTATTGCGTAAGGATAAACCAAAACTGATTTTGATTCCTGATTGAAACTGATTTCCTGATTTAACCAGTGGTAAGTAGCAGAGTCTTTAATCCCCTCAAATTTGATATAATCTGGAATGTCTTTTCCATATTTCGGTGAGCGTGAAAATGCCCAACCAGCGTACGCACCCTTAGCCATCAAACCAGCCCTTTTCTTATCCCTCATCATAAGAAAGTAACCTTGATCATGATTATTATCTATGAGCGTATCCGCCTTAAATTTAAAAGCGAGTAAACCACAATCTTTTGGAACCTTTACTGTAACACTCCAATTATTTCCAGTCCCATTTAAGGTAATATCACTGGCATACCATTTATAATTTTGATAGCTGTACATTATCGCTGATACGTTTTTCTGATTTTTTAAAACAGTGCCACTTGCATCATATTCTATTTTGATCGTATCGCCATTATTTACAAATTCAGGCACAGACCTAAAATTGGGTTTAGTTTGCGATGAGGCAACCGTAACAAAAAGAGAGAACGAAATTAAGAGTAGGAAGAATCTGATTTGTATTTTCATCTGAGTTTCATTACCTGCCAGACTTTCGCCTGGCAGTAATTTATAATTGTGTGTTGTGTTTAAGGATTTTTTTCCAGTTCTGGATTTAAATTGGTTAGGTATTCTGCAATTGGGAATACATAACGGTTACTGTTTGGTGCTAGCGTATAAGTTACGCCACTAACGGTACGGGTATATGTTTTTTGAAATGCAGTTTCACTCTTCAAACGGCGCATATCCCACCAACGCAGCATGCGACAGAAAAATTCACGTCTGCGTTCATCAATAACTTTACTTAATGCGTCAGCCGGAGATGTTGCCGTTAATGGTATATAATCAGCTGGCTTAAAGCGTTTAATTCTCAAGTTATTTACCCACAGCATGGCATTGGCTGCATCATTATTTCTTGCATAGTACTCGGCTTTAATTAACATCATTTCAGGAACATTTGGTCCAACGTTACGGTTTTCACCAATTCTAGCTTCCCTGTATGCATAACGACCAGTGTAAGTTGATGATATGGTTGATGCCGGAACAGTAAATAATGTGTAGCGCTGATCAGTAGTGCCCAAAACAGCCAATAAATCATCACTTAACCGTAAAGCAGTTGGCGCAAAACTTAAAGCATTGCCATAAGCTGTTTTGGATAATAAAATCTCCGGATCGGTAATTCGACGTGGATAATTAGCACTGCTCACGCTCGTTAACGCGCCTAAATCATTTAAAGTACTGCGTAAAGACAAAGCTAGATCTGCATATCGATTTGCATTTGCATAATCATTCATATACAAATAACAACGGGCCAGTTCTCCATAAGCGCTTACTTTTGATGGTAAGGTATTATAAGCTTGTGATGCTGGTAATGCTGGGATAGCACTGGTTAAATCTTCAATAATCTGGTTATAAACCGCCTGTATAGATGGTCGGCTTAAACTTTGTGTAACCGTTTGTGTAAGAATTAAAGGCACACCCAGATCTGATGCTGCAGTTGAGCTATTGTAGGGTTTGGCATAGGTATTAATCAATGCCAAATAGGAATCGGCTCGGTGTACTTTTGCCTCTGCGGTCATTTCTGCCTTTTCTACATCTGTTCCCGTTGCTGATGGCAATTCTGCAATAATGGTATTGCTGTACAAAATGTTATTATACATCCGGTTCCAGTTATCATCTTGTTCATAGGTTGTACCCAAGGTATAAATAACTGGTTTCCAAGTATAAGAATTGATAAAATAAGCATAAAATAAACTTCCTGAAAGGGAGTTTATTTGGGCTGCATCGGCAATATTGATATCATCAGATGCAAAATCTGCCAAGTTCGGGTTAGATTCGAAGTTACTCGTTCCATTTAACAGGTAACGATAATTGATCGCCTGACTTGGAACCAAATTTCCTTGCGTTTTAATCTCGACGTATTTTTCGCATCCAGATGCAAATAAAGCAGTTAAACCAATAATGAATAATTTGTATGATGTTTTCATGTTGAGTTCGATTAGAAGTTAACATTAAGTGAAAAATTATAAGAAACTGTTGCGGGCAAGCCCAATGTAGTTGAATTTAAGCCACTCGTAAAATCAGGGTCTATGCCTTCTTTATTAGCAGTCCACAATAAACCAAGATTACGAACAGCAAATGCAAAATTTGCGCCTTTAACTGCTTTGGTGATATGCTCAAAAGGTATTCTGTAGGATAGTGAAAGTTCTCTCAACCTGATATAATCTCCTTTTAAAACATTGATATCTGATTGCTGATAACGGGTTAAACTAACGGTGGCAAAACTACCAGCAACCCCGGGAACTGAGGTGAACTGCTCATCACCAGCTTTTTGCCAACGCTTAGCTACGTCTTCACTTAAATCATAAATGACCCCCACCCGTGATGATGGATAAGAACTTACGGTTGGTTTTAAGAATACGTTACCAAATTGATAAGTTGCCACAGCCATTAAGGTAAAATCTTTAAAACGAACTGTTTGCGTATAACTACCAAAATGTGGTGCTATTGTTCTGCCCGCATAGGCTAGGGCATCAATTGAGTTTAAGTTTACATTTGGGGCAATTTTGTTTCCATTTTGATCATAAATCAAAGTCATACCTGTAGCATCCAGACCGGCATTGCGATACACTAAAAGTTTATCGGTTGGGTAACCTGCAATTAACGACCCATAAGCAGGATTTGCATAAAATGACGAAGTAGGTATAAAACGGGTATCTTTGACATCATTGGTATTATAAGCATACGTTAATCTTCCATTGATATCCCAATTTTTAGCGACGTAAAAAATACCTCCTAATGATAAATCAACTCCTCGTCCATTTAATTCGCTGGTATTACGGGTTAAACTTGTTACACCGTAGGTTCCGCTAATTGGAAAATTATAAAATAAATCTGTACCATGTTTACGATAAACTTCTACCGAACCATTAATTCGATTGTTTAAGAATCCAAAGTCTAAGCCTAAGTTAGTTACATAAGTTTTTTCCCAACGTAGTTCCGGGTTTGCAGGTGCAATAATACTTGATGTACTTAAACCTGTTGAAGCATCTACCCCACCCAAAGAGATATAGGTAAAAGGATACAAAGAAGTAGAAATGTTCCCATTTACCCCATAAGTTCCCCTCAAACTAAAATTAGAAACCCATTTTATATTGTTAAAAAATGATTCCTTTGCGGCATCCCATTTTCCGCCAAATGAATAAAGCGGCGTTGCCCTGAATTTCCGATCTACCCCAAAGTTATTATAGTCATCATATCTAACGCTGGTAGAAACCGTATATTTAGATTTATAAGTATAAGCTGCATTACTGTAGTAAGATAAATATCTCCTGGTTTTATCCTGTTGGCTAGGCGCTCCGCCAATACTGTTTGTTGAGCTAGAAATTGTAGTATATGGGGTAAAGAAATTCACTGGGCGGGCAATACCTGTGCCCATATTGTATCCATAAAGCGTAGACAAGCTTTCACCCTGTTGCGTTTGTCTGATTTCAGAACCGGCAATTGCGTTGATTTGGTGATTGGTACCTAAGGTTGTATCGTAATTTAATTGCCCCCTAACTGTGTAATTATTGGTATTGCCGTTACCTACATTATAGATCCCACTACCGCCTGATAAACCCAGGCTGTTTGTGGCTCTTCCTGATGTAGGAATCGGTGTAAATCCATTTACAAAATCCCGGTAGTAATAGGTATTATCGTTATAAAAGTTTCTACTGGTGATAAAACTCCGTTCTGTATTGAAGAAAGCATTAGCTGAAAGCCCTTTTAGAATAGGTACATTTAAATTGAAATTGGCTGAATAGTTATTGTCTCTTTGACTATTATCAGCGTTATCAATTTCATCTAAAGCATTATATCCCCAGTTTAAGAAACCGCTTGGATATATCGTGTTTAACCAGCCGGTGTAAAATCTTTTTGAATAAGAAACGCGGTTGCCATTATCATCAACAATTTGGCTATAAGGCATAAATGTTGCCAATGTTGGGCTATAAAGGCTATTTAAGCTTATGCCGTTAGTTTTATAATTTAAAAATGCCCCTTTTAAATTTGTAGTTAAGGTAGCGATCTTGAATAACTTAAATGTATTATTTAGCGTTACTGTTAGGCGTTGGCCGCTATTGCCCACAGCATAAGGGTTTTCTTTTGAATAAGATGCTGCATAGAAATAGCTAGAGAAATTATTGCCGCCACTAATTGAAAAATTATAGGTTTGTGATGTAGCGGGCTTTAACAGGTATTGCTCAATCTGGCTTCTGCTATTTCTGGTAGAGTATTGTTCAATAATGTTATTGTAAGCCGCTTGAGTAATGGTTCCAGCCCTGAGTTTAAAAGTTAAATCTGTTACATCAGCTACATTTGTACTAAGAGCGGTAGTACTGCTAGGTGCCGAAATTACGTTTTTTGCTACCAGCTCTTGTTCATAAGCAATTGCTTGCGCAGCATTCATTGTCCTCAAATAACCCAGATCCGGATGATTGGAAACTGACGCATTTATTGAAAAATTAATTACGGGTGCCTGGCCAATTTTACCTGTTTTTGTGGTAATAACCATTACGCCGTTAGCAGCTCTTGTTCCCCATATGGAGGCCGCAGCAGCATCTTTTAAGAAAGTTACGGACGCCACATCATTAGGGTTGATAGCAGAAATATCATTTTCGGTAATTGCACCATCAACAACAATCAATGGAAGTAATTCTGTTTCAGGTGAAATGGTACTCGTTCCCCTTACAAGAAAGCTATAATCGCTACGTCCCCTGGTACGCGACCCTCCATTAATAGACTTACGTGTATTACCATAAACAAAGCTGTTATCACCAGAATTAATGTTGATTTTAACACCGGGCACCATAGATTCCATACGGTACAATAAATTCGGAACAGGAACTTTTTCCAATTGTGCAGCAGTTACCAATTCCGCAGAACCCGTACTTCTTTCCTTTGATATTTTTTGTAAACCTGTAGAAATTACATTTACTTCGCTAAGCTGATTAGCTGTAGACGCTCTCATTACTATGGTTAAATTACCTTGCGGACCATTAATAGGATAGTTGTAGTTTTCGTAACCGATATAGGAAAAGCCAAGCATAGTATTGCCAGGTTGAACCCGCATACTAAATCGTCCGTTTGCATCAGTAGCAATCACAGTATTGGATCCATTACCTTTAATTGATGCCCCGGGAAGCGAATTACCGGTTTCATCTATCACTTTTCCAGTGATGAAAATCTCATTGTTTTCTGCTCCTGATTGCCCTGCAGGAGTTGTTCTGGGCGCAAACAAACGTTCATCACGGGTTACGATAGTATAGTTTCCATCACTTACATATAAAAACAACAAGTTGTTAGGATATAATACTTGTTTCAAAGCTTCGTCTAAACTTTTCGCTTTTGTGCTTTCAGCTGATGTTGTTTTCCCTTGAACAATGTCGTGTTCATAAGCAAATTTGGTGTTATATTTCCTGGAAATGATATTTAGCGCAGCCTCTACTGTTATCCGATTTACAGATTGTTGTGCCATTAATGGCACTGCAAATCCGATAATTAATAACATAGAGATACAGCCGAAAAATCGGGTAAATCTTTTTTTCATTTTGTACTGGTTTGGTTTGGTTGTTGATTTTAGTTAAACAGTTGTTATCTGTTCTTCAGGTAGATTGTTTTTCCTTCTTTTTGTATGTTTACATTTAAAATGTTTTTGAGGGTAAAGAGTAAACTTTCTTCGCTTCTTATAGATATGGCGCCATCTATTTTTTTATTTCCAAGTGCAGGACTATCAAGAATTACTTTATAGCCATACAAGTCTTCAAATTCTCTTAAAATTTCGTTTACAGTGGTTTGGTTCACAATGATTTTTCCACTTAACCAGGCGGTTTGATTGTTTAAAGTATTAGCCTTTTCAATACGGTTTCCATCACGATCAAAATTGATAAAATCGCCTGGATGCATCATGTAGCTTTTGCCAGTTTTATTTGAACTCACCCGAATTTTACCTTTTATTAAGGCTACAGCGGTTATATTGTGACGGTATTTGAGGTTAAATTCTGTTCCCAGCACCTGGACTTTTGCCCCATCTGTTACGGCAACAAACAGTTCCCCTTTTTTTACCTGATCAGGATTGATATTAATGTGTTTTACCTTGAAATAGGCTTCACCCTTTAAGTGAACTTCTCTGCGGGCTTTCCATTTAAAAGCACGGGCATAAGTTAAAACTGAATTCGCATTTAATTGAATTTCTGATCCATCAGGCAAATGCACCAAACGGTTTTCTGCGAAATTGGATTTAACTGTAACGGTAGAAAGGAAAAACCATGAAATAAAGGCAAAAACCAACAAACTGGCAGCAATTCCCAAATTCAATACTAAACGAATGGTTTTTCTTTGCTTATTTTTTTGGATAACATCAATTGACCCATTAATATCCAGCAAAAGCTGATCACGAAAATTAATTGTTTCAACTCTTGGTTGATCACTTAGAATAATTTGTAGTTGTAATTTTGCCTCGTTAAACGATTTTAAATTTTCTGGAGCAGTAGATTGCCAAATATCCCAAAAAGAAACATCAGTAGAATTATTGTATTTTACATAACGCAAAAAGTCTGCGTCATCTAAAAAATTCTCAGTATTGTATGAAGTATATGTTTTGTTTGGCATAACTTTGAATGATTTAATGATCATTCAATTATACAAACAGGAAAGAATTAAAAATTACCCCACAGAAATTGAATTATTTTAATCTTTTTTCAAAAAAAATCAAAAAACTATCTTTTTATCGCCAACAAAACCGCCAAGAGCATGGCTTTATCTACATTTAGTATTTCTCTTAAGGCTTCTAATGCTCTTGCACTAAGTTTATAAGTCCCTTTTTTACTTAAATCCATTATCTCAGCGATTTCATCATAATCCATCTCTTCAAAATACTTCAAGTAGATAATTTCTTTTTGCCTGGGTGTAAGCTTGTTCATTGCATCGCTAAGCTGCATTACCTTTTGGCTTTGTTCTTCTTTCTTAATGTATTCAGCTTCAACGGTGAACTTTAAATCAAAAACTTCGTTCTCATGAATATCAACCTTTTGGATTTTTTTTTCCTGGGCTTTATAATTAATAATACTATTGCGTAAGGCAGATATTAAATAATATTTGATGTTATCAGTTGGTTTAAGTGTTTTGTGATTAACCCAGATTTTCACAAAAAGATTATGCAAACAGTCTCGCACTGCATCTTCATCTTGAAGCATACGCATACCATACTGATAAAGTGGAGATAAGCTTCTTTCGTAAATTTCATTTAACGCAAGCCTATCCCCATCTAACAGGTTCTGCCAGAGATCATAGTCAGTAATTGCTTTTTTCAATGAGATTGATAAGGGTTATTCAAAGTAATAGAAAAATTAGGTTAATTTTATTTATTAAGAACATTTTTTTTGAAGATTGTCAAGCTCTTCTGAATATTCTATTTCAAAATAACCAGTACACCCTTTTATTAATGAGAAGTTTAAAATTATTTTTTTCAACCTATTTAATAATTGATGTTACTGTAGTCCTTGTTCAAAAAGATTTGGTTTGAATAGGAATTCCCTTTTTTTAAATTTTTATGAATTTGAGAATAAGATTTTCGCTTGGCCGGTAAATTTGCGATTGATCTTTAGAAGTCTGAGGCCGTATTTTGGCAGACTTTGCAGTTGATAGACAGTTAGTTCCTGTCTATCAATGCATTCTGAGTTGTGGTGGAGAATATCGGATTCGAACCGATCACCTCTTCACTGCCAGCGAAGCGCTCTAGCCAAATGAGCTAATCCCCCTTGTGCTGCAAAAATAGTAATTTGTTTAGCTTATGCAAATGATAATTCATAATTATTTAATATCATTTACAAAGCCTTAAATTTTAATAGCAAAGAATGCCATCATCACCACTACGCTTAATGCAGATGGCAAGGGATAGTTGATACAAAGGAAAAGAATAAAGGTAGCCATCAAAACCAATACCATAAACATCATTGCCTTCAAAAACGTATCCATGTAAAACATGGCTATGATGGCTAGCGTGTAAATGGGAACAGAGATGGTCATCAGAAACATTAAACCTAAATTATAAGCTTAATGTTAAGTCATCATTATATTGAAATTAACTCGCCGTTTTTTTTATTAAGAAGTTCCTGATAAGTATTTACAAATTCCGAAACATGAAATCCATCCATCAAGGCATGGTTTACGTGAATGGAAACTGTCATAATTTTACAACCATTCTCCTCCCTAACCTGACCAAAAGATATTTTTGGACAACTGTCTTTAAAAGAAAAACTACGGGCATGTGATAATGATTTGAAATTAAGCCATGGCAATGCTGAAAAATGAATCACATTTTCACCGGAAGAAGAAGGGATAAGTCCAGTACTATTTTCCACCTTCTTAATTTCTTTTATGGCTTCAGCTATAAATAATTCAAAATCTTGATAGAAATCCAGGTATCCAAAACCGAAAGTTCCGTTAGGTCGGTTAATGGTGGCTGAGGCATGAACCTCTTCATATACCCACACATCGCCATCTATAATGCGATAACGAAATGGCTCAACCCTATTGGCTGCCTGTAAGGATTTGTACAGGTAAAGCAAGAAGAATGATATGCCTTTTTCTTTCGCTTCAAGATAAGTTAGCGTACAATCTACGTCAACTGTCACTCCAAAAAAGGGTTCTTCGAATGTATTAAAAAATTCAAAATGATCTTTTCTACTCCAATTATTTAAATCTAATTTCTCTCTCATGGTATTAATTTTAATAAAACTTCAGATAGACTTTCCATCTGATAAAAATTAGGATGCTCAATAGTATGATCAATATGTTCATGCATCCAGGTGGTATGAAATGGAATGTGAACCGCACTTCCGCCAATGGCCAAAACAGGCAACACATCCGATTTTAAGGAATTACCAAGCATCAAAAACTCATCGGGCTTACAATCCAGGTGCTTAATTAATTTTTGATAATCATTTTCCTGTTTATCGCTCATAATCTCAATATGATGAAAATAATGATCCAGACCAGACTTCGTTAATTTTCTTTGCTGATC
>Ga0116227_10011908_pt1 | contig 14420 bp, 13 predicted proteins | sample S1TSphgellanicum_FD_89693 | JGI IMG/M metagenome (GOLD analysis project Ga0116227, IMG submission 89693) | Host-associated microbial communities from peat moss isolated from Minnesota, USA - S1T2_Fb - Sphagnum magellanicum MG | ecosystem: Host-associated > Plants > Peat moss > Unclassified... | reverse complement strand
GCGTGGCAATCTTTATGCTATACAGAGCGGATTGCTTAGTTGCTACTTTTATGGCGGTTAGTCCTACGTAGAGATTGCCACGCAAGAGCTCGCAATGACGCGCGGTGATTATCGCGCGGGTTTACAGCGCGGTGTTATTATCGCACGGATATTATAATGCGGATGTTAACGCAGCAATTACACATCTAACTCCCCTAACATCGTATCGATGTAAACGAAATATTCCAACGGAGAAATCCCCCCATCCAGGTAATTGCGACGTACAATATCTAACTGCCGGAATAGCTCGGCGGGTAACTCCGCATTCGGGTTTACCTGTTGGATGAGGCGTAGCTTCAACCCCAGGTTCTTTTTCACCAGGTTAATGATGGTGTTTTCTACCGAGCCAAATACCTGCTCCCATGATGCGATGACTTGTTGTTGAGCATCAATCAGGTCTTTCATTTGCTCTAGTATCATTTCAAAAAGTGTTTGGCGTAAACACCTTCGTCAAAACCGAAGAACAGAAAGTCGCCATCTTCAATCACCGAGCGTTTTATCATGCTGGTTTTTTGTTGCAGCAGGGCAAGGGCGGCTTCTTTGGTGGTAGTAGCTTCTTTAACTGCTGGTTCCAATTGTTTCCAGGTTAGGCCCTGTTTATTTAAAAACTTTTCGTAACCTGCTTTTTGGTCCCACTCTTCAAGCTTATCGGCGCTCACGCCTAACTTCTTAAAATCCTGAAAATTGTAAGCTACATTATTTTCTTTAAGCCAGTCTAAAGCCTTTTTTACAGTGTTGCAATTGGTTATTCCATATACCTTCATGCAACAAATTTATTAATTTCCAGATGATTTTGAGCCGCCTTTGGTATCGTCGTTATTAATACCGCGCTGGTTTTGCTTAATGCTGCTGTTCAGTTTGCCAAACCTGTAGTTTAGCCGTACCGCGAAACTGGCATAACGCCCCTGGTAATAAGCCGACTGATTGAAGTTTGAACTTACCGTTGTTGTGTTTGATGTAAAGTATTTACTGTAAGGGTTATTGGCCACAAAAGATATGGTTCCTTTTTTCTTCAAAACATCAACTCCGGCCACGTACGATGTGTACAGGAAGTTACCATTACGGCCCTGCAAATAAATATCGCCGGCATAAAAACCGCTGTTAAAACCTAAACGGTAACCTTTATCAAATTTATAGCCTACATTGGCCGATATATCGCCACCAAAACCACTGTTAGCATAATCGCTGCCATTGTAGTTTCCTTTTAACCAAACGTGGGTTAAGCGGCCATTAATGCTCACACTCATGTTCTTCAAAAATGTAAGATTGGTGTTGATATTTAAACCAAGCGTTTTGTTGCTGCCCAGGTTTTGGTAGTTAGTGAGCGTAACCGTATCAATTTTACCATTGGTAACCTGCTGAATTGTGTTGGTTACCATTTGTATGGAATTGTTTGAGAACGCATAACTTGTACCAATAGTAACCGAGCCTTTGCTGAAATTGCTGTAGTTTAACTCGAAGGTGTTGTTAAGCTCGGGGCGAAGATCGGGATTACCGGTACTGATAAATTTAGGATTAGTTTTATCAACAAATGGGTTGAGTTGGTAAATATCCGGTCGTTGTATGCGCTGCGTGTACCCTAAAGTAAAACTACTTTTTTTGAGTTTATATTGACCCGATACCGATGGAATAACGTTATTGTAGTTAGGCGCTATGGCACTGCTTGCCGAACTAAAGTTGGCATCTAAACCGGTATGCTCAATACGTACACCGGCTTTAACTACCCATTTTTCAAACTTTAACTGGTATGAGTTGTAAATGCTGTAGATATCCTGATGGTAACTAAAACTGTTTGATTGCGATGGCGCGAGCACATATTTGTTAGTCGTGGTATTTAAGGTATCGGTTTGAAAATCGCTGAAGTTATTGCGCAGAATGGCTTTACCGCCAGCCTCAATATTGATCTGCTTATTAAAAGGTTGCACATAATCTAACTGAAAAGTATGCTCCCTGTTACCCGCGCTGTTATTTTGCTGGTAGCTATTAGGATGTGTACCCAGGGTATTACCAATCTCGTTGAGGTTAAATTGCTGGTTAGGCGAATAGCTGTATTTATATGATAGGGTTAATAGTTGATCTTTATTCCGCTTAAAACCTAACTGATAGTTTACACTGGCATCGGCACCTGTATTGTGGTTGGTATTGGTATTATTTAAAGTGTATTTTTGGAATATGCTGCCCAGGTTATTTTGCTGACTGGTAAACCGCTCGGCAGTTTGATCGTACTGGCCGCCAAAAAACTCGTACGATGCAGTGATCAGGTTAAGAGTATCTATTTCAAAGCTTAATTCGGCATTACCGTAATGGTTATGCCCGTTTGATAAACTGCTCCCGTTTTGCAACAGTACGTTTTGGTTGCTATAGGTTAGCGTGCTCCCGTTAAAATTCTGAACATCGCTACCGTTGCCACTAAAACCCACAAAACCAGCTAAGCCAAATTTGCCTTGTTTAACCGTACCGTTTACGTTAATACCAGGCCCCCAAATGCTGTTAAAGCGACTGTTGATACTGCCGTTGTAACCCTGATCGGCATTTTTTTTGGTGATGATGTTGATGATACCGGCCAAGCCTTCGGCATCGTATTTGGCGGGTGGTGTGGTAATCACTTCTATCTTTTCGATATTGGTAGCAGGCATTGATTTCAAAACATCCGATGGGTTTTTAGCCATCAGGGCCGATTCTTTACCGTTGATCAAAATCTTGTAGTTCCCCTGCCCTTTCAACTTAATATTATCGTTGGCATCAACCGATAGCAAGGGTACTTTGCGCACCATATCTAAAGCGCTAAAAGCTTTACTTTCCGGATCGGCCTGTACATCGTATGCAATCCTGTCAACTTCTTGTTTGATCAGCGGTTTGGCTGCTACTATAGATACTTCTTTTAAACTGCTGCTGGTTTCGGATAGTAATATTTTACCTAAGCTAATTTCCTGGTTAGCTTTTTTAATTTCGGGAACGTTTATCGTTTTAGATCTGTAACCAATAAAAGCGATGATAGCCTGATAGGTTTTGCCTGCAGGAATTGATACTTCAAAAGAGCCATCATCCTTACTCAAAACAGATTTTACAGGCTGATTGGTTTTAACATCTTTAATTAATACGGTAACAAAGGCCATTGATTGACTCTTGGCAGAATCAACAACGGAACCCTTAATTGTACCTTTAATAGGTTGGGTTTGGGCTAAAACACTGCTTACCAGTGCAAAAAAAGTGAATAGAGTTAGTAAAGATATTTTCATACGACTATAAGATGCCAATTGTGACGATTTGTTGCAGTTAAACACTTCCTTTTTTTACAAAGGTTACAGTCGTAGATTAATTTATCAGTAATTAATGATTATTTGTTGTAACGCGTCATGGTAAGCTCGGTACCCGCGGTGGCAAAACTTTTGATCATTTCAATAGAGCGGTCTATCAGGGCAGGCAACTCGGGCAATTCATCTTTATCAAAGGCATCAAGCACGTAGTTAACCTGCTTACCTTTCGGGAAGTTATCGCCAATACCAAAGCGCAGGCGTGCGTAATTGTTATTGCCTAAAATAATTTCGATATGTTTTAAACCATTGTGGCCTGCAGCACTGCCCTTGGGTTTTAAACGTAGCGTACCTAATGGTAGAGCCAGATCATCAACCAAAACCAATACATTTTCTACCGGAATCTTCAGCTCGTTCATCCAATAGCGTAAAGCGTTACCGCTCAGGTTCATGTAAGTGGTGGGCTTAATTAAATGCAGTGAGCGGCCTTTATGTTTAACCTCGGTATAAGCAGCCAGGCGCATGGTATGGAACTGGGCAGCTTCTTCTTTTGCCAGCTTATCTAATATCATAAAGCCAATATTATGCCTTGTATCGGCATACTCGGGGCCAATATTGCCTAAACCAACGATGAGGTATTTCATAATCAGCGGCAAAGATAAGTTTTAGCGCGAAAGTGTAAAAACTGCTGTGCTTTTAAAATCTGGCATCATCCAAAGCTAAATCTTACAATGCGTAAACGTTTCAGCTTTTACATAGGCTAATAAATACATAACTTAGCCGCCTTAATACATATATTATGGCTACTATTGAAATATCGCGCCTGAGCGGCGATTTTGGTTTTGAGGCAAAGGACGAGAACGGACACACCGTATTGATGGACAGCAGTCCGGAGAGTGGTGGTCAAAACTTTGGTATCCGCCCCATGCAGATCCTGTTGATGGGTTTGGGTGGTTGCAGCGGTATTGATGTGATCAGCATCCTGAAAAAGCAACGCCAGGAAGTAGTAGACTATAAAATGATAGTTAAAGGCGAACGCGAAGCCGGCAAAGAGCCATCGTTATGGAAAGAGGTTGACCTGGAGTTCCATATTTATGGTGATGTTGATAAAGACAAAGCCGAACGCGCTGTTGAACTATCGGTAAACAAATACTGCTCGGTTGCGGCCACCCTTAAATTTGCCGGTGCCGATGTGAAGTACGAAGTATTTGTGCACCCGGCTAACAAATAATTAAAACAGAGATTTCTACCTTTTTTGAATACGAATATAATGCTCGATAATTTAGACCCCATAAGCCAGGCCATACGCATACAAACACCGCGTACGCAGCAAGGCGAACACTCTACCCCTTTATACCTAACCAGCAGTTTTTGCTTTGACGATGCCGACGCCATGCGCGCCGCCTTTGCCGAAGAAAGTGATGATAACATATACAGCCGCTTTAGCAACCCCAACGTTGATGAGTTTACCCGTAAAATGGTAGCTTTAGAAGGTGCCGAAGCTGGTTTTAGTACATCAAGCGGTATGGCTGCTGTAGTAGGTTCTATCATGGCGCTATTGAAAAATGGCGATCATTTGATTTGCAGCAGTTCGATTTTTGGTAACACCAATACCTTTATTAAAAAATACATGCCTGGTTTTGGCATCACGGTTACTATGGTACCCGCCGGCGATGAAGCCGCCTGGGAAGCTGCCGTGCAGCCCAACACTAAAATGGTTTACTTAGAAACACCAACCAACCCACAGTTAGAAGTGTTGGATTTGGAGTGGATAGGTAAATTCACCAAAAAGCATAACCTGATACTAAACGTTGATAATTGCTTTGCTACTCCCCTGCTACAAAAACCAATTGATTTTGGTGCCGATCTGGTTATCCATTCGGCTACTAAATGGATTGATGGCCAGGGCCGTGTTTTAGGTGGTGTAGTTGTTGGTCGTGCCGATCTGATCCGCGAGATCTATTTGTTTTGCAGGGTTACCGGTCCGTCACTATCGCCATTTAACGCCTGGGTATTGAGCAAAAGTTTAGAAACTTTGGATGTACGCATGGAGCGCCACTGTAAAAACGCGCTTAAAGTTGCCGAAACTTTGGAGAGCCACCCGCAGGTAAGCTGGGTAAAATATCCGTTTTTAAAGAGCCATCCACAATATGATATCGCTGTAAAGCAAATGACAGCCGGTGGTGGCGTATTTTGTTTTGAGATAAAAGGTGGTGTTGAAGCAGGCCGTAAGTTTTTAAACTCGCTGCAAATGCTATCCATGACAGCCAATTTAGGCGATAGCCGCAGCATTTGTTCGCACCCGGCAAGTACCACACACTCTAAACTAACTGAAGAAGAGCGTTTGGCTGTAGGTATTACACCAGGTTTGATCCGCGTTTCTACAGGTTTGGAAAAAGCCGAAGATATTATTGCCGATATTAAACAGGCGCTTGATAAAAGTATTTAAGCTATCCCGTAAAGCAGCGTTCCTCACCGCCCGGTGGGAGCGCTGCTTTTAATAAAACGGATACCTTCCACCAATCCACATTTGTTAATTACTTTTAAAAATGTGTACCAAATTTAGTACTTGGTGCGCATTTAACTATTTTACCTAATAGTTAAATTGTTTAAAATATTCCTGACAAGAATAAGTAATGATTATATTTAGTGAGGCTGTATAACACAGTTGTTTGTATTTGCATTAATAGGAAAAACATTTGCTTGAATTGTATTTTGCGAAGCGATAATTTTCTCGATAGTTAATATTGAGTATTATGGCATCAATATTGGCTTAAGGGATTAACCTCTGTAACACAATCAGAGAATTTTTAAAACAATCAACATGAAACTACTCAACTTAAAAAAAACATCGTTGCTTTTAGCTTCCCTAATGGCTGGCAGCACATTATTTGCCCAAACAACCGATACTACATTAACCAAACATTACGTTCAGCCTTTTTCTGACGGGAGCGCTTATCGTACATGGTCGTTCGGTTTGGGAGCTGGTATTATAACTCCTTTAACGTTTGTTGGCGGTAAGCAAGATTATCGCGGTCGCGGTACGCAATTGGGTTACAGCGGTTATATCAAAAAACAAATATTGCATTCGTTTGGTTTAGAGGCCGACTTTTTAGGTGGACAAATTGCCGGTAACGGTGCACCAACCACTGCTCCAACTGGCCCGTATGCATCATACAGCACACAAATTAACTGGAGTGCAGCATTACAGGCAAACATTACTTTAGCTAACATTAACTGGAGACATAATCAAAGCGCTATACAGCCCTATTTAACTTTGGGTGGTGGTTTTATGCAGTTTACTCCAAAAGTTTACAATGGCTCGGGCGCTCGTTTAGCGTTAGCATCTAACTCAACAGATTTCCGCGAATTCTTTATCCCGGTAGGTTTAGGTTTTAAATTTGATATCGCTCCGGGGGTTAATTTAGACTTAGGTTACCAAATGAATTTTGTTAACTCTGACATGGTTGACGGATACGCTTATGGAACCACTAACGATAAATTCGCTTATGCACATGCTGGTTTAGAATTTGCTTTAGGCAGCAAATCGAAACCGCAATTGGCTACGCACAACCCAGTATCATCAATGCGTTATGAGTACATGGTTAAGGCCCAAAACCTGCAAAACCAAGTAGATGCAGAAAAAGCGGCGAACGCACAGTTACGTTCTGATTTGAACAATACGAACAGCGCTTTAAGTGTTACTAATGCTAATCTGGCTAAATTAACTGTAGATACCGATGGTGATGGTGTTCCGGATCTGTTTGATAAATGCCCTAATACTCCTGCAGGTTTAAAGGTTGATGGTTCTGGCTGTCCGCTACCTAAAGCAGAAAATGTTAAGGTGTACGTAACCGAAGAAGATAAAAAGATTGTTAAAGACGCGATTGCCAACTTAGAGTTCGACTTAGGTAAAGCTACTATTCGTGAACATTCTTTCGCAAGCTTAAATAAGGTTGCTGAATTATTGGTAAGCAAAAACTTCAGCTTGAAATTAGCTGGCCACACAGATAACACAGGTTCGGCAGCGTTGAACATGCGTTTATCAAAAGATCGTGCCGAGTCGATCAAATCATATTTGGTTAGTAAAGGTGCAAATGCATCACGTATAGAAGCTACAGGTTACGGTATGACACAACCTATTGCAACTAACAAAACTGCCGAAGGGCGTCAACAAAACCGTAGGGTTGAGTTTACACTTTATTAAGCCGTAAGATTAACAAATACCGCATAAAAAAATATTTGTCCTACTTAATATTTATTATTTATAATATTATATTTACTTTATAGATAATAACCTATTCAAAAACCTAAAAACACAATTATGGCTGATTTTTTAATTTCGTATAACCTAACTATGGGTGCCGAAGGTGGATACGCAAATAACCCAGACGACTCGGGGGGTGAAACTTTTAAAGGTATAGCACGCAATTATAACCCTAACTGGAGCGGCTGGGCAACTGTTGATGCTATAAAGGCAACCAATCCGCCAAATTTAAATACCGCGCTTATGGCTAATGCAGCATTAGTTAGCTCGGTACAATCATTTTATCAAACCAATTATTGGAATGTTAACCAAACCGGAAGTATTAACGATCAGCAAATTGCTAATCAAGTTTTTGACACATCGGTAAATATGGGTACGGGCCGTGGCGCGCAGTTTTTGCAGCAGGCCGCGGGCGTTACTGTGGATAGGATTATTGGGCCGGCAACCCTGGCTGCCGTAAACGGTGCTAACGCGGAAACACTTTATAACGCGTTCATCGCATTAAGAAAACAATTTTATCTTAACATAATAGCCAATAACCCAAGCCAGGCCCAGTTTCAAAACAGTTGGTTTAGCAGGTTATGGCCTTATGTTCCTAATCAGGCATAAAACAAAAGAAGCCCTCAGCACGAACACTGAGGGCTTCTTTTTTACTTTTTAATTTTGACTTATTAAGCCATCGGGCCGATAGGCCAAACTGTTCTGCCGTAAAGTTCGTTTAATACCTGTGCGACACCGGTGTATATGGCTGATGCTCCGCATATGATGCCTTCGTACCCCGCAAGGTGCTCAACATTCTCGTTACTTGTAGCGTGAGCGGCTACCAATAAAAAGAAGAGGACAGTTAACGATCCAAACACGAATTGCAAAGCACGGCTCAGTTTAAAAGTTCCGAAGAATAACAGTAAGGTAAACACACCCCACATTGCCAAAAAGGCTATCATAGAATTATTGCTTGGCGCCGGGAACCAACCCAATTTAGGCATAATGATCAAGCCTACTAAAGACAGCCAGAAAAAGCCATATGATGTAAAGGCGGTTAAGCCAAAAGTATTGTTCTTTTTGGCTTCGATAATACCGGCTATTACCTGTGCCGTTCCACCATAAAAAATACCCATGGCCAATATCATGGGGCTCATTTCGATGAAACCGGCGTTTTTAAAGTTGAGTAAAACGGTGGTCATGCCAAAGGCCAGCAAGCCTAAGGGGGCCGGGTTAGCGGTGTTCTCTTTCAGGGAGACAATTCGGGTGTCGCTCATAATTTAAGGTTGTTTGATTTTAATTGGTTTATAATGAATTACAAATTGGTTAAATGTAATTAGTACAACTAAAAGTAAATGTTTTTAAAACAATATCAAACTAAATTTATTCCCTAAACAAACGTAGCTTTAGCATAATGCAGAAATTAGTTTTAATACGCCATGGCGAGAGTGTTTGGAACCAGGAAAACCGTTTTACCGGCTGGACGGATGTTGACCTATCGGCCGATGGCTATACCCAGGCCCACAAAGCGGGGCAAATATTAAACAAGTACGGTTATAATTTTGATATCGGCTTTACATCGGTTTTAAAGCGCGCCATTAAAACGCTGCATTATGTTTTGGAAGAGCTTGACCATTTATGGATCCCGGTAGAAAAATCGTGGAGGTTGAACGAGCGTTTTTATGGATCCTTACAGGGATTGAATAAGGATGAAACCATAGCGCAATATGGTTTGGAACAAGTGCAACTATGGCGGCGCGACCCGAATGAACACCCACCCGCGATAACAAAGGAGGACGACCGTTACCCGGGAAAAGACCTGCGTTACCAGCACCTTACCGAACGTGAAATACCGTTAACCGAAAACCTGAGCGAAACCATGGACAGGGTTTTACCCTTTTGGCAGGAACATATTATGCCGGCCATGCGGTTGGATCAGAAAGTGATCATATCGGCGCATGGCAATAGTTTGCGATCGTTGGTGAAGTATATTGATCAGCTATCTGATGAGGATACAACCAAACTGGAGATCCCTACCGGTGTACCATTGGTTTATGAGTTAGATGATCAGTTTAACCGGATCAAGCACTATTATTTGGAGTAAGGGTTAGTATCAAGTAGCGAGTATCAGGTATCAAGATAAATTGTCATTACGAGGAACGAAGCAATCGCGAACTGTACAGGGCGAATATACATAGCCGCTCTGCCTCCGTGCGATTGCTTCGTTCCTCGCAATGACAATCTCAATATCCTCTCGAGAATGAATACGGGAAATCAACATCCTTAATACCCCTTAACTTGTTTGGTGTAGCCGACATGTTGAAGTTAATAACCGCACCCTGCATTAATGCTTTATGGCTTAACCAGTTAAAATCGTATGGTTTGCCGTTGTAAGTTATAGTTTGTACGTATTTATTATTGGCGCTGTTTGCTGGCGAATTGATCACTACCGTTTTGCCGTTTTCTAATTTTAAAGTTACCTTTTTGAACAGCGGGGCACCTAATACATACTGATCACTTGCCGGGCAAACCGGGTAAAAGCCCATTGCCGAAAATACGTACCAGGCTGATGTTTGGCCATTATCTTCATCGCCGCAATAGCCATCGGGTGTGGCTTTGTACAGGCGGTTTAGTACTTCGCGCGCCCAGTATTGGGTTTTCCAGGGCTCACCGGCGTAGCCGTACAGGTATATCATGTGCTGGATGGGCTGGTTTCCGTGTGCGTATTGCCCCATGCCGGCTATCTGCATTTCGCGAATCTCGTGAATGGTGCCGCCGTAATAGCTGTCATCAAATATCGGCGGTAAGCTAAATACGGAATCCAACTTGGTTACAAATTGCTTTTTGCCACCCATTAAGCTGATCAGTCCGTTAATATCGTGAAACACGCTCCAACTGTAATGCCAGCTGTTCCCTTCGGTAAAGGCATCGCCCCATTTAAAGCCGTTGAATGGGGATTGGAACGAGCCATCTTTGTTTTTTCCGCGCATCAGGCCGGTTTGCTTATCAAACAGGTTGCGGTAACTCTGGCCGCGTTTGGCGTATAGGTCAACCTCTTCTTTAGGTTTATTTAAGGCTTTACCCAATTGCGAAATGGCGAAATCATCATAAGCATACTCCAAAGTGCGGGCCGCGTTTTCGTTGATCTTTACATCGTATGGTACATAGCCTAATTGGTTATAATACTCAACGCCTTTACGGCCTACGGCAGATATCGGCCCTTCATTATTAGCACCGTGTTTTAAAGCTTCGTATAAGGTATTGATGTCATATCCGCGCAAGCCTTTCAAATAAGCTTCGGATACTACCGATGCTGAGTTATTGCCCACCATTACATTGGCCAAACCGGGGCTGCTCCACTCGGGTAACCAGCCGCCTTCTTTGTAATCGTTAACCAGGCCTTGCTGCATCTCTTTGTTGATGGATGGATAAACCAAGTTAAGGAATGGATACAACGCCCTGAAGGTATCCCAAAAGCCGGTGCCGGCAAACATATAGCCGGGCATTACTTGTCCGTTATAAGGGCTCCAGTGCATTATTTTGTTATTGGCATCGATCTCGTACAGTTTGTTTGGAAAGAAGAGCATCCTGTAAAGGCAGGAATAGAATGTGCGGGTTTGATCAACTGTGCCGCCATCAACCGTTAAGCGGCTTAGGGTTTTATTCCAGATGGCTTTGGCTTTTTGTTTGGTAGCGTCAAAACTATCGTTAGCCAATTCGCGCTTTAAATTTAATTCAGCTTGCTCAAAGCTGATGAACGATGAGGCTACTTTGAGGTGAACCTGCTCGCCTTTAGCTGTTTTGAAACCGATAACGGCCCCGGCATGCTTGCTGTTGATCTCTAACGAATCTTTAACCAAAAGATCGTTGCTGGTGCTGTACGATACCGTGAATGGTTTATCAATGTAGATAACAAAGTAATTTTTAAAGTTTTTTAACGGGCCACGGGCATACTTGGTGCTGTAGCCGATGATCTTCCGCTCTTGCGGGATCACTTTGATGTATGAGCCCCTGTCGAGCGCATCAACTACTACAAAAGAGCTATCTGTTTGCGGATAAGTGAAGCGGAATTGCGCGGCGCGTTCTGTTGGGGTAATCTCGGTAGTAACATCGGCATCGGCCAGGTAAACGCTGTAGTAATAGGGTTTGGCCGTTTCGGCTTTATGCGAGAACCAACTTGCCCTGTCATCCTGCTTAAAGGCCATGTGTTTGGTAACGGGCATAATGGCAAACTGACCGTAATCGTTCATCCAGGGTGATGGCTGGTGGGTTTGTTTAAAGCCTCGAATTTTATCGGCATCGTAAGTATATTGCCAGCCATCGCCCATTTTACCGGTTTGTGGAGTCCAGAAATTCATGCCCCAGGGTAAGGCTATTGCCGGATAGGTGTTACCGTTTGATAAATCGACTTTGGATTGTGTACCCATCAGCGGATTGATAAACTCAACCGGATCGGTAATGTTGGTTACGGTTTGGGCTTGCGTCGATTGGCTTACAGCGAACAATGAAACAGCGAAAAGTAATTTCTTGATCATGGTATAGTAATGATGGTCAGTAATAAACAAAAAGTTGTCATTTCGAACGATAGTGAGAAATCATGGCTTACGGTTTACCGACTTGTAGCATACTTATCGCTCGTAAAAGATTTCTCAGTCGTTCCTCCTTCGAAATGACATGGAGGATTTTAACATTATATATATTAAAATAACGTCGGGTTACCACCCAATTTCAATCGCCCTAAATGCTTATACGCGTTTTCGGTAGCTTCCCTCCCGCGCGATGTGCGCATTAGGAAACCTTCCTGTATTAAAAAGGGTTCGTAAACTTCTTCTATGGTGCCTTCATCTTCGCCAACGGCGGTGGCTATGGTTTTGAGGCCAACGGGGCCGCCTTTAAATTTATCGATGATGGTGAGCAAAATCTTGTTATCCATTTCGTCGAGGCCGTGCTCATCTACATTCAGGGCATTGAGCGCGTAGCGAGCTATGTCGGTATCAATCAGGCCGGTGCCTTTTACCTGAGCAAAATCGCGCGTGCGGCGTAGCAGTGAGTTGGCAATACGCGGGGTGCCACGACTGCGGCGGGCAATTTCGTAGGCGGCATCCTCGCGGATCTCGCTTCTTAAAATGGATGCGGAGCGGAGCACGATGGTGGTTAACAACTTGGCATCGTAATACTCCAAACGGGCATTGATGCCAAAGCGGGCACGTAAAGGTGCGGTTAACAAGCCGGAGCGTGTTGTAGCGCCAACCAGAGTGAATGGATTAAGCGATATCTGTACAGAACGGGCATTGGGGCCACTTTCCAGCATAATATCAATCTTAAAATCTTCCATAGCGCTGTAGAGATACTCTTCTACTAAGGGGCTCAGACGGTGTATCTCGTCAATAAACAGGATATCGCCTGGCTCAAGGTTGGTGAGTAAGCCTGCCAGATCACCGGGTTTATCCAGCACGGGGCCGGATGTGATTTTGATGCCCGCTCCCATTTCGTTGGCTATGATGTGCGAGAGGGTTGTTTTACCTAATCCCGGGGGGCCGTGTAATAGTACGTGATCCAAAGCTTCGCCGCGTTGTTTGGCTGCCTGAACAAATACCTTTAGGTTGGCTAATATTTTATGCTGACCGGTAAAATCTTCAAAAACCTGCGGACGCAAAACTTTTTCAATATCGCGCTCGGTTGGCGAAAGATTTTCAAGGTTGGGATCGAGATTCTCGTTCATTGCCAACGAAATTAGTAAATATTCTTATAGTCGGGAAGTCCGAAAGTCGGAAAAGTCCGCAAGATTGAGTTATCTTGAGTTTAGATGCGGGAACCAAATCCCTCTAACTGTTATCGGACCAATATTGGGTCGTACATGATCAGCTTCAATCTCATCCCATGTAATATCCTTTTTAACTGCTACACGTTTAGCTATTTGATGGTAATTATATCCATATTCTTCCAAAATTGAATAAGCATCTTCTATTGTAAATGCAGTAACTCCAAATCCAAGAATAGGAAGTTTATCTACTGGAAAAGTGATCCAAAATGGAATTAGCTTTAGCATACTTGAAAATATGGATTAAAGACGAACTTTCAGACTACAAAAATCATCCTTCCGGATATTTGCGGAACATAGCGTTGATGCGCATCCGGATAACACCGAAGAAAGCTTCTTTAAATATTCCGCCCGACATTTTGGATGAACCTACGGTACGGTCGGTAAAGATGATCGGTACTTCGGCTACTTTAAAACCGTGTTTAACGGCGGTGTATTTCATTTCTATCTGAAAAGCGTAACCCACAAATTTGATCTTATCCAGATCAACAGCCTCGAGCACACGGCGTTTAAAGCATTTAAAACCCGCTGTAAAATCCTGGATCTCAACTCCAGTAATAAACCTTACATACACCGACGCGAAATAACTCATCAGTACACGGCTCATTGGCCAGTTAACTACATTCACTCCGGTAACATAGCGCGAACCTACGGCAACATCGGCACCTTCTACACAAGCTTGTCGTAAACGAATAAGATCATCAGGATTGTGCGAAAAATCGGCATCCATCTCAAAAATGTAATCGTACTGGTTTTTTACGGCCCATTTAAAACCGTGGATGTAGGCTGTACCTAAACCTTGTTTGCCTGCGCGTTCTTCGATAAAAAGACGGTCGGGATAATCACGCTGAATAGTTTTTACAATTTTGGCGGTACCATCGGGCGAGCCATCGTCGATGATAAGCACATGAAAATCGTGCTCAAGCGAAAGTACTTTATTCAACAAGCGTTCAATATTCTCTTTCTCGTTATAAGTAGGTACAATAACTACACTATCAGGCACTTGGGATAATTTAGATGGTTGAATGGCTTTGTTGCTCAGGCGCAAATATAAAAG
>Ga0116227_10011907_pt1 | contig 14421 bp, 11 predicted proteins | sample S1TSphgellanicum_FD_89693 | JGI IMG/M metagenome (GOLD analysis project Ga0116227, IMG submission 89693) | Host-associated microbial communities from peat moss isolated from Minnesota, USA - S1T2_Fb - Sphagnum magellanicum MG | ecosystem: Host-associated > Plants > Peat moss > Unclassified... | reverse complement strand
TGATGGGCGCCACCACCGGCGGTAGCCCGGTGGTGACCATCGGCTTCAACCGGGACGTGGCCTGGACCCACACCGTCTCCACCGGCAAGCGCTTCACCCTGTACGAGCTCAAGCTCGACCCGGCCGACCCCACGGTCTACCTGGTGGACGGCCAGCCCCGCCGGATGACGCAGCGCACCGTCTCGCTGCCCGCAGCCACGCCCGGTGCGCCGGTGGTGCAGCACACCTTCTGGGGCACCGACTGGGGCCCGGTGCTGGCGATTCCGCGCGCCGGCCTGGGCTGGAGCGCCAGCACGGCCTACGCGATCGCCGATGCCAACACGCTCAACGTGCGCTCGATCGAGACCTGGATGCGCATGGCCCGCGCCCGCAGCGTGCAGGAGCTGCGCGCCGCCATGGACAACCAGGGCATTCCCTGGGTCAACACCCTGGCCGCCGATCGCGCGGGCAACGCGATGTATGCCGACCTGTCGGTGGTGCCCGACGTGTCGGCCGAGATGCTCCGGCGCTGCGCCCCGTCGCCGCGCGCGGCCGCGCTGCTGGACGCGGCCGGCCTGCCGGTCCTGGACGGCTCGCGCGCCGACTGCGCCTGGCACCGCGACGCCGCGGCCGCCGCGCCCGGCCTCATACCCGATGCGCGCATGCCGGTGGCCATCACCCCGGACTGGGTGCAGAACAGCAACGACAGCTTCTGGCTCAGCAAGGCCGGCCAGCCCTTCGGCGCGCCGATCTCGCCGCTGGTGGGCCCGGTGGGCACCGTGCAGCGGCTGCGCACGCGCGCGGGCATCCAGGAGATCGAGCACCGCCTGGCCGGCGGCGACGGCCTGCCGGGCAACAAGATGGGCCTGGACGAGGTGCGCAGCGTGCTGTTCCGCGACCGCAACCTGGCCGCCCGCCTGGTGCTGGACGACCTGGCCGCCGCCTGCCAGGCCGCGGACGCCTCGCTCACGCCGGCGCAGCGCGAGGGCTGCGGCGTGCTGGCGCGCTGGGACCGCACCAACGACGTGCAGGCGCGCGGCGCCGTGCTGTTCCGCGAGTTCTGGCGCCAGGCTAAGGACATCCCCCGCCTGTGGCGCGTGCCGTTCGACCCGGCGCGTCCGGTGGCCACGCCCGCCGGCCTGGCCATGGCCAATGCCCAGGTCGGCGCGGCGGTGTTCAAGGCGCTGGGCGACGCGGTGGCGATCGTGCGCGCGGCCGGCTACGCGCCCGACGTGGCGCTGGGCGAGGCCCAGTGGCGCGAGGTGCAGGGCCGGCGCGTGCCCATCCCCGGCGGCGACGAGTTCGAGGGCGTGCTCAACAAGGTGGAGTCGCAGGGCCAGCCCACGCTGAGCGCGGGCGGCTACCGCATCAACTACGGCAGCAGCTACATCCAGGCCGTGAGCTTCGACGCGCGCGGCCCGGTGGCCTGGGGCATCCTCACCTACGGCCAGAGCAGCGACCCGGCCTCGCCCCATGCCTACGATCAGTTGCCCTTGTTCTCGGCCAAACAGTGGCAGGCGCTGCCGTTCCACCCGGAAGACGTGCAGGCGCAGCGCGTGGGGTCGCCGCTCGTCCTGGCGTATTGAGCCCGCAACCCTGGTGCGGCGGGCGGTGGCGGCTACGCTTTTTGTAGCGGCCGGCGGGCGGGCGCGCTAGCGCCGGGTGGCGCGGTAGGCCTGCGTCTCGTAGGGGAAGGCGATCGTCTCGCGCCCGCGCAGCGCGGGGTGGGTGGCCACCAGGGTGTGGAGCTCGCGCGCCACCGCCGCATGCTCGGCCGGCGGCAGCGCGGCGATGAAGCTCACCGACAGGAAGCGGTCGATGATGACCTCCTGCGGCGTGCCCACGTGCTGGTAGGCGAAGCGCGACAGCCGCAGCTCGGTGAACAGCGGCGTGCCTTCGGTGTCGTCGAACGGGCGGCGCCAGTCGCCCTTGTGAAAGCGCGGCGTGTCGCCCTCGTAGGGAGTGACGATGGCGGTGAGCCGGGCCACCCAGTCCACCGACTCGTCGCGCACGTTCCAGACCAGGCCGAGCTGGCCGCCGGGGCGCAGCACGCGGTGGATTTCGGCCAGCGCCTCGCGCCGCGCGAACCAGTGGAAGGCCTGGGCGCAGAGCACGGCGTCGGCACTGGCATCGTCCAGCGGCATGGCCTGGGCCGTGCCGGCCAGGCCCCGCACCGCGGGCAGCGCGGCGGCCAGCTGCGCGCGCATCGCGTCCACCGGCTCCACCGCAGTCACGGCGGCGCCGGTCTGCAGCAGCAGCTTGGTGAACTTGCCGGTGCCGGCGCCCAGGTCCACCGCCTGGCGGCCCGCGCCCAGCCCCAGCTCGCCCCGCAGCCAGCCCAGCAGCTCGGCCGGGTAGTCGGGCCGGCCGCGCACGTAGGCCTGGGCTTCGCGGGTGAAGCCCTGCTGGGCGGAGGTATGGACCTGGGTCATGGCGGAAAGGGGGTTTCGGAGAGGGCCTGGCCATTCTGCACCAAGGCGGCCGGCGGCGCGCGGCGTTGAATCCGCGCCGATCGGCGCCATCTGCCCCGGGAGGCCGACTCTGCCGCGCGGCCCGCCCCCCATGTCCTTCCTCCCTCTTCGTCTCATCGTGCTGCTGCTCCATGCCTGGGTGGGCTGGCGGCTGCTCCCGGCACTCGCGCCGTTTCCCACGGCGCAAGGCCTGCTGGCGGCGGTGCTGGTGGCCTCGGTGCTGCTGATGCCGCTGGGCCTGCGGGCGCCGCGCGGGGCCGGCCCGCGGCTGGCCGCCATGCTGGTCTGGCTGGGGCTGCTGTGCATGGGCCTGTTCTCCTCGCTGTTCGTGCTGACGCTGCTGCGCGATGGGCTGCTGCTGGCCGCCGCGGCCCTGGCGGCGCTGGCCCCGGCCGCCGCGCCGGACGAGGCCGCGCTGCGGCTGTGGAGCGCGCTGGCCGTGCCGGCGCTGGGCCTGGCGGCCACGCTGTGGGGTTTCCTGAACGCGCGCCGCACCGCCGCCGTGGTGCGGGTGGACGTGCCCATCGCGGGCCTGCCCGAGGCGCTGCACGGCTTCAGCGTGGCGCAGATCAGCGACGTGCACGTCGGCCCGACGATCCGCCATGGCTACCTGCGGCGCATCGTGGCGCGGGTCAACAGCCTGAACGCCGACATGGTGGCCATCACCGGCGACCTGGTGGACGGCCAGGTGCCCGAGCTGGCCGCGCACGTGGCGCCGCTGGCGCAGCTGGCCTCGCGCCACGGCAGCTACTTCGTCACCGGCAACCACGAGTACTACTCGGGCGCCCATGCCTGGATCGCCGAGCTGCGGCGCCTGGGCGTGCGGGTGCTGCTCAACGAGCACGTGGTGCTGCGCCACGGCGGCGAGCCGCTGGTGGTGGCCGGCGTGGCGGATTTCAGCGCGCACCACTTCGACCCCTCGCACCGCAGCGACCCGCAAGCCGCGCTGGCCGGCGCGCCCGCCCAGGCGGCGGTGAAGCTGCTGCTGGCGCACCAGCCGCGCAGCGCCGAGGCGGCGGCCGAGGCCGGCTTCGACCTGCAGCTCTCGGGCCACACGCATGGCGGCCAGTTCTGGCCCTGGAACCTGATGGTGCCGCTGCAGCAGCCCTTCACCGCCGGCCTGCACCGGCTGCGCCAGCTGTGGGTCTACACCAGCCGGGGCACCGGCTACTGGGGTCCGCCCAAGCGCTTCGGCGCGCCCTCGGAGATCACCCACCTGCGGCTGGTGCCAGCCCCCGCCTGAGCGCCGGCGGCCTCGTCCTACAGCAACTGTCGCCAAACCATGGCGCCGGCGGCGGCGCGGGCGGCCCAGACTGAAGCGGTCCGAGTCACCACACCAAGGAAGCCGCCATGCGCTCTTCATCCTCCATCACCATTCTCAGCCTGCCGCCGCGGCTCCAGCGGGGCCGCTGGGCCTGCGCGGGCGCGCTGTCGGCCGCGCTGGCGCTGTCCCTGGGCGCCGGCCATGCCCACGCCCAGGCCACGCCGCCCACCGAAGGCCGGCCCTCGATGGCCGGCGCGCAAGGCGGCCTGGGCATCCAGGGCGGCCTGGCGCAGGGCGGCATCGGGCTGCAGGGCAGCGCCGGTGCCGAGGAAACCATCAACCTCAAGTCGCGCGGCAAGAACAGCGCCGGTGCCCAGGCGGATGTCGGCGCCCAAGGCCAGGTCGGGGTGCCCGCCCCGGGCGAGGCCGCGGGTGCCCGCCAGGCCGCGAAGCAGGCCGCGCGGGCGACGCAGCGCTCGGTGGAGCGCGCGCGCAGCGGCGTGGGCGGGGTGGATGCCTCGGGCAGCGTCGGTGTCCAGGGCGGCGTGAACGCCGGCAAGCCCGCGGCGCCCTGAAATATCTGTGGGCACGGGAAGTAACAGTTGTACCTGATTGTTGAAAACTGCTGGCATAGTTGGCGCGAGGAGTCAGCCTGCGAGAGGATGCCGCGATGTCCCAGTTTTCATACCGGCCCGCCAAAGCCAGCGATGTCGCTCGCTGCGTGGAGCTGTTGCGCCAAGGCGGCTCGCGCGGCGCGCTGCTCGACGAGGCCCTGCTGACGCAACTGCTGAGCGAGCATGTGCTTGCCATTGCCTGCGTATTCGAAGAGCGCGCGTTCGGCGGTGCCGCCCGCATCTGGGGCTGCGGCTTCAGCGCCTTCGTCACGCCCGAGGTCGCCGCGCGCGCCTGCCGCGGCGAGATTCCCGACCTGGTCAACACGCTGATGTATTCGCACCGGGGACCGGCCCCAATGCTGCTCAACCGCGCCCAGCAGGCGCGTTTCAACGCGGCGGGCCAGATGCACGTGGTCATGCTCAACTTCGTCATCGACGACTCGCCGCAGGCGCCCACCACGGAGATCGACGTGGTCTGCAACAAGGCCTTTCTGGAAACCCACAGCGGCTATGGCCTGCGCACCTATTTCATGGAGCTGCATGACCACGAGCGCAAGACGCCGATGCTGCGGCAGTCGGCGATGGCGATGGGCTGCAAGACCGCGCCGGCGCCCGAGAATGCCACGGCGCATGTGTACTTCCTCGAAGAAGAAATGTTCAGCCGGCACCCCTTTCACGCACTGCGCATGCTGTTCAGGCGCCATCCACCGCGCCTGGGCCTGGCACCGGCGCAGCAGGACCTGCTGGCACTCGCCCTGCACGGCCGCACGGACGAGGAAATCGCCGCCGAACTGGGCATCACCTGGAACACCGTGCGCAAGCGCTGGCACGCCATTTTCCAGCGCGCCGACCAGGCCCTGCCCGGCCTGCTCGGCGACGTTCCCGTCGCCGGTTCCGGCACCGCCAGGGGCCTTGAGAAGCGCCGCCCCCTGCTGAGTTTTCTGGAAGCACACCCGGAAGAACTCCGGCCCTGGTCCAGCGCGCACTGAGCGCCCCGTCTTCCCTTTCCCCGGGGCCTTCCTCTCCCCGGTGGCATACCCTTTTTGGGGCCTTGTGCCGGCTATTCCCCCTCCCTAGCATCCGTGGCGGCTATCGGCCATGGCCTGGTTCGCACGCGGTGCTTCCGCGACGCGCCATGGCGCAGCCGGTCCCGAACATCAACGACACCACAGGGGAAGACGCCATGAATCATCTCGGAAACCGCCACCTGATGGCGCTGGCATTGTCACTGGGCCTCGCGGCCTGCGGCGGCGGTGGTGGCGGCGGCAGCAGCAGTGCCCTCAACGACAGCGCCGCGGCACCGTTCGGCCTGACGGGCACTTCGCCCGCCAATGGCGCCACCGGCGTGGCGCGCAATGTGCAACCCGCGGCCACCTTCAACCAGGGCCTGAATGCGGCTGGCGTGGGCAGCAGCAGCGCCTGGCTGTTCAGCGCGCTGGGCCTGCCGATCGCGGCCGCCGTCAGCGCGAGCGGCAGCGTGCTGACCGTGAAACCCGTGGCCGGCACCCTGCCCGGCGGCACCACCTATACCTTCACCCTGTCACCCGGCCTGCAGAGCAGCGCCGGCGCCCTGCTGGGCAGCACCGTCACGGCCGCGTTCTCCACCCTGGCCCCCCAGTGGAGCGGGGTGGCCCAGATCAGCAGCCCGGCGGCCGGCGGCAATGCCATGTTCGCCTCCGCGGCGGCGGACGCGGCCGGCAACGTCACCGTCGCCTGGTACCAGGACAACGGCGTGCGCAACATCATCAATGCCAGCCGCTACAGCAATGGCGCCTGGAGCACACCGGTGCAGGTCGACAGCGCCGGCGCCACGGGGAATGCCTTCACCTCATCCCTGGCGGCGGACAGCGCCGGCAATGTGATGGCGGCCTGGCAGCAGAACAACGGCACGCGCAACATCATCAATGCCAGCCGCTACAGCCAGGGCGCGTGGAGCGCCCCGGTGCAGATCGACAGCCCCGCCGCCACCGGCGCCGCCGACACACCCAGGTTGGTGGTGGACAGGGGCGGCAACGTGACGGCGGCCTGGACCCAGATACGCGGCGCGCGCGCGGTGCTCAACAGCAGCCGCTACAGCCAGGGCGCCTGGAGCACCCCGGTGGAGGCCGACAACCCCGCCGCCGCGGGCGGCGCCGTCAACCCCGTGCTGGCCGCGGATGCCGCCGGCAATATCCTGATGGTCTGGTACCAGGACACTGGCACGCGCTTCGTCATCAACGCCAGCCGCTACGGCGCCGCCGGCTGGAGCACCCCCGTGCAGGTCGACAACCCCGCCGCCACCGGCACGGCCAGCACCCCGGCCTTGGCCATGGATGCCGCCGGCAACGCGACGGCCGCCTGGATCCAGCTCGGTGCCGCGCGCACGGTGATCAACGCCAGCCGCCTGCAATGAACCCTTCGCCCATACCCACCGGAATCCCTATGACTCATTCCAACAAACTCTACTGGCTGGCGTTGTCGCTGACCCTGGCCGCTTGCGGCGGCGGCAGTAGCGACAGCGCCGCGCCGGTGTTCGGCCCCGTCGGCAGCACGCCTGCCAATGGCGCCACTGGCGTCGCGCGCAACGTCCAACCCACCGCCACCTTCAACCAGAGCCTGAACGCCGCCAGCATCAGCGCCACGGCTGCTCAATTACTCAGCCCGCTGGGCCTACCCCTCCCTGTCACGCTCAGCGCGAGCGGCGCGGTGCTGAACATGGCGCCCGTGGCTGCTGCCTTGCCTGGCGGTACCACCTACACCCTCATGCTGGCTGCCGGCCTGCAAAGCGCCTCCGGCGCCGTGCTGGGCACGGCTTTGTCCTCCACGTTCTCCACCGTCGCCCAGCAGTGGGGCGGGGTGGCCCAGGTCAGCGATTCGTCGGCGAATGCCTTGAACGCTGCTTTGGCAACGGATGCTGCCGGCAACGTGACCGCCGTCTGGCAACAGGACACCAATGGCACGAACAACGTGGTCAAGGCCAGCCGCTACAGCGGCGGCAGCTGGAGTGCGCCGGCCTTGCTCAGCACCGTGGCATTGGGTGCCGCCGTGAACCCTGTCGTCGCCGTCGACGCGGGGGGCAACGTGACCGCCGTCTGGAGACAGTTCAAAAGCGCGAGCAATTACGGAATCAACGCCAGCCGTTACAGCAATGGCAGCTGGAGCGCGCCGGTTCGAGTCGACAACGTCCCGGGCAACGCCGTCAGCCCCTCTCTGGTGGCGGACGCCGCCGGCAACCTCACCGCGGCCTGGCCGCAAAGCAACGGCACGCGCGTCGTGATCAACGCCAGCCGCTACAGCAGCGGCAGCTGGAGCGCGCCGGTCCAGATCGACAACCCCAACGCTACAGGCGACGCAATGGCGGTGGTTCTGGCCGTGGATGCCGCCGGCCATGTGACCGCCTCCTGGAACCAATACAACGGCACCAACTATGTGATCAACACCAGCCGCTACAGCAGCGGCAGTTGGAGCGCGCCGGTCCAGGTCGACAACCCCAACGCCGCAGGCAACGCGCAAACCCCGGTTCTGGCCGTGGATGCCGCCGGCAACGTGACGGCCGCGTGGTACCAGGTGAACGGCACCTACAACGTCATCAATGCCAGCCGCTACAGCAACGGCCGCTGGAGCACGCCGACCCAGGTGAGCAGCGCCAACGCCACGGGCGATGCCATCAATGCCGCGGTGGCCGTGGATGTGGCCGGCAACCTCACCCTGGCCTGGATCCAGCACGACGCAACACGCTACGCCGTCAATGCCAGCCGTTTCAGCAACGGCAGCTGGAGCGTGCCCACGGAGATCGACGACCCCAGCACCACGGGCAATGCCATCAACCCGGTCCTGGGGGTCGATCCGACCGGCAACGTGACCGCCACCTGGTACCAGGGAAGCCCCGGCACGTACGCCATCAATGCCCGCCGCCTGCAGTAACCCGGCCTCGCCTTTCCTTCACGTCAAGGAGCCTGACATGCACGCCCCCACTTTTCCTGGCTGCGTCCTCGCTGCCGCTGTTGCCCTGGCGGCGCCCCTGTGCGCCCAGGCAGACTCGTTCAACGCCAAGCCCGGCACCTGGGAAACCACCACGGTGATCGTGACGACGGGCAACCCCATGCCCGACGCGATGCTGGCCAAGATGCCCGCCAGCATGCGCGCCAGGTACGAGCAGGCCATGGCCGCGCGCTCCGGCAAGCCCCGCACCGGCGTCAGCACCGTCTGCCTGACGGCCAAGGACTTCGACCAGAACCGCTGGCTCAAGATGGAGGATGGGGATCAGGATGACAACTGCGCCAAGAAAACGGACAAGGTGATCGTCAAGTCGGCCAGCAAGCTCACGGTCGAGCGGGTCTGCAGCGCGTCCTACGTGCAGACCGCGCTGATGACGGTGGAGGCCCAGAGCGCCGAGCGCATCGTGAGCAGCGTGGATATCACGAACGCGGGCTCGCGCGGCAAGATCCACCTGGACACCTCCAGCCGCTGGCTCGGTGCGGACTGCGGCGCCGTCAAGCAGAAGTAGAAGGCGGGCGCTGCTATCAAGGGCGATCCGCCTGCAGCCTTTCAGGCACAGACGTTTCGAGCTATCAATCTCGTAGCAACCCGCGGCCGTGGGCAGGCACCGTGCTGCGGCATACTCGGGCGATGGCCCTGCTCTGGAAATCCCTGTTGCTGCTGCTCGCGGCCGCCCTGTTCTTCGCCGTGGCGGGCGTCGTGCTGACCTGGGCGCCCGACCGGCCGGTGGATGCCCTGAAGGCCCGCTGGGCGCCGCCGCCCTCGCAGTTCATCGCGGTGCAGGGCATGCAGGTGCACCTGCGCGACGAAGGGCCGCGCGACGACCCCGAGCCCCTGGTGCTGCTGCACGGCACCTCGGCCAGCCTGCACACCTGGGAGGGCTGGGCCGCCGCGCTGCGCGGCCAGCGCCGGGTGATCCGCTTCGACCTGCCGGGCTTCGCGCTGACCGGGCCGCAGCCGCAGGACGACTACTCGATCGACGCCTACGTGCGCTTCGTGGCGGCGGTGCTGGACCAGCTCGGCGTGCGCCAGCGCGTGGTGCTGGCGGGCAATTCGCTGGGCGGGCAGATCGCCTGGTCGTTCGCGGCGGCGCAGCCGCAGCGGGTGGCACGGCTGGTGCTGGTGGATGCGGTGGGCTACCCGTTCGAGTCCGCCTCGGTGCCGATCGGCTTTCGCATCGCGCGGCTGCCGCTGCTGGCGCCGCTGATGCAGCACACCCTGCCGCGCGGCCTGGTGGAGCGCAGCGTGCGCAGTGTCTACGGCGACCCCGCCAAGGTCACGCCCGAGCTGGTGGACCTGTACTACGACATGGCGCTGCGCGAGGGCAACCGCCGCGCCCTGGGCCTGCGCATGGGGCAGCGGCTGGCGGTGCAGCCCGAGCGCATCGCCACGCTCAGGCTGCCCACGCTGATCCTGTGGGGCGGCCGCGACCGGCTGATCCCGCCGGACAACGCCCGGCGCTTCGCGCGGGACATCGCGGGCAGCCGGCTGGTGCTGTTCGACGAACTGGGCCACGTGCCGCAGGAAGAGGACCCGGCACGCACCGTGGCCGCCCTGCAGGCCTTTCTGCAAGCGCCCTGAGGCCGCGCACCCCCGGCTGGGGGGCTGGGTGGGCCGCCAGCCCTTTCCTCGTGTGCGCAGCGTGCTCCTGATTCGGTAGCAGCCGCGCGCATCGTCGGTGTCGGAAATGTCCTATCCCGGGCAGCGCTTGCCTTCCTAGACTCCCGCCTCCGCACACCGCTGGGGTTGGCGGTGGTTTGAAACCGGGAGTTTTTCATGAAGTACACCAAGGCACGTGGCGCGTTCGCGCTGGCCTGCACCATGGGCCTGGCGGCCTGCGGCGGCGATCCATCGGCAATTTCTACGACCGACCCGGGCGGCGGCGGCAATCCGCCCCCTCCGCCCGGAACGGCACTGCAGGTCACCGGCAGTACGCCGGGCGACCTCGCAGCCGGCGTGGCACGCACCGTGCAGCCCGCCATCACCTTCGACGATGCGCTGGATGCCGCCAGCCTGAACACCGACAGCGTCCAGCTGCTGGGGCCCACCGGCGTGCCCGTGCCCGCCGAGGCCACGGCCACCGGCAACACGCTGCGCCTGCGTCCGCTGGCCGGCTGGCTGCCGGGCGAGGCCAGCTACACCGTGCGCCTGGCCGAAAGCCTGCGCGGCGCGGCCGGCGGCAAGCTGGGCCAGCCGTTCACCACGCGCTTCACCACCGCAGCCCAGCAATGGCAGGCCACGCAGGCGGTGCCGGGCCGGCTGAGCTCGATCCACGCGCTGGCGGTGGACAGCGCCGGCGCCGCCACCCTGGTCTGGCCCGACAACAACAACGGTTCGGGCTATCTGCGCGCCAGCCGCTGGACGGGTTCCGAATGGACGGCCACCGAGCTGGTGGTGCCTGCCATCACCGGCTCCATCACCGAGACCGTGGGCGTCACCGAGCGCGACGGCCGCGTGACGGTGGCCTGGCAGCAGTTCGGCGCCGACGCCGGCGTGTTCAGCGCCAGCTACCGCGACGGCGCCTGGAGCGCGCCGCACCGCCTGTCGACCCAGGCCGGCACGCAGCTGCGCATCGCCACCAACCACGCGGGCGCCGCGGCGCTGGTGTGGATCGAGGTGGCCAGCGGCTCCAACCGCCGCCTGATGGGCGCGATACTGGGCGGGGCCGGCTGGGCCGAGCCGCTGACGCTGGCCACCGACGTCGGGTTCCAGGCGCCGAACGTCGCTGTGGACCCCACCGGCCAGGCCACGGCGATCTGGACGCAGTTCACCAGCGCCGCCACCGGCGGCTACCGCGTCTTCAGCGGCCCGCTGGCCGCGGGCGCGACGCCGCAGCGGCTCAGCCGCGACGGGACTTCCCTCAACGAGCTGCCGGCGATCGTGGCCGATGCATCGGGCACGCTCACGGCGGCCTGGCTCGAAACGCAGGCCGGCGGCCTGGCCAAGCTGGCCGTCGCGCGCGGCACGGGCGGCGTGGGCGGCACCTGGGGACCGGTCGAGATCCTGGACGGCGGCCGCACGCTGTTCAACCGCCCGGCACTGGTGGCGGATGCGGCCGACCGCGTCACGGTGCTCTGGAACGCGGTGGCCAACGGCACCTACATCATCTCCTCGGCCCGCTATGCCGACGGCGCATGGAGCGCACCTTCCGACGTGCCGGGCAGCGGCCCGAACGAACAGCCGATCGAGCCGGCGGCCGTGGTCGACGCCGCCGGCCGGATCACCGTGGCCTGGAACGTGGTGGCCAGCGGCAACTACCGTGTGCTCTACACCCGCGGCGGCGTGGGCGCCTGGACACAGGCCGACTGGCTGGGCGATGGCGACGGCGCAAGCACGCGCGACAGCAATCCCATGCTGGGCCTGGATGCGGGCGGCAATCTCACGGCGGCCTGGATCCGCAGCCAGGGTGCCAGCGCCAGCCTGCGGGCCCGCCGCTTCGAATGAGGGTTCCTTCCATGCAACTGCCGATGACGAACACCGGCGCGCACCGCGTGCTGGCCCTGACTTCGCTGCTCTGGCTGGCCGCCTGCGGCGGCGGTAGCGGCGATGGCGCGAGCGAAGCGCCGCCGCTCACACAGCTGGCCGTGGTGTCCAGCAACCCCGCGCCGGACGCGCGGGACGTGCCGCGCACCGCACCGCTCGCGGTGACGTTCAACGACACGCTGGACCCGGCCGGCATGGCCGAGGCCGTGCAATTGGTCGGCCCGCTGGGCCAGCCGCTGCCGGTCACGGTGCAGGCCGAAGGGGCCACGCTGCGGGTGCGTCCGCAGGCCGGCGGCCTGCCCGGCGAGGCCCGCTACACGCTGCGCCTGGGCGCCGGGCTGCGCGGCATGGCGGGCAAGACGCTGGGGCGCGAGGTGTCCGGGACATTCACTACGGCCGCGCCGCGCTGGACGCCCACGCAGGAGCTGCCCTACGGCAGCTCCCTCGGCGTTTCCGCGCAGGCACTGGACGGCGCGGGCGTGCTCACGCAGGTGTGGTCCGACTCTGCAGGTGTCTATGCGGTGCGCCGCGCAGGCGGAATTTCGAGCGAGCAGGCAAGGCTGTCGAACCATCACGCCGAGGAGATGTTCGTGGCTTCCGTGGGCGCGGACACCACCGTCGCCTGGCTGGACCCGATCGGGAGCAACCGGCCGCAGGCACGCGCCACAACCTACCGCGACGGCGCATGGGGCCCGGTGGTCGAGCTCAGCCGCGAGCATGCGCGCGCGTTCCGGATGGCGTCCAGCCCCCACGGCGCGGCCGCCGTGTGGCTGGAGCGCGCATCGACGACGGAGGAAGTCGTCAGGCTGGCCTGGCTGCGCAACGGGCAGTGGAGCGAACCGCTGACCCTAGGCCTAGGCAACCCGTCCGGCAGCTACGACACGCCCATGCTGGCCATCGACAACCAGGGCGTGGCCACCGTGGCCTGGCAGCGGCGGGTGGAGCCGACCCGGATGGGACTGGAGGCCGTGCGGATGATCGATGGCCAGGTGGGCACGCCCCAGCTGGTCAGCCGCCCGGGCGCCCTGGACGCCTACGGCCCGGGCCTGGTGGCCGATGCCCAGGGCCGGATCATGCTGATGTGGAATGAGCGCCCGGCGGATGCCGGCCCGATCGAAGTGGTCTCGCGCCGCTTCGAATCGGGGACCTGGCAGGCTGCGCAGCTCGTGGCGCCGCGGCAGAGCATGCTGGGAGGGCCGGCCCTCGCGGTGGATGCGCTGGGCACAGTCACGGCGATGTGGCACGCCAGCCGGGAGGATCAGGACACTTATGCGTTGGTCGCCGCCCGCTGGTCCAACGGCGCCTGGGAGCCGCTGACCCAGGTCGACGCAGTGGTGCCGGTCAGCTACCCACCACAATTGGTGGTGGATGTCGCAGGCCACGTCACGGCCGCCTGGTTCCACGCGCGGAGCAACTCCGAGGAGCTGCGCACCTACTGGCGCCGGTGGGCCCATGGCGCCTGGACCGAGCCCGCGCCGCTTGATGAGAGCATAGGGCAGGGAGACGTCAGCGGCGTGCCGCTGTTGTCGATCGATGCCTCGGGCAGTGTCACGGCGTGGTGGGTGTACCTGTTTTCATACGACAAGTCGGTGACGCGCCTGCGCCGGCTGGAGTAGACGCGCCGCAACACCCCCGACTCATGAAAAAGCCGCCCTTCGGGGCGGCTTTGCTTTGTGCTTCGGCGCACGCAAGCGCCCTTCAGCGCGCGTCGGGCAGCTCGATCTTGACTTCCAGGACTTCGAGGTTGTCCTGGCGGTCCATCTGGACCTTGATGTCGTCCGGGTTGATCTTGATGTACTTGCTGATCACGGCCACCAGGTCGCGCTGCAGCGCCGGCAGGTAGTCGGGCTCGGCCGGGTTGCGGCCGCTGCGTTCGTGGGCCAGGATGATCTGCAGGCGTTCTTTGGCGACGCTGGCGGTCTTCTTCTTCTCACCGAGCAGGAATGACAGCAGTGACATGGCCTTACTTCCCTCCGAACAGGCGCTTGAGGAAACCCGGTTTCTGCGCGTCGATGAAGCGCAGCGGCTTGTCCTCGCCGAGGAAACGGTCGATCACGTCCTTGTAGGCCTCCGACACGTCGGTGCCCTCCAGGTGCACCGCGGGCGTGCCCTGGTTGGAGGCCTGCAGCACCGACTCGCTCTCGGGGATGACGCCGATGAGCTTGATGCGCAGGATGTCCTGGATGTCCTCCAGCGAGAGCATCTGGCCGTCCTGCACGCGGCTGGGGTTGTAGCGGGTGATGAGCAGGTGCTCCTTGATCGGCTCCTGGCCTTCGATCGCGCGCCGCGTCTTGCTGCCGAGCATGCCCAGGATGCGGTCGGAGTCGCGCACCGAGGACACCTCGGGGTTGGTCACGATGAGCGCCTCGTCGGCGAAGTGCATGGCCATCAACGCGCCAGTCTCGATGCCGGCGGGCGAGTCGCAGACGATGTAGTCGAAGCCCATGCCGGCCAGGTCGGTCAGCACCTTCTCCACGCCTTCCTTGGTCAGCGCTTCCTTGTCGCGGGTCTGCGAGGCGGCCAGCACGAACAGGTTCTCGCACTGCTTGTCCTTGATCAGGGCCTGGTTGAGGTTGGCCTCGCCCTGGATCACGTTGACGAAATCGTAGACCACGCGGCGCTCGCAGCCCAT
>Ga0116227_10011906_pt1 | contig 14422 bp, 10 predicted proteins | sample S1TSphgellanicum_FD_89693 | JGI IMG/M metagenome (GOLD analysis project Ga0116227, IMG submission 89693) | Host-associated microbial communities from peat moss isolated from Minnesota, USA - S1T2_Fb - Sphagnum magellanicum MG | ecosystem: Host-associated > Plants > Peat moss > Unclassified... | reverse complement strand
TTTTTTTTTAAAAAAATTTAAAAATTTATTAATAAAAAATTAATTCAAAATTTTTTTTTATTTTGATATTTTTTTTTTTTTTTTTTTTTTAAAGCCCAAGTCAACTAAATGTAGTTTTTTAAAAATTAAATAAATGAATTTTAAGTTGTGATACTTTTAGTCATATACATATATACATCTAGTTTTGCTCCTTAAAGTCCAATGTAGCATGCAAACACCCTATTACCAAAAAAACTGTGAATTTGAAAAATGAAAAAGTTATGTTTATGTCAAAAATATGTACATGATCTTCCAAACAAATCCAATCAATAATTGTCAATATGTATCTAGGAAGTCCTTTGGATAGACTTTAATCCCAAGTTGTTTTCCAAGAAAAAGGGATGAAAGCAATCACCTCACGAAACTTAGTTCCAAAATCAAATGTGAAGTTTGGCAAAATGTCCACATTTGTCTTCAACATGTAAATCTTCAGAGAAGTACATGCATATATTAGTCTTCCTCACTTTTTTGTAATAATGAAAATAAAAATCAAGTTTTTTTGAAATTAATTGGTCAAAATGGTGTTCAAAAATATTTTTTCATTAAAAATTTAATGAAATAAATATGTATTAAATTAAAAAATAAAGATCAATCATATAATTAATTAATTAATCCTAAAATAAATTATAAATCCTATAATTTTTTAATTTGGTGGTGAAGATCAAGTTTTCTATTGAATTTTAGGCAAAACTTGGAAACACCTATTTGTTGGATCATTTAATGAAACAAAACTTATTAATATTTATTGTTGCATCATATGGTGACCCCCAAATGAAAGTTTCTTTTCAAATTTCCATCTCCAAAATGGTCATTTGTTGATTTTAAACTTTTCAAAAGTCAATAATTAATTAAATACATTATATCATTATAATTCAAGAAAGAATTGTATGTTCTCCATGTTAAAAGGGTATTAACAACCTATAGTAGACAAAAAAAAGTAGTTTGCTTCATTACAATTGTGGATGTCCCACAAAATCAATCTTATAGTAGGTTATAATCAAATAATGTCAAGGATACAATTACATACACATTTAGTAAACTTACATGGCTTCACTCTACTTGCTTTAATGTTGACTTTTGTCCGACTTCAAAAAATTGATTACAACTGGGTTCATACAACATGAAACACCCAATTATATATATGCAAACATATGTAGATGATGCACCTATAGCATCAAATTGTAATTTGAATGTTTGTAAGTTGGAAGAAAATATGTTTAAAATGCATAATTGTGATTTTTTTTCAAACATACTTTCAACCCATTATTTTCAATCCGAATTGGAAAAATGAATATGTTTCAAAATTAGGAAAACATTTGCAATAAGTTTTTTTTTTTTTTTTTTTGGGTATTTTGAATTGCTTGAAAATTGAAATCCATGTATCTTTCTATGCTCTAATAGGATACCAAGTAAACAAGTAAGCCAACAACAAATGAGGACTATTGATTCAAATGTGTAAATACAATGATAAAAAAGGTAACAACACAATAAGTCTTCAACATGGATTGATGAGCCATGTTAATAATTTTCCCCCAATGGTCCAATACTACAACTCTTTCATTTGTTAAGATTTTGAACATTTGTTGGACCACCTAGGCCTCACTTGCATGTTGACCTTGGCACCTTTGTCTTGCATGCCATCCTTAATAGCTATTTTTCATGCTTCAACATTATTTGAACAAGCCTTCTAGGACAAGTTGGTAAGGAGTTGGGAAGCAAATGTTGGCAAATATTCATCTAGCATGAAGGTGAGATGAGTTTGCAATGGCATAATATTTAGTTAGTGTGCTTAATTTGTTGGTTTTGAACCACATTTGGCCCTATATTTTGAAATTCAACCTACCATGGCAAGATTAACTTGTAGCATCTTTTAGTTTGTCTTTCCAATAAGGTTTGGAAAAGGGTAATAGATCAAAATTAATCTTCGAAAAAATATTTGTTGTGTGTTGTTGAGAGGACATGTTATGAACAATTATTGGAAGAAGAAATAGAAAGGAAAGGAAAATATAAGTTAAACCTAAAAACTACGACACTGATGATTAAATGTATGACTTCAACTGTGAGCCTAGGGAATGGCAATTTTGTAGTTCAAATCTTTTCCATTGTGCATGTAAGTTAATGCCCCTCAACCTTTGCACTTCTTGTTTCCAGTTATGGGTCTTTAAAGCTTGTTATCTATCACTATCTATTTGTAAGATTTTGACATAAACCTAGGTGAAAAAGGTGTTAGGGTTGGAAGTAGATGGTTGCCCAAAGGATCCAAGTGACATGAAGGTCTACTATATTTATGAGTTTGGAAACATATGGTTACATGTAGCAAATTTCTTGAGTTGCTTAATTCAAATTTAGTGAAGATATACATGTGGTCATCTTTGAATTTGTACTTGTTGTACCTATTTGATTGTGGGAGAAACTCCCATTATGTATTACATTTTTTTGGACATGATGGTGCATGTTTTGCCATGGTTTTGCACAACTTTGCAAACCTGAAACCTTGTTCCTCATTAATCTACCTACAAGGTGTCACTATGATCAATTATATGGTCTTGGTAAACTAGTGTTTACTTGTTAGGTTCCCCTATAAACATGTAAAGAGAATAATCTAAGAGTGGGAGAACATTTTTTAACACTCATGGTCTTGATCACTTGAGAGGGTAAAATTGGAACTTAAATCTATAACTTGATAACAAATTTGTACCTTTAAGGCTCTCTAGCTACGAGTGAAACAAACATATGTGAACAAATGTGGGTCAACAATTTATGCATATGAATGTTGGGTGCAAGCATGGAAAAATGGCCCAACAATGTTCCTTGCACCAAAAAAAAAATAAGAAAAATGTAATTTGGGCCACTTGGGCAATGGAGTGAGGGCATGGGGCTGAAAGTGCACTATGGGGGGGCCAAAAATGTTGTCACATTATACTATTTTCCAAGGGTGTCCATGTTTGAACTTTAACCATGGTAATTTTGGAGCATATTTTTCCAAATTTTGTGCATAATATGGTAGACCATAACACAAAAATTCACTCAAAAATAAATTTCTTTTTCCCAACTTATATCGTGTGATTCCAAAGTATATTTGTGGCAAAAAAATGTACATCACTATGTAATATAATGCCTTGATACATAAATGACATAAAAAGGATCCCCATTTTCTAATTCATCTAAATAACTACAAAGTTGTCCCCCACCTCCACCTTTGTAGCCTCATTTTCAAAATCCTCATTGTCAAAGTTTACATCCATACCTACATGATGCCTTGAACCTGGGAAACAACCCCAAAAAATCAAACTAGTACACTAGATGGGTAGACAATGATGGCACGATTGTCACATGAACTAATAATGGAAAAGAACTTGTGTGATGTTAAAAGGTTCCAATGTATGTAACTTCCACAGCTCCACATGTTCTTTATTCTCAAAAAAATTTGGGCTGTCATTAATGCACTCATGGTAGAAACACATGAACATTATCATGTTTAACATAGTGATATTTATGTGGGAGACAAAGGCCATAAAATCAAATGAATGTGATCATAGAATGATCTTGCAATCCCAAAAAACATTCATATCTACATCCTTTAGTCTAATCAAGTGAAAGAATCGATAAATTGGTCTTCTAGCATTGGGGTATGCAAGGTGTTTTTGTTGCCTCCTTAGACAAAATGAGACGACATCAATTGCATTCTACAGTTTGCTACCCTCCATATGGAGTTGTTTTTTTTAAGTTCTTGCTTAAGGACCACCCATGTGCCATTGTGCACTCCTTTGCTATGGCCATACCCAAAATAAAACCAAATCATTCGACATCCATGTCATAAGTGTGTAGAATCCTTAATTTTGAATCGGTATTTACATCAAACACTAACTACAAGCATTAAAAACATTATATGTGTAAAAACAATTTATAACATTATAGATTTGGACTAAAAACACAAAAAAAAGGGCCAAGACTAGGAAGATATCACTTGGCCATATGATACCAAGTGCTTCTAGATTTGAATTGTGCAGCACACCCATTTAACCAAATAATGTGTTCATCCGGGTGGATACCACATGCAAGGAGATGCTTCCAGTGAACTTCAAAGCAATGTTGTATAAAAAAAGTGTCATGTGTGTGGTCATAAAAAATGTAATAATGGTATCCAGTCAAAAGTTTATTTTCACTAAACTCTAGGTCAACAAGATATGTCAAATTCCATTTATAACAAATGTGAACTAGGATTGTTGGCTAAAAAACATGTTAATGCATCTCTTGTATTTCATTGAAACTCCTAAAATGTATAGTTTTCTGCAAAGTCAACAACCGACATGATTAATGTTTCAAGAAATGTTTGTGAATTGATTTTGTACTATTCATTTTGGAAACATGCCAGATAGTTATGAAGGATGAATTTTGACAACTTTGGCCTTAAGTATTCCAAAAAGCATTAGGTTGTGGTTTCCTTGTACTACAACCTTAACACCTTGCAATCCTGTTTAGTGTATGTCTCCTCATGCATTACAAGTTCGTAACACCTCCATTGCATGAGCTTTGAACACACCATACTATCCTCCATGGGACATCATGAACTAGTCTACTCCATACTCAACATAAAACCTTTGTAAGCATTTTGAATTGTGCACTAATCTTGTTGTGCTACAAGATAGACAATTGAATTCCACATGTCTATTAGGCTACAAAATTGGTAACAATTTGTCGAACATAAACTAGGAATAATAAACTCACAAACATCACAACAATAAGTGCAATCATGCCCATGTATTCCTTTTGTTGTTGTTCGCATACTATTGAATCCATGTTATAGCTCAATCATTTCAACATGATACTTGCATGCACAAGTATTCCATTCCTTTGGTCTCCTGACATAGAAAGCTTCAATTTCTCAAAAGATCGAAGCCCAACTTGGCATGATTTGATGCCCCTTCTTAAAATGAGTGTAGTTTAATTTATTTGTTCAAAACAATTATAAGTATGTGATGTCAAGATGTTTAGAGATAGTTACAAGGCATGCATGTACAATCCCTATTACATCCATCAACTTCCAATCAAGTAATCTTAAAATATACAATGTACTTCCAAATATTGAGGAATAAAATCAGAGGAAAGGAAGCAATTACCTTAATTCACAATATTCACTACATTGATAACTGCAAGTATGACCACAAGAATATAACTAATACAAGCATCCACACGTACCAAATTCCCAGGTTTGCACTTGCCCCCAAGTAGTACAATATAAAAAAACTTAATTAACAAGTAAGACCACCAACTAACAGTAGAAATAACCATCAATATGTACCTAACACCTAGGTCTACACTAGCTTCAAGTAGGTTTTACTTGGAGGCCTTTAAAACACATGTGTTGACAACTACAAATGAAGGTTGTGTACTAATTACCCCAATTGTTAAACATTAATGTTGCAAGTAGGCCACCTATTGAAAGTAAATTATTAACAAATGTGATTAATGAACGTGATAAATGCTTACATTCACAATCTACTTGTAGCCTACACAACATACACAATAGTGATAAAAGCACACTACATTTGACCAAAATTAGTAGCTCAAAGTCCATTTTTTGAGTCCAAATCGAATGATTTTTCAAAGAAAACATTTAAATGGTGTTGAAGTTCACATTTTTTCCCATTCCCAAGTTCATACCACCATAGTTTAAACCTTTTTAAAAAAACTCTAAAAATATGGGCCTTGAAAAAATCAATTTAGATATCAAAATGAATTTTATGAATTTTCAATTTCAATCTTAAAAAATTTTATAGACTTTTCTTGCTTGATTTTTTCATCTTAAGTGTTATGGTACTTCAGTGTGTGGTGGTAAAAAATTGTAGGCTTAGTTTCCAACTCCACTTTAAAAAGTCCATAATGATAGTTTTTTTGAGTTGTTTGGACTATAACATTAAATGTACCATTCTTTGTAAAGTCCACCTTGGATTGAACATGCATATTTTTGGTAATCTTTTTTTTGGTTTTGAAATATTAAAATGTAAGTTTTAATTTTTCATCTCACTTTGCCAAGTTTCTCAAATATATTTGAATACAATGCAACAATACTTGACTCACCTAAAAAAAACTACCACTATGACATCCAAAAAAGTCCACCGTAGTGTGCTTTTACCCATAGACATATGTGTATTAGTAGCCATGAACTACTAAAAAATGACATTTTAAAGCTTAGGTATTTGTTAGTAGTAAGTGTGTTAACAAATAGGAAATCTACTCAAATGTGAACATAAATCTTTATTGAAAAGAAACTAAAACATGATGCTCACAACACAAAACATAACATCAAAATCTCCTCAAGGTTCTTGTCACATGAAATACACAAACTTGTGCAATGAAGAAAAGAGAACCAAACCATCAACACCAAAGTATTTAACTAAAAGACCAAACCACAAATAAACAAACTAATATAAGTAAAGAAAGTAATTCAACCTTGTGAAAGTAACCTAATTACTTTCCTACTCCAGTAACTAATGAAACCTAACTAGTTGACCTTGAATTTTCAACAAAGTGCATATGTATTTTTTATAACAATGATTGAAACTATCCTCGTGCATTGTGAGATAATATATGAGAACACATTATGGCATACTTGAAGCTTCAATTTCATCCAAACGATTTCACCAAAATTAAAATGTGTTTAGGGTTATAACCTCTCTACTTTCCTTTTTAATTTAGCCTCTTGTGTTATTCTTTCCAACCTTCTTACCTCCCTTCGAATAGTAATCATGCACTTATTCCTTAAGTTTCCCATTTGTGTAGTCACAATAATACCCCAACATTTGGCTAGACCAAAAAATTCAAATCTATTTTTTAATGATGGATTTTTACAAAAGATTCAAGTAAACATAGGTTCTATTGTAATGCAAAAGTTTGACATGTAATGCAACGTAAACACAATGATACTTACATTTTATATTAGTAAAATGTTGTTGATTCACAATCGTTCACATATCATGTGTATTTCACTTGCAGCTGGAGATCCCTAATGGTACAAGTCTGCTAAATAATTCTCTTCAAGTTTCAATTTTGGCCTTTTTGATGATCAAAACTAGTCTAGTGTTAAAAAACATTCCCACTCCTTTATTTTTTTTACATGTTTAGAGGAAAACCTAACAAGTAAACATGATTAGTTTACCAAAACCATAGAAGTTGATCACCTTGTAGGCAAACTAATGAAGAACAAGGCTCTAGGGTATGCAAAGTTGTGCAAAACCACAATAAGACATGGAACATTGTAACAAAAAATAGTAATACCTAATTTGTGAAATTTTCACATATCGAAACATGTAGAATAATTGCACTTTCAAAGATGACCTTACATATTTTCACCAAACCTTCACATATTTGGCAATAACACTAGCAGGTGAGCTTGCTCACTTGAATAAAAGAAAATCTTCAAAAATATTCCATGCCATGTTAACAAATATTTTGCCAAATCACATGCATATTTTTTTGGGATCAACAATGGTTTATTGACTTTGAACATGGGTTTGGCAAACAAAGTTCTTCATTGCAGCCTATTATGAAGGTATAAAGACAAAAGAAAACAAAAGCATGCAATTGTGATGTATTATCACAAGAGTTCTAAGGCTTTAAAGTAATTTAACAAATGCTTAACTTCATCCCAACTCCATGTGCAGTGATGAATGAACTCTTCCATGAACCCACAAAACATAATCGTTTGTAAGATGTGATTCACATGTTTACATTGCACATTGGTAGAAGTGAAATTTGATCTTGCAAGATTATTCCACACTATTGTAACATGTTTACATTACAATATGCACACATTCATATTTTTTGCCTTGATTCTAAACACACCTTACTTTATAATTCATTAAAACACCATATTCATAGTTATTTCATATAACTAAAATTTGCATTTTAGAATACAATGTAGAAAAATCCAAAAATAAGATTACAATTCATTTCATTACATTTTTGATATTACAAAAAATTCACCCAACAATATATATATATATATATATATATGGAAATCATTGCAAAAGTTTATACTTCTCTATTTTGTTGGAAAATCAATCAAAATTACAACAAAATTCCATGTTTTGTTAAAATGAAATTTAAAAAACAACATAAAGTTTGTGGTATATCACAACAGAATATGTGGTTTTCTATTACAAAATACCTATAACTATTCTTATTCTTCAAAACTGTGTGTTTCATAATGAAATCATTTTCCTTAAAACTCCCATCTTTGGGCAATCCCAAGTCACATCATCATGATTCAAAACCAACAAAAATTCAAAATTCAAACTACAATGTTCCATGATCAATCCTATCTTAAATGCCTTATTCATCCAAAACCATGTAATCATCCTACCCCTTTAACATTACCCCCTATGTACTTTGGATTCCATCCCCGAAATCTTTGTGAAATGACAAAAATTGAACTAAAAGCATTCTAAGCATATGTTTCTTCCACTAGAGTTTCTATAGTCTCAACTTATTCAGCAACTAGTGGTTATGCACCCACCTCTAGCTCTACAGGTTTGACCTCCTTCTCCACTAACTCAATCAGTGGTTTTACTTCCAAGGGTTGTATCTTGGATACCTCTTCTTCTGTTGTTGGAATAGTCTCCACCTACTCTTATTCTTGAGTTATTTATGGTTTTTTCTCTTCCTAGTCTCCTCTTCTGAGGTCTTATGGTTTCTCTATCTATGTTTCCCCCTCCTAAGCCATTTTGCTTCTAAGTTCATATGGTTATTTAGTTTGCACTTCCTCCTTTTGAGTTATTTCGCTAGGCCTTACTTTAGTCTCCTCATCATAGCCCAATGCCTTTGTCCTTGTTGAACTGCCATAGACAAAATCTATAAAATTCTTTTGATAAACTTCCAACTTGTACCTCAAAATTATTTCATCAACTTTATGTTGAGTTAGATTCTTCTCCAATTCCTTTGCAAAATATTCTTTTACAACCTCCCACCAGTCCTTATATTCTTCCTCATAATCCTTCATCTTGTTATTTGTCTTCATAAGAATATAATAGTGCAACATCTATTCATAATCCTCCAACATTTTCTTAACACTAGTTGGGTCCAAATTCTTCCTTTGTTCCTATGCACTGTCCAACTATGCTTACAATTGTTATTGATTATTTTGATATTCCTTCTTTTCCTCCACCAACTTTTTTTTTTTTTTCCTTTACTATCTTCCTTCTAAGCTCTTAAAAATTCAACAAAGATGTACTCTTCAGATTCACCAATTCCAAATCTATCAAAACATTCTCCTTTTCCTTTTTTTCCTTGGTTAGTGCTTTCACCTAACTACCCAAAACCTTTTGTTGTTGCTTATGAAGCAATAATGCCTATGCCCATTTTTGTTCTATGGTTTCCTAAACTTTAGCCTTTTGTTTCAACTCCTGCAATTTTTCATCTTGTGATTTCATTCGTGTTATGCTAACCTTGAGTTCCTTATTCTCATCCTACAATTTTTATGAGTGTTTTAATCTTCTGTTTGTTTTATACCTTGTTCTTCCTCTAGATTTCTATGTTATGCTTATATTCCTTCTGGAAGTCTCTCTCTTTATCTGATTCAACATGTAATAGTGCCTTCTCCTTCTCCTTTGTAGCCAATCTATTTTTCAGATTATTCACCTCCAAATTCAAATTCCCCATATTTAGATTCATAATTGCCATGGTCTGAAATAATTTAGCTATTTTATTTGCTTACATTACTTTTGCAACTACTTCTTCCATAGACTTTGGTGTATTTGTTTGTGTCGTAAGAATTTTGGATCCTTTTGCAAATGATTCCATCTCCTGCACCAATCTGCTCCCCAACCCAAATTCAAATGGATGTCCTTTTGCAAATCTTGGTCTACTAATTGGTATTTGTAGTTCTAGTGGTTTACACACTACAAAAAAAGGTTATGTTTCCATTCTTTTTGTCTGCATTCCAATAGCCTATAGACCTTGTGTATGTTATTGTTGTTGTTGTTGCAAATGATGTTGTAAATGTTGTTGTAAATGATGGAAATGCTATGGATTTTTAATGGTGTCCATCCAATCTTCATATATGTCCCCATCCAAGTGCAAATGTTCCTCACCTTTTAAAAACCTTGTGTCATGTTCCCTCTTAACTTTTTGCCCCTACTCCTTCAGCTATCTCTCATGTGGAGATGTCATTTGTGGTACCTCTATAGTCTATTTGGCTTCCTATACCATTGTCGGCACTATTTATGTCAATGTTGGCATTGTAGATGGTGCCACTTTGCCCCTCATTACTTTTTGTGCTCTTGCTTCTACACTTTCTTATTCCCATTTAATTTTTGACCCTAAGGTTCCACCTTCCTCAACTCTATTCTTCCTTTTAAGAGCACTTCTTGGAGATTATGCTGCAACCTTCTTTTTATTTTCTAGTGTTATCTACATCTCCTCCCTAGTTCTCTTTACCTTGGTCAATGGTTTTTGTGGATTCTTTTTTTGGTGAACAAACAAATACTAAGATATTTTTGCCAATATCAAGGTAGATTGACATGTGTCCTTCTTATCCCCTTTATTTCCCTTGACATACTTATACCACATATCTAACTCACTACACAAACTATTATTTATAATATGTGCCCAAACTACCTTCTACCCCTTTTATGCCCTCATCAATGTAATGGCATTCTTATTGCAAAAATATGTCACCTTCTCTCTTTGATAAATCGCAAGTATGATTGTAGGATATTTGACAAAGTATGGCAAACCCAAACTCTTTGCATTCCACTGATATGTTGTGGAATTTGTAGGTGCAATTTTACAACTTTGTAATGCCTACAATGCTAATGACTTCTTGACTTGCCTTTTCAAGTCTTCTACATACCTTTATGCACATATTCCAAAGACATTTATAATCAATTGTTTGCTAATGACATACACCTTATCCTTATGCCCAAAGTAGATATATGTGCCCTTGATAACGAATGTGTTCAGAAATTCCAACATGACATCAACATTGGTGTTTCCCAACTCATCATAAACAAAGGAACAAGCCTTACTTTAGAAGCTTAGTTTTCTTCCTCATTGATATCCTTCCAATTTTCCATCCTTTTGACATGCTTATCATAATTTTGTTTCATTTGTATCCACATGAATTGCTCAAGATTTGGAATGCGAATACCTTTCTCCAAAAGTGTAGCTTTGTCCATGATGGCGTGTCTTTTCTTTGCTGCAACATTTGACTCTTGCATTTCGATCTCCATTGCCCTTAGTTGTGTTTTTGTCATCTCTTGCACTTCTATAAATGGATGTACTTCTGCGTCAATAATGTCTTCTTTTCCTACGTCTGTCACATTCCTTTTTTTACCTGCCCGTTGTCTTTTAATTAACGCCCGATCTTCAAAATTAATACAACCCATCACTACCACTTTTTATGTCCCTTGTATAACCACATGGAAGCACTTTGCATCATCATTATGAATGAATGCCTCAGATTTCATCTTCCAATTAATCCACATCTTTAATTTCCCTACATTAATTGTACTAACTCCACTTCATTCGCCCTACACACCTTTTGTTGATTGTTCCCATTTGTTTACTAAATGTGTCAATTCGTCTACTAACTGCGACAATACATCAACTGACTACACCGATTTTTTTGCTAACCATGCCAAGAAAATTTACTGATTGTGTGAATACCCTTAATGATTGGGCGAACACCTCTACTAATTCAGCTGATACTCCTAAAAGATCATCTTCAAATCTTTGCATCCCAAATCCCTCACTTTTGCAATTATTACTCATAGATTTGTTAATCATCTGTAGTTCCATAATCAATATTGTGTTAACTACAAAATCTTTCATTTGTTCTTCATCTTCATTACTCCATATTTGTGGTTTCTGTATTTCACAATCTTCACCTTCCACCTCTATAAGAATCCTCCACCTAAAGTCCACTTGCATTTTTTTCCCAATATATGCATTTGTTGTTCTTATTTATGAACTTTAGATTCCATGTATTTGTAAGGTTTGAACTTATTCACATTAACCAGCACAAGGTAAGTCTCAAACTTCTCAATTGTCACTAATAACACAATGTTATTTAACAACACATACTATACTATGTATGGTCCAAACCATTTCCTAGTAAACTTCCTTAGGTGTGACTTATTACCCTTTGGAAACCATAGAACATAATCACCAAAACTGAACTATTTTTCTGGATTCTTTTGTTGACTCCATGATGTTGTGTTCCATTCCTGAATACTTGTAGTTTCTGTAACCTACATTGTAACCTCCTACAACTTCTCCAGCTTTGTAATTCTGTTAGTTAAAACTTTCACTAAAGTATTGTTTCTTTCATTTCCACCAACAATTGGCACAATGTACACTACTACCAAAGTGGGGTGTAATTTACTAGCTTAAATCACTATGGGACCTTAAAAATGAAATAACTTCATTACATTTTACTGATTTCACCTAGTGAAAATTATTTCATTATAATATCACTATGTAAACATCATGTTTTATTACTAGTTAACATAATTCACTATTACAATTTACTAGCAAATAGGTTTATTTCTACGTTTTTAAAAATATTATCTATGCTAGTTTATGATATACTTTATATTATTTTAAGTTACTTTAATTATTCTAACTTATATTTTATGTTATTATAGGCTATTATAAATTATTGTACCCTAAATTATTATATGTTATTTCAAGTTATACTTCAAATTATTCAAAGTCATTTTATTTTATGTTATTATAAATTATTTTATCCTAAGCATAATAACTTTAAAATAATCTAAAACAAAATATAATGACCCAAGGTAAAAATTATTTAGAATAAAAAATAATAACCTTTGAAAAATAATTTCAAATACCCTACAATATAATAACTACCAATAGCCTATGATATTATAACATAGAATATCGAACAATAATTTATAATACAATAATCACCAACATTTGTAATATAACATATAATAACCAATAATAATTTATAATACAATAACCATTAATAACCATTAATAAAATAGCCATCAATAACCACCAATGGCTTATAATGGAATAATCACTAATAATCATTAATATAATAACCACCAATAGCCATTAATAAAATAACCATCAATAGCCATTAATAAAATAACCATCAATAGCCATTAATAAAATAACCATCAATAGACATTAATATAATAGGCACCAATAGCCATTAATAGAATAGCCACCAATAGTCATTAATAGAATAACCACCAATAACCATTAATATAATAACCATCAATAGCCATTAATAAAATAACCACCAATAACCATTAATAAAATAATCACCAATAGTCATTAATATATTAATCACGAATAACCATTAATGAAATAGCCACCAATAGCCATGAATAGATTAATCATGATTAGCCATTGATAGAGTAGCCACCAATAGCCATTAATAGATTAATCATGAATAGCCATTAATAGAATAGCCACCAGTAGCCATTAATAAAATAACCACCAGTAACCATTAATAAAACAGCCACCAGTAGCCATTAATAGAATAGCCACCAATAGCCATTAATAGAATAGCCACCAGTAGCCATTAATAAAATAGCCACCAATAGCCATTAATAGAATAGCCACCAATAGCCATTAATAGAATAGCCACCGATAACCATTAATAGAATAGCCACCAGTAACCATTAATAAAATAGCCACTAGTAACCATTAATAGAATAGCCACCAATAGCCATTAATAAAATAACCACCAGTAACTATTAATAAAATAGCCACCTGTAGCCATTAATAGAATAACCACCAATAACCATTAATAGATTAATCATGAATAACCATTAATAGAATAACCACCAATAGCCACCAATATAATAACTAGTAATGGCCATTAATAGAATAACCACTTAAAAACATTAATAACCACAAATAGAATAGGTACCAATAGCCATTAATAACCACTAATAGCCATATATTATAATTGCTTAGGATTGCCAAAAATGATCTAAGGTGAAATAATTTATAATAAATAAAAATAACTTAAGGTGAAATAACTTTCAAAAGCCAAAATTAACTTATAATAGTTACAAGTAATCTAAATTGAAATAATTTACAATAGCAAAAAATAACATAGAATAGACAAAAAAAATTTACAATAGCTAAAAATAGCCTAAAGTGAAATAAGTTAAAATAGCGAAAAGTAATTTATAATAACTACAAGTAGTCTAAATTGAAATAATCTACACTAGCCAAAAATAACATAGAATAGCCAAAAGAATTTACAATAACTGAAAATAGCCTAAGGTGAAATAAGTTACAATAGCCAAAAGTAATTTATAATAACTGCAAGTAGTCTAAACTGAAATAATTTACAATAGCCAAAAGTAATTTATAATAACTGCAAGTAGTCTAAACT
>Ga0116227_10011905_pt1 | contig 14422 bp, 12 predicted proteins | sample S1TSphgellanicum_FD_89693 | JGI IMG/M metagenome (GOLD analysis project Ga0116227, IMG submission 89693) | Host-associated microbial communities from peat moss isolated from Minnesota, USA - S1T2_Fb - Sphagnum magellanicum MG | ecosystem: Host-associated > Plants > Peat moss > Unclassified... | reverse complement strand
CTTATATGGTGTCTGGAACTTAGGGTGCAGGTCAGAGAACAGCTTGGGCACCAATCCATCACGACTCATAGAATAAAACACTCTCGACTGCCCCATTAGCATCACCAGTATCACCGATGAAAAACCGAACAATATAGCCACGGTCACCAGATTGCCCAGCCAGCCGAAACCGACCATATACGTCTTGATAGCATAAGTCACCGATGCTTCCCTACCCTGTGTGCGGAAATCATTTACACTGGCCACGCCGGTAAGCACATGGGCAAACAAGATGTACAATATAGTACAAATGACCAATGAACCCAGTATGCCGATAGGCATGTCCCGCTTAGGATTTTTTGCCTCCTGAGCAGCAGTTGATACTGCATCAAAACCAATGAACGCAAAGAAGACAGTACCCGCAGCACCGAGTATACCCCAAATGCCACCATAGTTATGGGCTACATTTTGGCTATCGATATAGGTAGTTGCAGCAGGTATATATGGTGTATGATTTGCCGGAACAATGAAATGCCATCCAAATACAATAAAAAGGACCACTATGGTCACCTTGGTGATCACTATAAGGCCGTTCACAAATGCTGATTCTTTAGTACCTCTTATCAATAGCATGGTAAGAATAAAGATGATGAACAGCGCAGGCACATTCATAAATGCATGGTGGCTGATACCGGCCGCGTCTTTGAACGTTTCGAACGGAGAATGACACCATTCCTCGGGTATGTGCATATGGAATATTTCCAGCAATTTGTTCAGGTACTCGCTCCAGGCTATACCTACAGTAGCAGCACCTACTGCATATTCCAGCACAAGGTCCCAGCCTATTATCCAGGCTACAAGTTCGCCCATCGTAGCATAAGAGTAAGTGTATGCACTACCGGCTATAGGTATCATAGAAGCGAACTCTGCATAGCACAAGCCAGCGAACGCACAGCCGACCGCTGCTACTACAAAACCCAGCGTCACCGATGGGCCAGCATTGTTTGCTGCCGCTGCCGCAGTACGTACAAAAAGACCGGCACCAATTATAGCGCCTATACCCAGCGCCATCAGGTTGCCTGCTCCAAGTGTTCGTTTCAGAGTATTTACCCCATCTCCCGAATCCAGAATGAGCTTGCTTAATGGTTTCTTATTGAATATTCCTTTCATGTTGTGTGTTGTAGTGCTGCGTTAAAGATATAAATATAACGGTCAAAGTGAGGTTGACAAAAATAATTGAAAGCCTTTGATCTGTGAGATCTTTCAAAAAATAATGTCGATCACATCAGGTTGCCTGTTTTTGCAGTAAGTTTGACACATGATCGGTAAACCGGCCGGGATAAGAGCGGCACTCACTGTAATAATAATTCTATTTTTTACCTCAGCACAGGCGCAGCCATTACTGCCCGACATGGCAGGTATATCAGACAAAGGAGTGAATTTCCTTACCTGGACCTGCCAGTACGATGGTATAAAATCAATAGCTGTCCAACGCTCATCTGATAGCCTGATGAATTTTACTACCGTAGGTTATGTAAAGAACATGAAGAAAGGTGTGCAGGCATTCGTTGATGGCCACCCACTGCCGGGCAATAACTATTACGAATTGTTGATCGTCTTTAGTTCAGATCTCTCCTGGACCAGCAACCGGATAAAACTCTACGTAGATAGTACGCTGATAAAGAACAGGCACATAAAATTGCCGTCGAACGATTCTCTGCAAAAATACCTGACCACAACCGTTGGTAATAACAAAGATGCTGACGACGAGGATAAAAAACCTGGATCGAATACTGCGCCTAAAAACACCACCAATACAGTTGCCAGCCAACCATCGCTCACAATAGACGAAGCGACCCCATACTCCCCTTACGGCACTAAAACTGCCAAAAAGAAAAAAACGATAATTGTGGTCGGTTCCAAAGACATTGATGTAGTAACCTCGTTAGATTCATCTATCAAAAGAGTAATGGTCTCCAACGATTCACTCGTAAAGAAGCAACCTAAGATCATAATAAAGCTAACAACAGACGTGACAGAGTTGGATCCTTACAGTTACGTCAAGTCTCAGTATGTATTCCCTGATGACCTTACAGGCAACATCAATATCACCCTGCCTGATGTCAAGTACCATTCCTATTCAATGAAGATCCTGAATGATAAGAATAAGGTGGTAATGGATATACCCAGGCTCAACGTGTCGCCTATCATTATGGACAAGCGCAACTTTCGCCAAAGCGGGTTGTACAAATTCACTATAAAACGCGACAATAAAGAGTTTGAGACCGGTATGGTATCAGTAAGCCTGGAGTAGTGCAAATGGAAATTACAGGATGCACACACCGATTTGTTAGGATTACATGAAAACCCTGGGTTGGCAATTTCCACTTGACTAATTGGGGTAAAAATAGCTTTATGGATCCAAACATAATAGACGAACTTAATTCAGACCACATACTTGGAACTGCTAGACTTAGAGCATTATTGGATAACGGAATTTTACCTGCAGAGGACATAGACGCGATCCTGGCTTTAAAAAGCGTGTTGATAATTGCTGACTTTTTAACCCAGTACCAGCACTTTTCAAAAGAAAACATTCATACAGTACACAAATTCATACTTGATAATTTAAATCACAAAAACAAACTCTTCGTTTCTGATCTAATTGAGTTCGCGGAATACTGGGAGTTAGAATTGCCGTACCAGCAATGCATAAAATTGTTGAATAAATTTAAAGCCGACAATACGTATGTCCAGCTGGCCATGATCGACTACCTATATACCAATTTGAAACTAAAACACATTGATGCCATCACGAAGGCATTGAACGAGGTATTGGAAAATCCGGAATGTAATCAAAGTGTGCAGGTCAAATCTGCATTTTTTCTTTTTAGGATAACACACAAGAAGAAATACCTGACTGCACTAGTGGACCTGGTAGTAAATGGCGATGGTAATAAAACCTTACTCAAAAACATACTATTATCGAACTTCAACGGAAGTGACTATTTTGAATACTATGACCTCCTGCATGTACTTGTCAGTAACGAGAATGACTAAGGCCGCAAGCTGCCGAAAAAGCGCATAATTAAATAAGAGAATTAAGAAGCAAACGTTGAAACGAAGGTAAGAACCGATATCAATGATCCATTTCGTGTTCCTGCAGCATTTGTTCCCATTCCGGGCCCAGCTGTATCGATCTGCCTACGTATAGCTTCATCATGTGCACTAGTTTTTCCGCATCCCACGAGTAAACGTCGCGCGCAAAATGCACCTGGTTGCGGCCACAAATGAAGTATAGGTTCCCATTACGATGCAGACTTTGTATCAGATGTTCTTGTGCTTCAAAACCAAAATAGTCGTAGTATTTACCTTTCAGGGGATGGTCAGTTTTCTTATCTCTGCCTTCGTAGTGTATGGGGCCTATGCTGCTCCAGTAATACGATTTCATATCCCGGTAAAAGGGTGTGCGCCGGATGATGGTAAGTCCGCGTGGCTCCACAAGTAATTGCTCATTGAAGAACACCCTGGAAAGAAAACGATAAATGGCCAGCGGGTAGATAAGCATAGAGCATATACCGGCAAAAAGATGGGTAAAACCGCCAGAAAAGGGTAAAGATTGCACAAGGAATATGGTAGCCAGCGCTACAGTAAAAACGAACTCAATAATGAAAAATATTCTGATGCCCGGTTGTATACGGTTACCTAACGATATAAGCAGGTGATCTTCGCCCCAGCTATATGTGATGTCTTTTTTCATTTGGCAAATTCAAGTTACGCATTTTCACTAATTAATGCAGGAATTATATTTGCATTAAATACTGTACCAAACTCTTTCATCAGCAGGTCTCTTACTTCTTGCTCATCTACCACCACTCCTAACTCCTTTTGCATAGATGTAACGCTCTTGTCCGTGATACCGCAGGGCACTATATAGTCGAAGTAACGCAGGTCTGTATTCACATTCAGCGCAAAACCATGTATGGTTATCCACCGGCTGCAGCGCACACCCATAGCGCATATTTTGCGGGCTTTGCGCGCATCCTCAGCATCCAGCCAAACGCCGGTCGACCCTGCCAAACGCCCACCATGTATACCGTAATGGGCAAGGGTGCGTATCACCACCTCTTCCAGGCTGCGCATATATTTCCCCAGGTCTGTAAAGAACAATTCCAGGTCCAGTATCGGGTATCCTACTATCTGCCCCGGCCCGTGAAACGTGATGTCCCCTCCCCTGTTCGTTTTGTAGAACGATACGTTAAGTTCTTTCAATCGTTGGTCATTCACCAGCAGATTTTCCATGTGCCCACTCTTACCTAATGTGTATACCGCCGGGTGCTCACAAAACAGCAAGTGATGCGTTGTTTGTGGCTTGCCAACACGTCCGGTCTCCTGGGTGCTATACCACTCAGCTTTCGCTGCCAACCCTTCCTGCATTAGTGCCTCTTGCTTCTGCCATACCGCGCCATATTCTGCTACACCAAGGTCCTGAAAATGTATATCTTGCATACGCTTTAATTCAGGTGCAATTTACGATATCTGGATATCAAAAAATCCCCTCAATTATACCGCAGGTACGCTTTTTGATTAGCTTTTTATTAACAGCAGATGGATTACATTTGTTAGAATTATTTAATTATTAATATTATGTTGCGATTCATGAAGAATAAGATCCTCATACCGCTTGTAATTGTGGGGGCGCTTGCCACCTTTTTCTCCTTTAAATACAGCGGTGGAGATGACAAGACAGGAGATGGAAGAAAGGTACTGGTACAGGAAACTATCGCTAAGGCTATTAAAGAAGTTCACTTCGCACCAAGGGAATTAAATGACACTTTTTCAAACCGCGTTTACCATAAAGTATTAGAGGAACTAGACTACGAAAAGAAGTTTTTCACAGAACAGGACATCAATGTACTGAGTAAATATCAGTATGCTATTGATGATGAGATACGTGATGGGTCGGTAGAGTTTTTCGATAAGATGGACGCTATCTATGCCAAGCGCATCGATCAGACCGAAGGTTTTTATAAAGAGATCCTGAAAACTCCTTTCCATTTCAATGTTGATGAGCAAATACAGCTCAACGGTGAAAATACCACCTATGCTGCCGATGAGATACAATTAAAGGATCATTGGAGAAAGATCCTGAAGTTCAGGGTCTTAGGTAAGTATGTGGAGCTGAAGAATGCACAGGATAAAGCAGAAGGTAAAGGGAAGAAAGATGATGAAGCTACAAGTAAAGACCTGGCAGACGATGAAGATGAGGCCGATGCTACAAAAACGGAAACAAAGACTGTAGTAAAACACAAAACTGACGACGAACTGGAAGTGGAAGCCCGTGAAAGTGTACGCAAGAACATGGAGTATACCTTCAAACGCCTGCACAAACTAAAAAGCAACGAGCGTTTCACATATTACATAGATGCTATCACTACCAGCGAAGATCCTCATACCGATTACTTCCCACCCAAAGAAAAGGAAGAGTTTGATGTGGCCATGTCTGGTACCTTCTTTGGCATAGGTGCACAATTGCGCGAAGATGCAGGTACTATCAAAATAGCTGCGGTCATCACAGGTAGCCCTTGTTGGAAACAAGGTGAACTGAAAGCCGGTGATGTTATTACCAAAGTAGCACAAGGCAGCGGGGAACCTGTAGATATTAGCGGGTACGATATAGAGGATGCTGTGCGCCTGATACGTGGAAAGAAGGGTACAGAAGTACGCCTGACAGTGAAGAAAGTAAATGGCTCTATCAAGGTAATTCCTATCATCAGGGGTGAAGTTCTTATGGCCGATGTATTTGCCAAGTCAGCTATTATCAAAAGCCCTGATGGCCCGGTAGGTTATATATACCTGCCGGAATTCTATAGCGATTTCCAGCACAATAATGGTCGCAGGAGCGCTGAAGATGTGGCCAAGGAAGTAGTAAAACTAAAAACAGCAGGTGTCGTCGGCATCATACTTGACCTCCGCAATAATGGTGGCGGCTCCCTTAGTGATGTGGTAGACATGGCAGGCCTGTTCACAGGCAATGGCCCTGTTGTGCAGGTAAAAAGCAGCGATGCTGCCCCAATGACGCTAAGTGCTACTAACAAAGGTGCCATATACGATGGCCCTATGGCAGTAATGATCAACGAGAACAGTGCGTCTGCATCAGAGATCATGGCTGCTGCATTGCAGGATTACAAACGCGCTGTGGTGGTTGGTTCTAATTCATATGGAAAAGGCACTGTGCAGAAGGTGATACCACTTGACGAATTTATGGATCCGCTAAAGAGAATGCAATTGGAGACCCAGTCTATAGCAACTGGAACCAAGGGCGAAGTTGAAAATAATAGTTCGCTTGGATCCCTGAAAGTGACCGTACAGAAGTTTTACCGTGTGAGCGGTGGCTCTACGCAACTGAAAGGCGTAACGCCAGATGTTCCACTTCCTGACCCCTATGAGCTGATCAACCAGGGCGAGCGTCACGACAAAGCAGCCCTGAAATGGGATGAGATAGCTAAAGCCAACTATGCACCTGTTCCTAATTCAGTGAACACTGCCGACCTGGCCGCAATGAGCAAGGCTCGCGTACAGAGTAATCCTACATTCGCATTGATACAGGAAAACGCGAAGCGCCTGAAAAAACAAGAAGAGGATAATACCTACTCGCTTACAGAGACCGGCTACAGGAAAGAGCTGGATGAGGCTAATGCTACCTCTAAAAAACTGGACGAGCTGCAAAAGAAGACCAACCCTCTGGAATATACGAACCTGAAAGATGACCTGACACGCATCAATGCAGACAGTCTTTCCATCACTACCAATACCAACTGGCTTAAGAACCTGAAGAAAGATATTTACATCTCCGAAACTGTTAATATCATTAATGATATGGTAAAGAGCAGCATGAAGCTGAACAATACCACAGGTATGAAATAAATATCTGCAAAAAAAGATCCCGAACCCTGCTCATTGGCAGGGTTCGTTGTTTGTATTACCTTTGAACGAGTTATATGACATTACACGTATCAATTAGCAGGAACCTTTTTATTGCATTTGTTTTTGCCCTTGCTCTATTTATAGTATTGCCGGCCCATTTATTTGCGCAGGCAGTACCCGATACGTCATTGAACACCGTATTCAGGGACACCACCAAGATCAACGACGCTATACAGGCAAAAAAGACCGATGACAGCCTGAAGACGCTGGAAGTGAAGCACCCTGTGCCAACTGATACCGCAAACAAATTCCGATTCAAAACACACACCCCCATCCCCAAACGGGCCGGCATGTACTCTGCTATACTACCAGGCCTGGGTCAGCTCTACAATGGCCAGTATTGGAAGATCCCGGTCATCTATGCAGGTATTGGGGTATCAGCTTACTACTTCGCTTACAACCTGACCAACTACAACAGCTACCGCAAGGCATACATAGACTATCCTAACGACACCTATGGGGCCAAGTATACCCAAAGCCAATTGCAGCAGATCAGGGACGATTTTGAGCGCTATCTCGACTTTACCGTATTGCTTGCCGGCGCCGGTTACATGATACAGATACTCGATGCCGTTGCAGCTGCCCATCTCAAAGACTTCGACATATCCCGCGATCTTTCCCTTAAAATGCGTCCGGTGGTTTTGCCCAATGGTGTAGGCTTTGGCCTCGTGCTGAACGTAAAGAATTCGCCTAAATATGTACCTGCTACATTTTAGTGCAGATACTTTACCACTTCCTTTTAAAGATATCCCCACGCCTTTTAATTACCCTATTCCTGTAGTAACTTTACAGTATGCTCCATAGCAAACCTAAAGATGATAATTACCTGCACAAGGGACTAAGAAAACAACTGGTACAGACACTTAGAGAGAAAGGAATAAAGGACGAAAAGGTTCTGTCTGCCATCGAAACCATTCCACGCCACTTTTTTCTTGACCCTGCTTTTGAACGTATTGCGTATGAGGATCGTGCATTTCCTATTACAGCCGGACAAACCATTTCTCAACCATATACGGTAGCGTTCCAAACCCAACTACTTGAAATAAAGAAGTATGATAAGGTGCTGGAAATCGGCACCGGTAGTGCATACCAATCTTGTGTACTTGCAGAAGTAGGTGCAACAGTATTCAGCATAGAGCGCCAGAAAGCCCTATACGATTTTGTAGGCCAGTTCTTCTTCCTGAAGAATTACCCGGGTATCAAACGCTTTTATGGCGATGGCTTTGAAGGTCTCCCATCATACGGTCCATTCGATAAGATCATCATCACTTGTGGCGCACCTTTCGTACCCCCAAAACTTGTAGAACAATTGAAACCCGGCGGCTTCATGGTAATACCCGTAGGCGACGACAATGGCCAGAAAATGCTCCGGATCCGCAAAGATGCCCAGGGCCAGGTACACGAAGAAGAACTTGGTGAGGCCTCCTTTGTCCCTATGCTGGAAGGAAAAAACAAGTAAGGTTTCTGCCCTCATCGTCATTTCGAACGCAGCTTTTCAGCGAAGAGAGAGATCCGCCAAATCTAAGAACCAAAGTCTATCTCTGGCACTGATTAATACTCATCATTATCTTTTGTTCATCTCGATAGTTATATAAACGTGATAACTATCGGGATGTTCGGATGAAGAAAATTACTTTCCCACTCTCAGCACCTTTAGATTCCGCTGTATACCACTATACTTCGATCTTTTCAATGGCGAGTTTTTAAAAGCCGCCTTGAAATGCTCCTCGCTCATCTCCTCCCATTCCTGCAACGATAAGTTCAATATCTCGGGAACAGGCGTAAAAGCACTTTCACTATTGGGCTTGGAGAATCTGTTCCATGGGCACACATCCTGGCACACATCGCAACCAAACATCCAGTTATCCATCTTCCCCTCAAACCCTGCCGGGGTCATGGCATCCTTCAATTCTATCGTTAAATAAGAGATACACCTGTTAGCGTCTATCTTTCCTGGTGCTACAATGGCCTCTGTCGGACAGGCGTCTATGCACCGCGTACAAGTCCCGCAATGATCTGTGGCAAAAGGTGCATCGGGTACCAGTTCCAGATCGGTGATGAGCGTAGCAATAAAGAAGAAGGAGCCTGTTTGTTTAGTGAGCAAATTAGCATTCTTTCCTATCCAGCCCAGCCCGCTGCGCACCGCCCAGCTACGCTCCAGCACAGGCGCACTGTCTACGAACCCACGGCCATCTACCTCGCCTATCTGCTGTCTCACAACATCAAGCAGCTCATTTAGTTTATCCCTGATCACATAGTGATAATCTGTTCCCCAGGCATACTTAGCTATAAGCGGTGCCAGTGACTGCTGCACTTCAGAGGGGTAATAATTAAGCAACATGGTGATCACTGACTTCGCACCCGGAACCAACTTGCGCGGGTCTACCCGCAGATCAAAGTTGCGTTCCATATACTGCATACCCGCCTGGTAGCCATTATTCAGCCACTGCTCCAATCGCCTGGCATCATCGTCAAGCTGCACGGCCTTGGCTATACCGCATGACATGAACCCCAGGCGCGTAGCCTCAGCTTTTATCAGGTCAGTATGCTGTTGCGTAATTGATGACATTTTATTCGGTCTCCTTTACAGGCTTAGTGGTCACATTACGAATTTCGGAAAGCTTTTGCAGATATGCATTAGAATGTTTGCGTGGTATGCCCGCTACTACCAGGCAAAATAATTGCAGATCTTGCTTATAAATGGTTGCCTCGCTTTGTTTCAGCAGGTTCAGCACTTCGCCCATTGCCGGATAGTCAAACGATATTTCCATTTTGTCTTCTATCCACCGCTCTACCCTTTCTGCTTGCGTCAATGCCTCTGCAGTGGCGGTCTTATACGCATTGATAAGGCCGGGCACGCACAGCAGCGTACCACCAAAATACCTAACCACTACCACCAGCACATTGGTAAGCCCTGCGCTATCTATCTGGCCTAGCATAGGTTTCCCGGCGCTACCTGCAGGTTCACCATCATCACTTGCCCTGTACTGGCTGCCGTCCGTGCCCATCCTGAAGGACACGCAGTGATGGTTGGCTTTAGGATGTTCTTTCTTCAGTAGTTGCACCTTATCCTTTACCTGCTGTAACGCAACGATTGGATATGCATATGCAATGAACCTGCTGCCCCGGTCTTTGAACTCCGCAGTAGTGCTGCTTGCTATTGTTGCGTACTTATATACCTCCATACCTATCTCCAAATGCGATCAATAAAATAGCCGTCACCGACAACACTAACCCAATGAACCGAAGCAACGTGACCCGCTCCCGGAACAGCAACAATGCAGCCAGCGAGGAGCATACCAGCACCCCAATATTGTTCACCGGTATGGCCGCAGAGCTTTGCAGAAAACCCGAATGTAGTAACCGGATAAAATAATAAATAGAAAAATAGTTGGGCACACCCAGGCATATACCGGCTACCAGGCTTTGTACATTTAGCTGTATGCGTTTCAACACTACGAGTACCGTAACAACTACCACTCCTATACATCCTGCCGCAGCAAAGGTGTAAATAGTAAATAACGACTGTACATCAGCTGTAGGCAAGTGGGTATGCTGCACGTAGTTCACCAGTGCATCAAGCAGGCCACTGCCTATGAACAACACTGCCAGCCATACCAGCGATGGTGATCGTCCTGTGTTCTGTTCCTTTGCCCTGCTTGTAAGATACACAGCCGGGAATGCCAATACAATGCCAGCTATCTCAGCCCCTGTTGCCTTTTCCTTATATAGCACTATAGCCAGCAACACCGGTATCACCAACGATAGTTTGTTGGCAATGGTGGTGGTAGTGATACCATCTACCCGTGTGCGATACCCAATAAGGTTGAATATCATAATAAAGCATGCCCCCGTTAGCAATGCCCACGGGAACCATGGTTGCTGCACACCTGCACTATTGATAGGAAAGTACCCGATGAACAAACTACCTGTTACCACACATACCCAATAGTTCACCACTATTGCCTGCAGCACATCTACCTTGTACCGCGGCATCAATTTGAAGATGACGGACAGTACCGTATTCAGTAAAATAGTAGCTATTAAGTAGAACATTAAGATGCTTAGTTATAATTCCATGCCAGGTGCATAAGGTGTTGCAGCACTATTGGTCCATACTTGTAGCTGGTCCCCTTCCTGTTGGGTGGTAAATGCGGGTATACCGTTTTGTATCAGTGGTGCAGCTATACCTCGTGGTAAGGATGCACTACCAATAAACACCCGGGCTTCATCCCATAAACCCGACCCTATAAAGCTATTCAGCACCGCGGCACCACCTTCTATTATCACCGATAATACATGCGCATCATACAGGCGTTGCATTAAACGGGGTAGCAGATCCTCATCAAACTTCATTTGTATGTAGTGCAGGTTACCCTGCAATGTCTCTTTTTCTTCATTTATGATCCAGGTTGCGGCAGCTTCATTCAACAGCTTGTGCGTGTGCGGCACTTTCAGGCCTTTATCCAGCACTATACGTAGCGGCTGCTTACCTTGCCATAGCCTTGCAGTAAGCTCAGGATCGTCATTCAGCGCTGTATTGGTACCAACTAGGATCGCACCTTCTTCCGTGCGCCACTTGTGCACCAACTTTTGGCTATGTACATTGCTTATCTGCAGCCTGCTTCCATCTGCGGGCGCCATATAACCCTCCGGTGTTTGTGCCCACTTCAATATAATATACGGTCGCTTACGGGTATGGTAGCAAAAGAACCTGCGGTTCACCCACAGCCCTTCCTGTTGTAGCACACCTTCCTGCACTTCTACGCCATATTCGTTCAATATACCTATACCTTTTCCTGCTACCTGCGCAAAGGGATCTGTATTGGCTATCACTACCTTTTTTATTTTTTCTTCTACCAGCCTTACTGCACACGGCGGCGTGTTGCCGTAGTGTGCGCATGGCTCCAGGCTCACATACATAGTACTTGCAGGCAGCAGGTGCCTGTCCTGTGGCTGCACACTATCTATACAATTCACTTCTGCGTGTGCCGACCCATAGAAATGGTGCCAGCCCTCCCCTATTATACGACCATCATGTACCAGTACCGCCCCAACCATAGGGTTAGGAGCAGTAAACCCTTTGGCCCGTTGTGCCAGTTCCAGGCACCGCCTCATATACAATTCATCATTCACCATGCGGGTACTAAATTAGCCAAAAACCTTCTTTTGGGCTGCAAACCTTTATATCTTTACCTATGCTCACCTATAATGAGGCTTTTCACCAGCTACAACAGGCACTACAACCTATGTATGATGCACGGGAAGCCGTAGCCATTGCAGACCAATACCTCACCTACCTTACAAATGCTACCCGGCTGGACCGCATTGTGCAGCGCGATACCCTTCTTACCCCGGAACAACAAACCCAGTGGCAGCAAGCCAAGGACAAACTGACCAAAGGTGCACCCCTGCAATATATAACAGGCACTACCTGGTTCATGAACCACGAATTCCATGTCAATGAACATGTACTTATACCGCGGCCTGAAACAGAAGAACTGGTAGACTGGATCATTAAAGACCATAAGGGGCATGAGAACATCGGTATACTTGATATTGGAACTGGTAGCGGATGTATCGCTATATCTTTACAGCTTGGGCTAAGTAGTCCGACCTTGACTCGAACCAATGACCCTCTGATTAACAGTCAGAGGGTCGTTAATACGGTTTCTGTACACGCGTTTGATATCAGTGCCCACGCACTAGCTGTAGCCCAAAAAAACGCGGATAACCTGCATGCGGATGTCAGTTTCCACCAGCTCGACTTCCTTGACGAGCAACAATGGCCAACTGAAAAGTACAATATCATAGTATCCAACCCTCCTTACATACCAGTGTCTGAACAAGCCAACATGCACACCAATGTAAAGGACCATGAGCCTGAACTTGCCCTATTCGTACCCAATGAAGACCCACTACTGTTCTACAAAGCAATTGCAAGATTTGGCAAAAACCATCTCAACCCGAACGGTACCATATACTGTGAACTACACATGGAACACGCTCATCAAACGGGCAAACTATTTACCCTCATGGGCTATATAGACGTAGAGGTCAAAGACGATATACACGGCAATCCACGTATGCTGAAAGCATCTCTTTAACTACTTCTTTTGCCCTCTCGTCTTAGGTTTGCCGTACTTCTTCATCATTTTATCTTTGTGGCTTACCTTCTTCGTAGGTTCGCGACGGTTCTTTTCTTTCTTCTCGTGAAAAGCCCCACCGCCAGTATACATCGGAGGTAGCTTTATCTGTGGCGCTTTCATGAATACCACCGGTAGTTCATCGCGGGTCAGTACGGTGCTTATTTCCAGGTGGTCTGGTAATGGCAGGCGTGGTACTTTGTAGTTCATCAGGCTCTCTATGTCATCCATCAAGGGCTGCTCCTTTTCGGTAACAAAGGTGATAGATGTACCCTTTTTATCTGCACGACCAGTACGACCTATACGGTGTATATATTGTTCCTGCACATCGGGCACGTCAAAGTTCACTACATGGCTCACATCGCTGATATCAAGGCCACGGGCTATAATATCCGTTGCTATAATAAAGCGGTACGTACCTGCCTGGAAACTATTCACTACGTTGAACCTGTAGTTCTGGTCCTTATTGTTGTGCATCACACCCGTCACGCCTTCAAAGGCAGGCTCCAGTTGCTCGAACACATCATCGGCCAGCCCCTTGGTACCCACAAAGACCAGTACCCGGTTCATATCCTCATTTTCTGTGAGCAGCAGTTTCAGCAGGTTTATTTTGGTATTAAAGTTGGGCACCTCATATACCGTCTGGCTAATGTTATCCAGCGGAGTACCGGTTGGCGCCGCCTCGATCATGATAGGATTGTTGAAGTTCTTAGCTATTGTAGCCTCCACCTCTTCAGGTATAGTGGCACTGAACAACAAGCTCTGTCGCTTTGCCGGCAACATCTCAAATATGGTGTTTATCTGTGTGCGGAACCCCAGGTTCAACATCTCATCCATCTCATCTATCACCAGTTGCTTCACATTCTTCAGCTTCAGGTTGCCGTTAAACACTATGTCTATCAGCCTGCCCGGCGTGGCTACTATTATGTCTGCTCCGTTCTCTATGCTTGCTATCTGCGGCTTTATGTTCACCCCACCGTATACACCCACCGCTTCCAGGTTAAGGTAGGTACCCAGGCTCTTTACTGCTTCTACTACCTGCACCACCAGCTCGCGCGTAGGTACCAGTATCAGCACCTGCGGGTTTCGGTCCTTACTGTACTTCCACATCCGCATGCACGGCAGCAGGTAGGCAAATGTCTTACCAGTACCCGTTTGCGCTATACCGCACACATCGCGTCCACTCATCACCACGCTGAATACCTTGTGCTGTATGGTAGTAGGCGTACTGTAGCCCATATCATCCAGCGCGTTCAATAAAGGGGCATTCAGGTTCAGGTCACTAAAAGTCATAATATCTAAATTGGCTG
>Ga0116227_10011903_pt1 | contig 14423 bp, 9 predicted proteins | sample S1TSphgellanicum_FD_89693 | JGI IMG/M metagenome (GOLD analysis project Ga0116227, IMG submission 89693) | Host-associated microbial communities from peat moss isolated from Minnesota, USA - S1T2_Fb - Sphagnum magellanicum MG | ecosystem: Host-associated > Plants > Peat moss > Unclassified... | reverse complement strand
GAAGAGGGGGGGGGGGGGGGGGGGGGGGGAGAGGGACCGAAGACAGTTAGTTAGGAATATATATGCATGTAGTGGTGTCCTAAGTTGGTCGGAAAATACTCGAAATTCTATACACCAATATATTAATTTTTAAAAATGTGTTTTTGAGAATTTCCGAGATTGCCGCCGTCTGTTATGGGATTCATCTGCATCTCCCAACGAGGGGTTTTTGGATAGAGCTGCTTTGCTCGGGCAAAGCAAAGTCCGTGAAGTGTGTGTGCCAAGAGTCTTCTAGAACGGATGCATTATTTACTGGTGTCACAACTTAGTATGAATGAGCCGAGAAGGGGATGGATTGTGTGTGCTTGTTTTCAATTTTATATACGGTTTTTTTCTGGTTCCAATTTTTTTTTTTTTTGAATTAAAAAAATAATCAGAATTATAAAGTATGGGTTATTTCAAAACTCAAAAAAACAACCAGCAATTTTCATTAAAAGAATTGGCAAAGAATCACATGATTAAATAATATTTGTAATTTGGAAATAATTTATTTCAAAAATAATTTAGAAACAATTAATTGTTAATATGTTAGATGTTGTTGTTTGAGTAGTTTTTGCGAACCAGCCAATAGAGTTATCTGTAAAATAAACCTGTCTTCACCTTGTCTTTGGGCCCTCCTTTCCTTTCACCCCCTATCCTCTCTTTCAATGGTATCTACAAAGTAAAGACATTTTATTGGGTCCTGCCCCCAGACGGACAAGGACTATCGCATTGATTCCAACTTTTTTGAAGTTTTACCTTAATAGAACCAGTTTCACATTACGTGAACCGGTTTCTTTGGTGAAAGTGTTTAGACTGTTTAGATTGGGACGGATTGTTTTGGTGTTCAGGGTGTGGACACAGTAGGTAGATGTACAACATATTATCTATTGGCAGGGGCAGCGTGTTTGTGATGCCTTGTTAAATCTCAGTATGAAATGCGGAAACTCAGCATTTAATGCACAAGGTTCGAGACTAATCATAGTAGTTGTACAGTTAGGAGCAGTGAAAGTATATGTAGCAGTAGTGGAGGCGCTCAGGAGAAAGGAAAGACAGGATGAAACTCAGTTTACCACCAAAAAATTTCTGAGTTTCATCCCCCGTTGAATGCTAATGTACTTTTTTTTTTGCAGGTTTTTAAAAAATCTCACCCTGTGTATGACCAAACTCAGGGTTTTGGTGCTGTGTTTGTCTTACTTTACGGATAACTCTATCATGAGGTTAAATAACCACCCTAATAACCGATGGGGGATTTGGTGCCATTTCTGATACCAACCTAACACCCATTTTGAGTTATGGCTCGGATAGGTAGGTACCAGATTTGACAAGGCAAAGTAATGCATGGAAGGGTTCAACTTGTGTTCCATGTTATAGAACTTTGTGTCTTCAAACAAATACTTGCCGTTCAAGAGTTTGTTAGATATATGTTCCCTCAAGAAAATCACCTCCTTAGCCAAATGAGGTATAAGTAAATAGAGTAATGATTTTGGGCATGTCAGCATTTTAAAAATAATACCACCATTATCTATAAGCAATTCAACATTCCAATGTTAGATAGTTAAATTATACTAATTGTGATTTCAAAACATTATAATATTCGATAAGTTTTAAGAATTATAAAATAAATATCTAGAATTATTAATTTCACAAAAGAAAAAAATCCTGTATGAAATTTATGGGTACAACCATGTGTTTTGTGTTTATGTATGTAATTTTTGGAAATTTTTAAATCATTCTTTGGCTCTACCCACAAGGAAGAGCCTACACATTGGTGTAAGATGTGGGCACAATTTTTTGGCTTGAACTTGACCCAATGTGTGAGTGACATATGAAGCACTATGTGCATATGATAGATGGGCATTTTCCATAATAGTGCACATCCATTTAGAGAAGAAGTTCTAATGATTTTTTTTTTAATAAAAAAGGTTTGAACTTGTCATAGCGGGCAAGGACATTACACAATGAGTTGCTTGTCTCTTGTTGTTTTATGAATGCTACATATAAATTGTAATACATTAAATTTTTTGGTTTGAAAAATAAACAATGTGATGTTCTTAGCTTTGAATATCAAGAGTTGTGGTGAACTTTATTGTAGAATAGGGGTAGCTTCAACACATTTTTGTCGAATATTTAATAAATTTTGAGAATCCCATCTTTTAAAATAAAATATTCCAAAATATTTCTTATTTTCTTTCATCACTTTTTTTCTTTGAATTTTTAAAAAAAATTGAACATCTTTACAAATAATATAATTGGGGTTAACCTACCAAGGTACTATTGTAGATAGATTTTTGGTATTATATAAGGTGTCATGTGACATGTGCCCAAAACAATTGACCATTCTTTTTGCATTAGAATAAGCAATAACTGAGTTAAATCATTTGCTCACACTTGGTGAGGAAGATATTTGTGTCTTCAATTGACAAAATAACATCAAGAAAGAAAGGGGTACATTGATTTCTCATACCCAAGATGATGATGATCATGGGTTGTGTGATCCATACATGCATATAATTGTTGGGGTGGGGGATGGATGTAATTTTTCCTTTCATGAACTTGCAAAATATGGGGATGACAAAGGCACCACAATGAAGAAAAGTGCAAATAACATCTTGACATGTTCTTTAATGTTTTTAGCATTTTTAAGAGAGCAAGAGGAAAAGGTGAGGGAGACAAGAAAAAACAAGAACATGAAGAAACGAGCTTGAAGAACATAAAATTAAGGACACCATGAGGAATTGTTCATTCTTGAATTGGATGGAATATTGTTCAAAAAAACTAGAACCTACGGAAATGTGCTTTGGCGTTTTAATACACACGAATATGAAAACCTTTGATCAAAGAGGATCATGACCCTTCTCAACAACAAAGTATGAAAATGTGCATGGAGTTAGAATACAATGCAAATATGAATTTACTTGCGGAGACGATTGAACACTTTCAACACCAACAACACATGGAAACATGCTTGGAGTTTTAATACATGCAAAAATATGGACAAGTTTTGGATAATCGCAAATGTCTCGACACCAACACACCTCACCTCGGGAGCAAGAGAGCAAACATGGCAAATTGAACAAGGGCTGTGTCACACTATGGCCTTGCCATTTACTTAAGTACCATAAGGCAAAAGAAGAATTATGGAAACTCAAATATTTCACCATGCGGAAATGTAATCTTCAAAAAAATCCTCTAAAAAAAAACCAAAATCCTTCAAGATATTATTATAACTCTATTATAACTAATCTCAAGTTTCAATACAAACCAAAATATTATCTTTCAAAAATCCTCATATTAAAAAAAATAGACCTATTATTATTATTATTATGACCTAGGGGCCAAATCCCTTGAGCTACTATAGTAGGGTTTAGGGGTTTAGGGTTTAATGAATCTAAAACACAATATCTGTGCCTACCAAGGCAAGGCGAACAACCAAGAAATTTCCGACCAGTTTTTTACAAAAGGATAACACATGATACCCTCAGGAGCAGGGCATTTCTGCAGTAAGCACACCCATCGACTCCACCTCGGGGGGGGGGCCGGGGTTGCTTACTTGGGAATGACCCATTCCTGGGGTGTTACCCGTAAAACACAAATACCCTACTTGCTCGAACAATAAGCATTATGAACATTAACAGCCAAAAATGTACTCGGAAAGGGGGTCTATATTATATTCCATATGTTCGACATATAAGCATGGGTCGTTGGATTGCACAGGGGTCTCGGCACTGAGAACTAACATTGTATTCTGTGCTTTGTCACTGAAGTTCGGTGTTTAATAATCACCCCTACGGAGACGGGATCTGGGGAACTGCAAACTCTCAGGAATTAATCATTCAAAACCCTAGATAGAAAGGTAAAGTAAGTGTGGGTGTTGTGTCTGGTTTTGAACCCAAGACCTTTCCCTTACTGTGGGAATGCTCTACCATCTGAGCTAACACAGTTTAAACTCATCAATGGTTAACTAAACTAGATAACAAAACTTACTCTTGGTGCCTTCTTTTTTTTTTCCACTGTGTACTGTTTTGGTCCTGACTTCTCATTTCATCCCCAATGTTGGCAAAACTGGGGTCCAGTACACCAAACACAGTTTGAGAAGCTTTACACATTCTAAAACTGTTGAAATTTTGAGTTGTTCAAATTCATGTTGTTGGACACAATTTTGCCTTTCAATATAAAATTATTGTGCCAATTATCAGTTGTAAATATGGGATATTGAATACATCTTGTAGAAATTTAAGAATTTTTAAGAAAATAAAATTTCTTTTTTATTTTTTTATTTATAAAAAAAATTCATTGTTTAGGGCAAGAGGTGAAGGTTGGTTTTTTAGCCCCAAAAATGTTTTTGAAAATGGAGTTAAAAATAATAATAAATATGATGCTCACTTTGTATTTGGTACACAGTAGATGATATGGAGACCATATTGAAAAAAATCAATGGTTTTTGCCCATAGTTTGCTAATCCATTCTCTTGTTATTCGGACCCTTGCCTCAAAAATTCTCCCCACCAAAACTGGCCACTATTCCTAATTTCACTTCACAAATGTTGGGCAAAATGCCATTTCACCAAGGGCAAATAAAATTGCTGCCCAAAACAAAAGGTTCACACACTTCACAAATGCTGGCAAAGTGCCATTTTGACCAAGGGCAAATAAAATTTCTGCCCCCCCAAAAAAAAAAAAGAAAAAAAAAAGAGACTCACACACAGCTCTTGGAAAATTCTCCTTAGTTTTCCCATACTTCGAGTTTCTTAAAATGCTCTCAAAAGATTCACAGGTTCCTAATGGGTTTTGGTCTTTTTCTTAGCCAAAATTCATTGTAAGAAATGTGTCCTTTGTTCGTTAAGTGCTTTCACTGAATTTTGAATGAATTCACTGGTCTCATTGAATAGGACTTAATAAGAATCCAATAGATTCATTGAAAGAGAACTACATTCATTGAACTAATGAACTGCACTCACATTTTGTATGAATGAATTTTTTAAGATTTTTGAGTGAATTTGCTAGTCTTATTGAATAGGATTGATTGACGATTGAGTTAAATCGTCAAATGAGAACTGAATTCATTGAACTAGTGAACTGCACCCACATTTTGAATATTGAGTAAAATCGTCAAATGAGAACTGGATTCGTTGAACTAGTGAACTGCACCCACATTTTGTACGAATGAATTTTTGAGAATGAAAGGGTCAAGGAGACATTTGCTGGTTTCACTTTTGTTTAAGGTTTTGGTTTAGGGTTTAGGGTTGCTTGGGATGTGAATCAACAGTTGGGAACACAGGGTACTCTTTCAAATCTGTTGTGGTAGGGTCGATTACCACCTTAGGGAATGATGGCTCGTGACACCAAGCTCACCAGACCCGATTCTTAGGTCGACCCCTATTTCATAGTACTTTCAATTGTGTAGTCATTAACAAACAATTCACACAAACAAACAAATTTTTGACCAAAAAAAAAAAAAAAGAGCAACTGAAGTGAGAAATTCCTCACCGTAAATCTTGCTTGGAATTAATCATCCCTTTTTTCTTCAAGTAGGTACTCAAAGAAAGAGTGTTTGCTAAATACTATTTTGTCAACAATTTTTTTGAGTGGATTATTTAATCCCAAGTAACAAATGGTTTGCCTTCCTCACGAGTAGGCTAATTTTGGAAAGGCAACAAGCAACCAAGGTATTGGGACATCAAGTGGGTCATAGAAATCTCCCTTTTTCTAGTGCACAAATGTTTCCAATGATGCAATTCTCATAACAAAAACCACCAAAGTAGAAATGACAAAGGATTGGGGGTTTAGGGATAAAATCAATGAACACATGTAGATTCTAATGGACACTTCAAAAGGGGGGCGGGGTGAGGAGCAAACTTAGGAAAACATTTGACAAAACATATGGGATAAAACTAAAGGAACACATGTTGTGGCACACATGGGAACTTTGGGAAACACACACAATTGAAAGCATGTTTGGCCAAGCATATAAGGATAGACATTAAGGTACACCTTGGATGATTACAAATTAAGAACACATTGAAAATACCATTGGGAACATGTGAGGGAACAAAACTCCTAAAACTCAAAAAGAAATCTTCAACGATGTGCTTCAATTGGGGAGTGCCCTATGTTCCAAAAATTTGAGAATGGGCCAATCGATATGGATCCTAAAAATAAATTTAAAAATTAAAGAAAAGAAGAAGTTGTGAATGCACCCATTAACTAATTAATATAAATCGCATTAACACTAAGGAGTGAAACTTATGGGTTGAAGACTCGAAATATGAGCTATAAGGTTTGTTCATTTGTTACACTAAACTTATACATTCCTTGGTAAGTGATATGATCTGAAATTCAAAATTTCACATTTCCCATCATTTAGTCATATTTGAGTCTTTTATTTAGTATCTTCAATGTGTATTTTTGATATTATATTTATTTATGGGCCAAAGCTTTAGAAGCATCTACATTATGTCAATTTGAACATGGCTAATTTTTGTTTAGACTTTAGACACTTTCAGTGTTTTTGGGTGCATGTGCAAGCAAAGTATGAAACAAAATGATTGATCGTCTTGAGGATGAGATCCCTTTTAAATTAGACATTCCACACATGCAATAACTAGTTTCCTATTGTGCATGAAGGACAATCAATTGGCACATTAAAAAAATCTACATAAGTTCAAGGTTATTGTTTATGTTCAAAGAAACCCACACAATAGTTTTGTTCACTCAAGATTGTTTGAAAATATCAATTGAAAAGGTATAAAGTTTTTAATGTTTAAAATGAATGATAACCAAAAACATTCAATTTGTGAATTATCCAAATGTTATGTGAATGTTAATTTGTTCAATACCTTGATGGAGTATGGTATATTGTTCATGTATAGAGTAGGGATACTTAAATTTTTAAAAAAATTACTTTGTTAATTGAAACAACTTTTAAGAATGAAATTAAAATTAATATCAAACACTGAAGTTCCAACAAAAATGTGTATTGAATTTCAAAAATTAAATTTTATTTTTATTTTTTCTTTTGAACATCTATCTATTAGAAAAGGTAGTTTTATTTGTTTGTTTGTCATGTTGAGATCTCCAAAATCATGGTCCACACTATTATACATTTAGTATTGTTGGAAAGCCTTCAATGATTAGGGATGCATCAAGATGGTTTGCTAATGTTTAGACTTTATAGTGCAAGAATTATTGAATATCAAGTAAAAACTTCAAAGAGAAATCAATAAAATCAAAACCAAGAAATTTAAGGAAATTGGGGCACATTTTCAATTTGTTAGAAAACCTTGAATGAGTGAGATTTCTTGAGGTGGTTTTGTAATTTTTAGACCTAAGGCGAATGAGATATTGAATTTGGGTAATTTTTTCACTTTGAATTAATTTAAAATTTAAAATATTGTTTGGACAATTGGGTTTTATCATTCAAGCCTTGTTCACATTTGGGGTAGTGGCACATGCCATGTTAGTTAAAAGAAATTAATGATATATCTATTAAGGAAGGTAATTTGTTTATCACATTGAGATTTCCTAAACCAAGGTGCCCCTTGTTGCACATTTGGTATTGTTGCAAAGCCCTTGATGAATAGGAGTGCACCAAAGTGGTTTCATAATGTTTATACAAAAAATTCCCAAAAAAATGAAATGTACATATTTCAAGGAAATTGGGAAGCTTGGTAATGTTGGAAAGCCCTTGATGAATAGGAGTGCACTAAAGTGGTTTCATAATGTTTATACAAAAAATTCCCAAAAAAATGAAATGTACATATTTCAAAGAAATTGGGAAGCTTGGCAATGTTGGAAAGCCCTTGACGATTGAATTTCTTGGAGGCAATTTCATAATTTTTAGACCTAGTGTAATAATTATTGTATTTTGAATAGTTTTTTTCACTAGAAATTCAGCAAACATCCAAAATCTATTTATCAAGGAAGTTTTGTAATTTTTTTTGTCATATTGAGGTTCCACAAACCAAGATGATCCCCACCATGCTCTTGGTGCCATTGGAAAGCCCTCAATGAGCAAGGGCGCACCAAGGTGGTTTCATAATGTTTAGATCTATGATGTTAAAATTATCAAATATTGAACAATTCTATCAATTTTTTTTTAACAAAATAAAAATTTAAAAATTTAGGGAAACTAGAATGAGCTCTTGGCATTGCTAAAAAGCTCTTGATCAATGGATTTCTTGGAGCTGATTTCATGATTTTTAGACTTAAAGTGGGAGAGATATTGAATTTTGAGTCATTTTTCATTAAAAATTAATTTAAAATTTAAAATATTTTTTTTCATAGTTGAGCGTATGACCAAGGGCATGTTCACACTTGGGCCAACAACATAGGCCATAGTAATTTTAATGAAAATTGAATTTAAGACTTAAGCTAAATACGTGTACCACTTAATGATACAATATGTCTTCAATGACACATGCCACACTAGTTACATCAAAGATGTTGTGCATTGACACATGTGAGATGGCGACTAAATCCATGAAACTTTGAATAAAGCTCGCTTTTAGTTATATTAAACATTGTGATTTTATCTTGGGTGCCATGTGAACTTGTTAAAAATATTTTTAAAAAATAATAATAATATAGATGATTATTCATAATTATTGATTACAATATAGATGGAACTGAACCTAGTCTTAAATTGGAATATGCTTCAAAAACATTTTTTTTTTGAAGCCTCCAAAACCTAAAAGACCAAAAAGTTTAAAACTTCATTCTTATAACCACAATGGAGGTTCCATTCATTCAAACTTTTAAAAGAAAAACTAAATATTCTTTTCAAAATCAAAGAATCAAACAACACTTGGTTGAACTATATAAGTTGCATGGAATTTGTAAAAGAGCGGGCCATAATGCCACAATTTATTAATATATCATTAATATTAATTAACAATTCAAAATCATTTTTGGTTGATATCAATGATAAATGTTACATAAACAAAGGATTAAGTTTTTCATTTAAGAAATTATAGGGTCATAATGGATGTGGCAAGTTATGGGATTTATGTCGGTTAAAGGTCTAGATTATAGGTCAGATTTTAGAATCTTCGGATCAAAGGCTTTGATTTTTGTTGGAACCACCATTGGAACCTAACCAAACATTAGGATTTTTTTTTTTCAAAATTGAATAAAAAATTGAACCATAGGTGTTGCCATGATTTAAACAAGTTTAAAATCTTTAAGGAAATAAGTACATATATATATATATATATATATATAAAGCTTGACCCTAATTTTTAGGCAAGTTATTGCATGTGATTGATTATACATAATTAATATTACAAAAATAATAATTTAATTGTGTGTAATGGAGATGGAACCATATTCAGTCTTAAACTAAACCCAACTTTGAATTCTTCACCAAAATGACAAGAACCAAAAGTTCTAAAATTCCAAAGACTTTGTCAAAAGATTGGATTGGAAGTTATAGAAAAATAAAAATAGAGTTAAAAAATTTGGTCCCTAATGAAATCAAGAACCAAACAACACTAGTCATAACATGCCACTACATGAAATGCATTATGACAATTTGAAAAGAATATATCAACATTGAATAAATCCAAGTAACCTCATTTTTCAAATGCCAACCTTTTAATTGGCTTTAAATTTTTTTGGGATTAACCAATATACAAAAATAACATTTTATACCATTTAAGAATGTATACCATGTTATGTTATTCATGATTTGGTTGGGTGTTGACCCATCATTAATTTTAAAGCTCAATTCAACTATAAAACAAATGTGAGATGCCTTATCAAATGGTTAAGGCTCAAGGTTTTATCTAAAATTGTGATTTGACCAATAATTGTATCTATTCTTTTTGGGGAATAAATTTATCACAATTTGTATCCAATAATATATTTTCGTGTATTTTTTTAATATGAGCATGTGATTACATTATGTAAGTTTCAATTTCTGAATCCATGGGCATGGGTGGTGTTATCAAGTATTTGAGACATGCAAATAAACTATGCTATGGATTTGGAGATAAACATAGGAATATTTCTAAAACTTTGTCATATTTGCATGAATCAAATGATGATTTATGGAATGCTTGCACGATCTAAAATTGTCACCTTTTGAAAAATACAAGATGTTGCGTTGCAAGGCACGTGAATAATACGATTGAACATGATACCATTTTCTATAATGATGATGATTGTTACAAGAAGGCTTGAAGTTCCATCTTGCCAACACAATTTGCAAGATATAATCCAAACATGGACTATGATCTTTAAGTCTTAAAAGCTTAAAACCCATTCCAATGACAAAAGGCCTAAATCACAATTTCCTTACTTAGCATCTTACAAGGGTTTGGCTAGTACATGTTCGAACTAAGGAGGCACATCTTTTAAGTTTGTGTGTGACATGATTTGTTTTACTACTTTCAATAAGTTAAACATGAACATGGTGTTAACATGTGAGCATGTTCTTATATCCAAGTACAACAATAGAAAATGTAAGACACTTTTGGCCAATTGGGACCAAATGTCCCTTCCCCTTACAAGCCACCATGTATACCCTAACCACCTCCTTTTGGCCGTGGTCATGTTTTAGATATGTAACAAAGGTTACCGAGTTGATCCACGAGTGTCATATTTGTTATTTATTGTGACTAGATGTGACTAGATGTTTCTATGGCCCCATATTATATGTCATATTAGGTAACACGTATGATGGTTTAGTGGTGACCATGCACAAGACATGGCCACAAAAATCGCAATCATTTTGTATTTAAATTAAACATAGAAGTACTTAATTATGTTGCTCAAATGAACTCATGTCAACCATCATGAATTTTGGTGTGGGCTACAAAAAAAATGATTTCATACATTCAATCTTCAAATTTTTTTTAATGCAAGTAAAATTCTATAAATTTATACATATTTGTAGTGCTACAAATATCAAGTCAAATAACAACCACATTGCAAATGCTATTGGGTTCAAATCACAATTAACTCGTGTTTGATGTTACAAGCTTTAACACGCCCAACTCCATAAAAGGATAAAGGGGGCTATATAAGTGTTGATAATGTATTTGAAAAACGTGAGTATATTGGGTCAAACATTTGGAGAGGGTTGCCCCCCATTATGTCGTCCCTCCCTATTGTGGCAGCCTTATCGGACCTCTTGTGAAAGGAAATAGTAGTCCCTATGGGATCAAAAAAAGTTATACAATCACTCCAAGTTTGGCAAACTAAAAGTCCCCCCATTTTATGCCCATTTTATAACATTACATTTTACAAGAAATGTTTTTTTAATTTTTTTAACAATAGTTTATTTGTCATGAAGAACCCACTAAATATTTGGTTATGGTTTGGGAATCATTTTGGTTTTGTCACCATTTTCACAAGGGAAAAAAAAAGCCTTTTAAATATTTCAAACCTTTTCATGCATTGTTTTTTGTAATTATATATGCAATTTTGAAGTGAATGTCACAAAGAAAGTGTTTATATTTGGAATTCCTTTTTAAAAAAATTTGTGCAATTCGACTAGGAACTTAGTTCTAAGACTTTTTAACAAGTGGTGTGTTACACCCTTGTTTAGGGTTTAGGGTTAACAAGGCCTTGAGGTTGATTGAGTAGTCCAAATATCGAATCACCACGAATCTCATCCAACCTGGGCTTCAAATCGTACTCGCACATGAGGTTGAAGATTGAAATGAAGAATAACTAGGACTACCCAAGTCTAGCTTGGACTTGTTCCTCTTTACATTTGTCAAGATGGTGGCATCATAGGCTTTAAAAAAATTTAATAAAGTTTTGTGTGAATATTATTATGTAAAGCTTGCTATCAAAACTCCATGATTTTCTTCTAACAATTTAAACCAAGGTTGTTATGATGCCCTTATTTTACAAGTTAATGTTATATATATATATATATATATATATATATATGAAGTGGGAAATCAATGTATTTCATGTTTTAATAATCATCTTCTATACTATTATTACTATCTAGAACTTATACATTTTTTTTGGGGTGACTTGTTCAAAGTTGAAGATAAAGCTCCTTCAATTCTTCTTGGGAGTTTGAGGTAGTAATTTGTTTTTTAATATCCTCAAAATTTTATATTATATTTCTCATCTTTCTTATTATGGTTGCAAGACTAATGAAAGGTCCCAAGTTGCTTTATAATTAGTTTATGGGTTTTTACTCTTCTTTTTTTCTTTTTTCTTCCCATATGGTGCATGTCTAGGCTCTTGTCGGACATTTGGTGGATAGGTAGCAAATGGATGATGTCCAACATTCATGTCTTCCCTTGCAATTTTTCTTCTTCGTTCTTTCGGTAGGATATTTGCTCATAGTTGCATTTCATGTTTTTTTTATTATGATGTTTCATATACCTAAGCATTACATTAGGTGAGCTTCTTGCCAACACCATAGTGGCTTGCAAGGCATTTGGAAAATAGCTTTTGTGATCCATTGCTTGACAAGGTTGCAAGAAATAAATTGATTGCTTTGAATAATGTTATGGAATATAAGCTTTTTACATGTAAAAGATTGAAGAGTATCCTAGATTTGGGTACAAAACCAAGTGCAATTATGTAGTCTTCGGACTCTTAAAAGTCTATATATTACTACATTGGATACTTTTTTAACACATTCCAATGAACAAGGAGATCATAGTTTTTATCCTAAGGGAAGGATGTACATGATCAAATGTGTTTTTACTTGTGTTTTCTCCCTTGAATGTTAGGATACTTGCAAAATCATTGATGAACAATGGGAAAACATGGAGGGAAACAAAGTTTGCATAACCAAAGTTAATTGTGCTTTAGTGCTATTGTCATTGCATCTTTTTCTTTTGCGAAGAACAAAACGATCTTATTACTTTTGTTAAGTGGAAAAGTTTTCATAACACCAAATGCTTATGTTATGAGTCATGAGTGTTTCTTCTTCTTCTTTCTTTTTTTGTTTTTTTTTTTTTGGGGACAAATTTTGTCATTTTTTGGGACCAAAATTTTGCAATTTTATCTTTTGTATTGTAATTTAGAATAACTTTTGAAAATTTTTGCCAAATTTTGAATATCACAAAATTGGGGGAAAAAAAAAACTTGGTTATGATCAACTTGACTAGTTTGGTAAATAATTAACTTGACCTAGTGTGGAATTCAACCACCCATGGCATGAGTGGTAGTAGGCACCTATAGGAACATCATCAATATGAATTTTAGCATTGAATGAGAAAATTTGATTTTGACCAAAAAAAAAAAAAAACTATTGAGAAAAGAAATTGTTATATCTTTAGATGATAATCCTAACAAATTTTTTATATTAATTTTTCTAGGGGGAATGGTAGAGATAGGATGATGTAAGTACTACTACCACAAGGTAACCACAAGTCTTGATAAGCCAAACCGTGCATTGGGTTCTCTCTCCAAGGAAAGGTTCTTGTCCCTTTTGGTTTGAAGACAAGAGCAATGACAAGAGCAATTGTTTGAGTGGAACCCACCCCAAAGAGCTTTATTCGACTAGAAAAGCCCAACTTGCTTTGCCCTAGGAGTGTGGTGGTGGTACACGAAGAAACAAACTTGGGAAACCCTTTATCCCATGCATTCCATGTTTTGGGTTTAAGACTCTCCCCAAGTGAAATGAAGTTGTTTTTTTTTGAATTTTAGAGAATTTATACATCAATTTAAAAAATCAAAACACAAAACTATATTTAATTATTAGGGTTGCAAAATTATCAAGAGTTAATATGATGAAGAGAAAGAAAGAAATCAAGTGCTACTTATTTTTTTAAAAAATTAAATTTTTTTTTTTGTTGTGATGTCCTCAACCCCCACAATCTATTGTTTGGGGGAAAAAAAAACCATCCTACGGTATGACCCTATTGTTTGTGGTCCAACTCTTGTTGAAGAATTTTTCGGAATGCAAGCAAATTGGCCAAATTGGCCGCCATGAGTTGGTGGTGATGATTGTGGTGTCGACGACACCAACATTTTTGCACAAATACCCATCACTCCCCCAAAAAAAAAAAATTTTTTTTTTTTCGTTTTTCGCACTTTTTTTTTCCTCGAAGTGATCTTTCGAACCGGCACCTCTCTGTCTCCCTCAATCCAAGAACACCCATATTTATTATTCGTGAAATCGGCCAATACCCCACCTCGCCTTAGCCCGTCACCAACAAAAGAGAAAAAGTTTTAGGCCTCTTTTGGAACTTGGAGGAGAGGAGAGGAGAGAAGGGCACACACCCCTAAATTAGGCAACTAACTAACTTGTTAATTAATTATTAGACTTTTTCTTTCATGGGAAAATCAAATTATCTAAGTGGAGTTGCAAATTCATATACCCTTTTTATTAAAAAAATTTGGGGGAGGGGAGGGGGGGGGGGGGTATTTTTTTTTATTTTTTTACCCATTTTTTTAATTCTTTAAGCAAAGAGAAAAACCCTTTTT
>Ga0116227_10011902_pt1 | contig 14424 bp, 9 predicted proteins | sample S1TSphgellanicum_FD_89693 | JGI IMG/M metagenome (GOLD analysis project Ga0116227, IMG submission 89693) | Host-associated microbial communities from peat moss isolated from Minnesota, USA - S1T2_Fb - Sphagnum magellanicum MG | ecosystem: Host-associated > Plants > Peat moss > Unclassified... | reverse complement strand
ATTAATACCAAAATAAAAAAAACCCAACCAAAGACATAATTTTTTTAAAGGAAAAAACCCCCACTGGGGGGGGGGGGGGCGGCATTCCCAAAATAAGGAGTCTAGGACAAGGCTGGCCACCCATGGGCTTTACTTGAAGTCAAGCATGAGGCAAAACCTTATATTTGAGCCGTTTAGGATAGAAGGGATCTTTATGCCTAAAGATTTAGGAAAAGTGTGGACCCTTACACCTTCATGTAGGTGTACAATCCTTCTCCCTCTGAGATAGTAGGCTTAAGATCCCTCATTGGTCTAAAAGATATACATACCCTTCTCCAACACTTAATTGGAGGGTAAAAGACCAGTGTAGGGCGAGTTCTTAGAATGAGGGACAGATACCTGTCGGTTATCATCCCGGGTAAATATTCAGTTAGTCGTCGGCTTTGGTGTTTTGTCACGGTTCTCAAAAACAAAAGTCAAAGAACTGGCCAAAGAACCATCAGTCCTTTGCTGGTTCTTTCATGAAACCCGCCGGTTGTTTGAGGTTTTTGAAACAAGCAGACCCGGCCATTCTTTGATTCTGAAAAGAACTGGAACTGGTGGTCGGAACTGGCTGGCGCTTCTTTGATTCTGAAATATTTAAGGAACTGGGACTGATAACTCTTTAAAAATTCAAAGAAACTGCCCAACACTTGGTAAAACACCTGCTTCCTTCTTTGCCCTGTTTTGTTTTAACACTGATAACCAGCGGGTACCACAGGAATAAAACAAGAAATATGTGGGGGCGTCTCGAAAAACGACCGACACACTCGCCGGAGTGGGCGTTCCATTTTTCAAAACACCCTGCGAACAAGAGAGGAAAAATGAAGCTAGCCTAGATAAGGTGCCTTCCGATGGCACTCAAAATTTTGGGGCAGGTCTTAATGACCCTTTATGATCAAAGAAGTCTGTTTTAAAGGGCAAAATTATGAATGAAAATGTTGTATCATGAACTTTCAATTCTTAAATATTTGGATGTCAAGAACTCTGTCAAGAAATTAACATTTTCGCACTGCCCAATTCCACAATTCAAATGACCCAAAAAGTCGAAAAGTCCGAAACTTGGGAATTTGAAGGGAATTTGTGTTTCCGACGGTTTTCTAGAGTATGGACTACCCTTTATTTTTAAACAATATTTGAGCCCAATTAGTTGAAGAATGGAGCAAGTTCCATAGGATAGGAACTAAATTATTTTTTCATGATAAGGTGGACTATTAGGCAACAAAAAGGAGGATATGCCACTAATCCGCCTATTTTTCATCTTAATGCAAAAAGAGTTTATGTTATTTAAAAAGAACTTGAGAAAATGTATACCATTCAACATAACGTGAATCATGATTAGGGTTCATTTATTTAGTTATTTTTCAATATTGTGAGGTTATTGGGTTGGCGACCATCCACAAGAGGTCTTGGCCAAATTTGGCTACAGGTTTGAGAGAGGTAAGTAGCAAAAGTTCGAAAAGCTATCTATGTTTTTTGGCAACAAGCTATGAACTACTGTCAAAATATGGCAATTTGAGAACTTCCTTACAAATCTGTCAATTTTTTTGACAAATCTGTGAACTTTTTTTTCTTCTTCTTCTTTTGTTGGGTGAACTTTGTTTCCAATGGAGATTAAAAATTCATTCCCAAAGAAGCCACTTTATCAATTTATAAACTACATATGAACTAAACTAACCCAAGATATATACTTTCGAAATACAATTTATTATGTATGCATGTTGTAGTTTTGTTTTACATATACCAATCAAGGAACTTTTTTCTAAAAACATGAAATTGAAGCAAAAACAACTGGAATGCAAAGGAAGTGGAATCATGTACAGTGTATGCTGGGCATTACACCCATCATGGTTAAATATGTGTCACAAGACCATATTTTGCAATACAAGTGCCCTAACAAAAATGTTGAATGCTTTATATAGGGAAAAAGAAAATCATTCAAATTTCATATAAGCTTTTCACTCTTTGGTAAATCATATCATAGTGGGCACTGGGATGGGCTACAAATTATAATGAAGAAAATTAAATTACTCCCCACATTCAATCCCACCCATTGAAAACAAGGAGGAATAACAACTTGTAAAAGTTTACCCTAAGTGTATTGATTGAGCCCTTGAACAAGAAGGCCTAGGTAATTAGCTTCTCATTTTGCAATAACTTGTGATCTCCGTCATCCATTTGCCCTTTTTATTCCAACTAGTTACAAGGTATGGAATTCCAATTCTAACTCTTTCACATGAATATTTGAAACCTCTCAAATGCCATCATCAAGCATTTCAATTTGGTTCAAATTCGCTCCTATCGAATACTTTCAAGTTGAATGTATCAATGTATACCATAGTACGTTGGCAGCTTTGACATTACTTAAATTACTTATAGAAATGTTAAATTTTTCCAAAAAAAATTTAAAGTCCAAAGAACAAAACTTTTGAAGGAAAATAGAGAATTTGCTAGAATATTTTAATTTCAATATGAAATCTTCAAATTTAATTAAATCATTTGACAGACATGTGTTGAAGCTACCCTTGTACTATGGCGTATAGTGAAAATTGATAGCTTTCAGGAGAATTACACATGCCTACCCCCACAAAATTAATACAGAGTTAAATTGTGGCATTTCTCAAATTTATGCACTACGGGGAAAGTAACTACAAATTTAATGGATTGGCCATGTAAAGGCATGGTCATGATACATGATGTGAAAACCATATGGCATATAGTACTTACATTTATCCCTGACCTCATATCTGTTCATTCTTATCACTGATCAACCCTAGTAAACATGGTTTGAAGCTTTTTGTTTTAGGTGGGTTAAAGAAATCTGGGGTTGCATTACTAGAGCTGGAGATATCATTGAGAATAAATTATTCCCTTGACCATGACCATTGCATGACAAGCATTAAAGAGTAAAATTTATAACTAATTAATATTCAACCTTTATTGATTTTTAAATTAATGTCTTACCTTTTGTCATATATTAAAATAATTAAGAAATGGGTATCCAATTGAGTTTTTAAAAATAATTAAATATTTGACAACAAACTATTGAACTAGACCACGTACTATGGTAATCTTACATGTAGTAGCACCCAAACACCAATTATTAGAAAACAAGCCTATATTTACCAAATAAGGTTGGCAAGACTTTGCCACCATCATCCACCTTCCAAGGGGTATTAAAAGTGGCTTTCAAAATAATAGGTGAATTTGAAAATTATCCTTTGCATGCTATGGATTCATAGCCCAAAATTGTGGAGAAACCACACCAAGGGTTGTCATAACCTCATGTTGTAAGAAATGTCATTGAAGCTTTGCAACAAGATGTCGAGCTACCTTTTCAAACTCATATTTCACTTTGGTAGAAACCTTGTTGAAAGTATATTTGGTAAAGGTTTAAAATTAACATAACCATCATTGTTAGGTTAATAGATATGGTACTTGCTTCCAACAAATAACAATGCAAGATACATTTTTTCATCACCACCATTGACTTAAGAAAATTAGCTCATGGGAAAAATGTCATTGGATAGAATGAAAAGAAAATTGAAATTATTACATGTTGGATCTTCATACTTAGAAAAGGAATCACAATAAAGTATGAACAACTCTTGTTGGGTCAACTTGATAGCATTCACAAAATCACAAACAAACACCTTTGTACCTTGTGCAAATTTTATTAACATATGCAGACATTCGAGCAAAAGGAAGATACAAGGCAACCTCAAAATGAGCTCAACATCACATAATGAATTTAAGTTCTTCAAGGCAACTTCATTTTTTGCAAATATAACATGCATTTTGACAATCAAAGGGCAATATTCAACATACACCCTTTTTGTTAAAGAGAGCATGGAAATATGGATAGAGTTTTTAGATTTTGAAATAATATGTTGCTTTTAATGTTGGTCATGTCAACAAGTTTCTAGCATTCCAAAATTAATTTTTCAGGTTGTCAGCAAATAATGCATACAAATTTTGCAATAAAGATTGGAGTTGACACAACAAATTTACTTTTAAGAAAATGAACATAATCATATTTGTTTTGTGGAAAAAATAACAAAATAGGGCAATTTTTTTTTGGAATTACAATGTGACATTGGTTCCATTGCTTTGGAAGACATTGTTACCATTGAAGCCCATGTTGACCATCTTTCCTCTCAAATCTTTCAACCTTAAAACACCAAAATCTTACAAAAAATTAACCATCAAAGAAAAATATTGTCAGATATGGAAAACATACCAATTATTTCGACACAAAAGATGATGAAATCTTCTTCCACCCGTGGACCACATATAAATGGACCACATATATCCATTGAATGTTGTCAATTGCTATAATTTCATTTGCATTAATAACAATGAAATAGGCAACAACAAATATAATTTTGGTAACCTTCAACAAAACAATAGGCATGATTTCTACCATGTCCCAACTTGACATATTAGACCAATGTTTTTTGGACACGTTTTCTACTTTCAACATTTGGAACCAGGCTTAAAAGCCTCAATAATTGATCATAAGTTACCCATGGGCCAAAATGTGATAAACTGTAACAAATTGCACATATTTTCATTTTTAGTTAAAGGGGGCATCAATTTGGCATTGGTTTAGGATGGAAGGGCAAAAACTAGAAGTGTATACTTGTTCATTCTTCATATGTAATAAATTTTTATTGAAATATTATGAGTCAACTTCAACATTCAATTAGGACACAAAACATTTTTTACATCCAACATGTTTTAGCAAGTTGTTTAACTTTGGAGCTAAAAACTTTTGGTTTCCTTCAATAGATGTGCAAATTTTACATTTGATTTGGTGCATTACACCATTTTCATGAATCATATATTTGGCACATGGTAAGTGTGTTGTTTAAGCACTATGAAACTTAATTGACCTATCATGTAGTTTCTTCTTTTTATTAACATTCTACTTAAATAGGTTTTCACAAGCTTCATCAAACAATATCATTGGTGATCTTTCATCAAGAGAAACAAAATCATAATGTTTTGATGAAGAAGATGGACTAGCTTCGTCTTGAAGTAATGTAAGTAGAAAACAAATTGGTTTGAATTTGAAATTCTTGGGAATTTGCAAGGGGGGCATGGTGGTTGAATATTTCAATAAAATAAGGATCAATCATCAAGTTTTGAAAATATATGCCTTTAGATGATAGAAGATTAAAGTACTTTCAACTTTCAAGCAACAATAGATGATTGTGAAAGAAACGAAAACTAATGATCATCATCAGAACTTAAGAGCTTAATTATGAAGCTTTTAGGAAGTAGTTACAAAAGATGAACCTTTCAAAAAATAAAAATACCTAGGTTCCAAATTCAAGAATCCAACTATGTTAAAACAAAATGCAAACAATGAACATCAAAATTCAAGAATCAACATGTGAAACAATGAAATGGTGAAGGATATTATAAGAAACAACAATCAACAATGAAGATTCAAGATGCAAAAGCTTATAAATCTCATACAAATTAATACAAAAAGTAAATTCTTGGAGAAACACAAATATCTATTTGAACACCATGTAAACAATGACAAGGGTTTTTTTGGGTGCATTTCCTAGTGCTGAGAAAGGAATCAAGACATGGTATTTTTTGTTGTTAATTAAAATAATGCCATGTTGTTTATGTTATGACAATAAACAAATGAAGATCATAAATTTTCAACATCAAAAGTAACAAGTTGGTCTTCTAGGAATTTGTATTTTGGAACATCTTAATTGGTTATGAATTAGTACAAAAGTTTGAACATTGAGGCCCAAAGAATTGTGAATGCAAGGAAACAACAAGTCCTGATTAAATATTCAAGACTCATGCCTCATGAGTTTGGATTGTGGAAGCTTTAAAAAATTAATTACCTAAAAGTGAAGACTTTAAGTTAAAAAAATCATGATGAATCCAAAATCCAAAATTGCTATACCACTATGTAATCAATGAACATCAAAAATAAATATATGAGCCATTGAATAGGCAAGATCAAAATTTTTATGACAAACCAAGATCAATAAAAATTAAGAGCTTGGAAATTGGATTTGGATTCTCGAACTTGGAAATTTACAACAAATGACAACATATAATATTAGAATTTAGATGCAAGCTCACTAAGTAGGATTAACAATATGGTGGTTTAAAACTTTTGTACCTTTAAAACATAAATTATGTTTCACCTGCAAGATATGGATTTAGAATTTTACAACAATTGACAATGAGGACACAAGATTTAGTAGCAAATGTTTAACGTTAAATAATCAAGAATCAAGATTTAAAATATAAGATCAACTATTTTGGAATCTTAAAAGCTCTAGTAAGTTATAATAATATGTGGCACCTAAACCCTTAAAACCCTAACAAATCATGATTGATAGGCTACAACAATATGTGGGATTACTTTCACCACCTGACCATAAGATACAACAAATGAAAGTCTAGCTATGGTCACAAATGTTTTATGATAAACAAATTTTTTTCATACAAAGAACAAAAAAAAAGAGTTACATATTTGTAGCTTGCACATGCTAATCCTTGATTCAAAAGACATAAAAGAAACCTTCTCGAATTGTATACCAATGCCACCCTGAACTCTAGGTTTTTGGAGTCCCAACTCCTTGTTAATCAACCATAATCTCTAAAAATCCATGCAACAACCAAAATAAAAAATTTATGAAAATTAAAATTTACAATTTACAAGTTGCAATTTTAGCCTATAATACTTAAATTGTGCAAATCAAATAATTCAACAATGTTATAATGTTGGTGAGAAGTACATGAGTTTACACCATCTATTGTTGGTGAGTTGAGGTGCACAATAAAAAGCCAAATGGTGAAGAACTCATCAACAATGGTAGTGTTATTAGTGAGAAGAAAGTTTTAAGGTTTAACAAGAGCGATGAGACCTACTTGGTTTCATGGTTGTGACAATGGTGCCACATGGTGCTAGGAGGATTAGAATATGGCATCTGTTTTAGGGCCCTAATTTCTAAATGGACATGTCGCATGGTCATTGGAGATGTCACCTTTTGGCTATTTTTTGCCAAAAACATGGTTGTGTAGTAGTTACCTTTATGAAGACACATACCCTTGGCCATTTACGAACTATCAATGAGGTGTTGATGTCAATATGACTTGCAATTTTGTTCCTATTGAACGGTTGGCTGCCTTTGGTTCCCATTAACATATTATAACACATGGATGAATTTATTAATTTGGATGGAAAATCTTCAACTCGGATATATACATGTATTTAATTGATTACCAAATACCCAACTTTATTGATATGTAGTAATTATGCAAAAACCTTCAACTTGTATTTTTATAATTTTTCACTTCACATTGTCAAGGTATTGCCTCTTTTAGAGATGGCTATCTTTGTGATGCTACTAGATCTTGGGAGGTCTCCAATCTTGAGAATCTCCTAAAGTATTCAACTTTTGAGATACTATAGAATTTGACATGTCCACTATATGTAGACTCCACCTAATAGAGATAAATCCTTATCTTGTTACCTACTTTCATAAACACGGTCCCATGTGTACTGTTATCTAATTCATCTATCCTTATTGATATAAACACACAAATTTGATGAATGCATATTTTGCCCAAAATGTTGTCTTCTTTTTTAGCACCTAGGTCTTTTCAACTTCGAAACAAGATCCAGTAATGAAAATCTAAAAAAAACTACTCATTTAGTTACAAGTTATAACAATCCCCTATCCACTCTTTGAGAGGTATAAGCAAGGTAATGAAATTTTATTAAATCTCAGGTTATTTATCTTAAATGCACAAGGTTCGAGAGTAATTATAGTAGTTGTACGGGTAGGAGCAGTGAAAATATATGTAGCAGCGGTGGAGGCGCTCTGGAAAAAGGAAAGACAGGATGAAACTCAGTTTACCACCAAAATTGGTGGAAAAACTAGTTGTGTAAAATTTTCATTCCCAATTACCCGTTTGATGCCCTACTATGCGAAAACTGCTAGTTCTCACCCCCTAATCGTGAGACTTTACTGATGACTCTATTAATACATGTGTTTCTAAAATATCACGTGCATCATTGGTAACATGTCCAGCAAAAAAAATTTCAAATTATAGTACTTACAACACATTTAGTCAACTTTCTACAAACCTAAATCCCGAGAACGTAAAGGCTTATTCATGACTACCTATAAGGGGTTTTTTTTCAATTTTGTTAGTTAGGTGGCATGCCAAATGTGGCTACAGGTCAGAGAGTTAAGTAACAAAAGTTGGGAAATCTACTATGTTTTGGCAACAAACTATGAACTAATGTCTAAATTTCACGATACCTTGGCAGCTTAAACCCTAATTATATTATTTTGAGAAGTGTTGAAAATTTCAAAATATATATTTTTCTTTGAAAAAAAACTTGTAATGAGAATTATTGAATCTTCAGGAATATTTTATTTGTTGAAATGAAAATTCCAAACTTAATTAATTGTTTGACAGACCTGTGTCAAAGTTGTCAGGGTATGATTGTATGGTAATTTGAAAACTTTTTACTGGAAAATCTGTCCAACTTTTTGAAATGAAAAAGTAATCTTGAGACAAAGAATTGTTCTTTATCCAAAAGGACTAGAGAGCACCCAATCGTTTTCTTGGATATTTACTACCATTTTATTAAATTTTAGATTTGGAAATAGATTATTTGAAAACCAAGAAAATCTTGCTTTTTGTATTTTCCTTTCTAATGACACTCTTTCAATCATTCCACACTTATTATTCTAGAAACTACCAATTCCGCATTTACTGAGCATAGATATGTAAAGTTTCGATTTTTAATGGGTCCATGGTCTCACCACAATCGGTAGTAGACCAAACAAAAGAAAGACATACTGATTGTCTTTGGGGCCAAGGCTTCACATTAACACTTTTAACTGACACTAGAAAGCAAGAGCTCCGAGTGGGACCAAAACCTTTTTCCTCTTTTGGAGGTACTGTAGTACCGTGGCCATTTCAACACATGTCCATCAAATAATTAATTAATTTTGGAACATTCATTTCAACAAATGGAATATTCTTAAATATTCTCTATTTTCCTTCACAATATTTTTTTGATTTGGAAGAAACAATTTTTTGAAAATTAGTAACTTAAGTCGTCAAGGAGTGAACCAAAGCCTCTTTCTTTCTTTGGATGGATGTTGTACCTCCGTCGGGAGATGGGGGGTCCATGTATGTGTATGGGTAGCCTAGCACCCTACAGAAATGATCACTTAAAAACAAATTCCAAATTCATTGGATCTAGAGCCACATACATGTACAAACATGGTCATTCTTGCACAAGCGCCCCAGGTGCTCCATCCAACCTGGGTGCCTTGTGCGATAATTATATTGTAAAAACCTTGGAGGCTTTTCTTAAGTGTATTTGGAGGTACACTTAAATAGTGTAGAGTCTTGTGGGGCATTTCAGAAAATGAAAAAGCTTTAGGTGTGGGCATTGTGTTTCATTCTAAGGATGTTTTTACTTTCAAAAATGCCTAATGTCATTTTTGTGTGTGATACCCATCAGGTATCATGGAGAATTTTTTAAAATAAAAGCTTGCTTCAATTTTTATGGTCAGTAAAATTATGAAACCGTGCCAAACTTTATAGAAAGAAAGCACCCAAGAAAGGGAGAGAAAAGGGAAACAAAGGGCAAGGATCAAAGTTCGGGCAAGCAAAAAGCCCAACAAAGGCAGGCCATAAGGAGGAAAGGGAACAACTAAGAACAGGACCTTCCACCAGTCACATGAAGCAAATCGACTAAAGAAAGGGAAGGTAAACCCGATATAATTCCTAGCTTAGAAGAACCCTCCCCTGCAGTAAAACCTTGGGGGCAGAGAGAGAGAGAGAGAGAGAGCGAGCGAGCGAGCGAGCGTTGGAAGTAAGTATCCCTTGGCTTTGCCTTAAGGCGAGCGAGAGTGTTGGAAGTAAGTATCCCTTGGCTTTGCCTTAAGGTGAGTGAGAGTGTTGGAAGTAAGTATCCCTTGGCTTTGCCTTAAGGCGAGCGAGAGTGTTGGAAGTAAGTATCCCTTGGCTTTTCCTTAGGTGAGTGCTTACTTTTGAAACTCCCCCCACTCGTAGGGCGTTACTTTACAAAAGAGATTTAGGTACCAAGTGGCAATGGCCATGCGTTTCCTAGGCTGTAAGTAGCATCTGATGAGAACACCTTGATTATAGACAAGCACCTTACAGATAAATATAGAAAAAGGCAAACTGATGACAAATGTACCCCTCCTGGCAAGTAATCAAACACATTGGGCAAGTTTTGTTTGGACATACTAGCCTACCTAATCTCATTCACCTTGCCATTTGGGCATGTGCATTCCAAAATGCATTCCCATTGCTGGTGACCACAATACCTAATCATATGTTCTTTCCGCACACTCAAAAAACCAGTGTTGTGTGGTTCTTTGATTTTCCAAAGAACCGCTGGTTCTGGGTATTTATTAAAAACAAAAAAACCAAAATCAAAGAGTCATCAGCTCCAGATATCTAAACAATTAGAATCAAAGAACCAGCCGATTCGGAAAACAAACAGCAGAATTAAAGAATCGTCAAGTTCTGGGTTACTTCAAAACCCTCGAAAGAACCGTCAATTCTCATGAAAGAACCACCACCTCTTTCCTGGTTATATTCCAGGGCATTTGACTTCTTAAAGTCGTTTTGGGTCGGTTCTGGGGACGGTGGGTTTCACAAAATGGGAACCGATGGTGATATACTGAAAATGTAACTGGTCTGAAAACTGGCAAAAAAACTAGAGCTGCCTGAAAGAACCGCCCAACATGGTAGTTTAAAAAAAAAAAAAGCCTCATTTGGTTTAAGCATTTGTGCATTCCTATATGATGCATTCATTCCTATCGAGAGTGGTACTTACAATAATATACTTGTCACTTGTATTCTAGTATTACCGTAGTAATACCGTGGCCATTTCAACACATGTCCGTCGAATAATTAATTAATTAATTTTGAAAGATTCATTTCAACAAATGGAATTCTTTATTTTTTTGATTTGGAAGAAATAATTTTTGAAAATTTCAACATTTCTGAAAACAATATAATTAATGTCAAATTGGCCAAGGTACTAGGGTATTGGACTTGTTGTGAAGGGGGCCAAAAAAAAATGGGGGAAGAGGAGGAGGAGGAGGAGGAGGAGGAGAATGGGGTTGGGGGATGAGAGAGTTTAAAGGAGGGGAATGTGGTACCTACACACATATATATATACCTACCTATTTATTTGTTCCCAAATCTCATTAGAAAAGCGAGAAAATGGTGTAGTCTATGAGGGAAATAAGTCAAAAGACACCTAAACTGGTGCACCACAAAATTCTTTCCTAGTAGCCTTTGTAACTCACAAGCCACTAAAGACTTGTATTTTATTTTGTTTTTGTGTGTTTTGTGTTGCTGAAGAGAAAGCTGAGCTGCTGCAAGATTTGGGTGCAATTTTTTTGCTTTTGTTTTTGGAGGTAGGATTGGCAGTGGGACTTGCTTTTGTTTTTTGGTTTTTTTTGGTTGTTATTTGTTGAGTTATTAGCTTTCGACTTCTTCCCTACCACACCCCCTATCTCTTCTTTTTTTTTCTCGTGTCTTCCCCCCTCTCTCTCTGGAGTGAGCTCTGTTCTTTTGTGTGTGTGTGTGTGGGTGTGTACAGAGAGGTTGTGGTTGTCGCTGCAACTGTTTTGTTTTTGGAACGGATTTGGGTGCTTGCAAGCAAAGTTTATACATCAATTTCTTTGGGTCTCAGAGCTACAAAACTATTCACATACAACGAAGGACTGGCGGTTTCGGCCAAGAGCATATCATCTCCTTCTTTTTTCTGGTGCTTTTGCTGCACGGGGTTTTGCGAAGGAAGTGAATTGTTTACTGAAACAGACCTTTTCCACATCGGTTTTGAGTCGGGTGTGGACACGCGCGCGCGCGCGCGCGCGAGGAAAGAAGGACGATTGCTCGATTGTCTCGGTTGAGAACGCGTTGAAATCAAATAAACAGGTATGTTCAAATTCCCTGCTCTTGCGTGTGTCTGGAATGATGGGAGAGTGGGAAACAGAGGGGAACAGAGTTGGGAGAGAGGCAGAGAGTTGAGAAAAAAAGACTAGTGGAGCTTGTGTCCAGAACTGAGAAGCTTAATGAATGCAAACTCTAAAGAAGCATTCTTTAGGGTTTGGGCCATGTTACTAGCAGCTGTCTAAGAACAATAGCCAGGAAATGTTGAGCAGATGTTGTCACAAATTCAGGACAGAGAAGAAGACGAGAAGAAGAAGGCGACAGGACAGGGAGAATGGCTTGCAGTTTTTGTGTTGAACTTATTCGGCTCTTTGTATGTCTGGGGGTTTGTGGCAGGCATTGGGAGAGCAGGAAAAAGGTTCATGGATTTTTTTGAGAATGCAAAAACTGTGCGTCTCAAAAGCCATCATGGCAAGTATCTTTTGGCGGATGATGATCATAATGCTGTGTCTCAAGATAGAGACATATCTAGCAAGGGTGTCTTGTGGACAGTTGAGATTGTTCCCGGGAGTGGAACAATCCGCTTGAAAAGTTATTACGGTAAATATTTGACAGCATCAGACCATGCATTTTTGCTTGGCATGACAGGGAAGAAAGTGCTGCAGAGCTTTGCATCCAAGGCAGATTCAGCACTGGAATGGGAACCAATTGCTGAGGGTAATTTTGTTAAACTGAAAGCTAGGAATGGCAATTATCTTCGCGCAAATGGAGGTGTTCCACCATGGAGGAATTCAGTAACACATGATGTTCCAGTCACATCAGCCACCCAAGAATGGATCTTCTGGAAAGTTGACATTATGGAGAATAAGGATCCAGATCCTGAGCTTGCACCTGCACCAGTAAGCAAACTTCTTCTCTCCCTCTGCTTATGTTGAATTTTTCTTTGTCAGTATGCATCCATTTTTGTGTAGTGCTGTGGACAATTTCTATCCATCATGAATTTGCAGACAGAGAAGAAAGGAAGAGGCACAGAAGCAAATTATGTATCCAAGACAGTTTCTGATGTTAGTATGAATCGCCCAAATGCACACTCTGTGTGTGGGAGATCATCCTTGGAACTCACCTTTCATTTTTATCAGGGTATGGGCCTAAATTTAGGTCTAGTACTTGGGTTCAACAGAAATTTTTACCTGCATCAGATTTGTTAGCTTGTCAACCTTCTCATCCATCAGGCATGATCAATCTTATCCCCATGGGCAAAACAAGTTCCTTGCTCAGGTGTGCCCCTTTGAGTAGACCACAGGACCAGGTTGATCCTTGCATGGAGGGTAACAACTAACAACTCATCAGGATATCTGGGATACCTGAAATGTGAGCAGCTTAAGCAGCTCTCCACCAAGTTGCTGACTGCCACTGTAGATTTCTAACCATAGTTTCACCAGTTGAGACAGTCTTTCTTCTCTTTTGTGTGGATTGGAAGTTCCATCAAAAAATGCCATGAAGCCAAGGTTTACAAATTTGGCCAATTCTTCCTCTCTCATAGACACTTCTGAGTGGTTAAGTTTGTTCTATAAGCTATGTCCTACCGGAGGTCAATGATTTGCGGGTTGCAAGGAGCTGATGTCCCTTCTCAGAACTATTGGATTCTTAAAAACTCCTCAGGAGTAGCTAAAGTCATCGAGTTCTTGACTCTAGAACTTGATTGAATGCTGAGAGATATTCTCCCCTTGGAGAGCTAAATTGAAACCTCTAGTGACTAAAGTTTTTGATAGAACGTTTCAGTCCTGTCTTGTGGTTCAGATATCAGCCCACTAACTTCAGATATGTTTGGTTGAAGGATAAGGATGAGTTAAGGCCTATGAGGTCTCTCCATAACTTCAAAGGCAAAACCTTTGGATTTTATCTTCTTGGCTGGAATTTCTGATAGATAACCTGTTCCTTATGTTGGTCTGTCAGTCAATTCTACTCTAATGGGTGGGTCCTAAGTATGCAGTGTTTTTGGCTATCTTCATATGAGTTTGAAATTTTGGATTCTTTTAGTAAGTCCAACTCTTGTTTGCTTTTCTTTCAAAGTTATTAAAGTAAAAAAGTTTGTGGATGATCTTTGAGTTCTTGGTATCCATGATTTCTCTGACTTCACAAGTATCCAGACAAAGACTCTAATGGCAGTGCCACTTGACCTAAGTAAGCTTAATTGCATTTCTCATGACCACTCTTGCAATTTCTTTCATTTAGCAATACCCCAAGGTTCAAAAGGATTAATTGATATGTTTGACTAGTGTTCTCTGCCAAAATATCCAGGTATCAATATGAATGTGTATCATGTGACTTACAATATTCAGATTCTGCCACATCTCAAGTAGTTGATAGTCAGTTCTGCAGCCTTAAGGCTTTGTAGCTCAAATGAGTTCTTCATAGCTCAAATGTTCACTTTGAAGAGAAAAGGTTCTCCATCTTGAT
>Ga0116227_10011901_pt1 | contig 14425 bp, 7 predicted proteins | sample S1TSphgellanicum_FD_89693 | JGI IMG/M metagenome (GOLD analysis project Ga0116227, IMG submission 89693) | Host-associated microbial communities from peat moss isolated from Minnesota, USA - S1T2_Fb - Sphagnum magellanicum MG | ecosystem: Host-associated > Plants > Peat moss > Unclassified... | reverse complement strand
CTTCCTTCCCTCCTTGTCCCCTCCCCCCCCCCCCCCTTCTTCCATTTTTTCTAACATTTTTTTCCCATTTTTTCTTCTTGCCCTTTCCCCCTCTCCTTTTGTGGGGTCAAATGAAATTTGATGCAATTTTGTAACATATGTTTTTCTTGGGGGTTAATATAAAGGAATATTCAATTATAATCATTAAAATCAAATGAAAATGAGAAATTACAAAAAGCAAAGGGTTTTTGAATTGATTCAAACTGGTTACAATATCTATCAAAAGGTATTTCCAATAGTGTAAACATTTACATTGCATCTTTTTGTGATATTTCATAAAAATATTATTTCTAAATGGACCCTTTCATGGCAAAGTTTATGTGCATGGAAGATATTTGATGTTAATACCATTGTGAACCCAAGCTATGAACGCATGTTCCCTATCCATTACATTCTCAGTGTTGACATACAATATTAATGGGATGTCCTTGTACAACAAAGCTTTTGGTAATGAGAAATGTCCACAATCTCCTTCTTCTTGGCCTGAGAAATATATGACATCTACCCCCTCATAATCCAAAAGCATCATGATGGTCTAGTTGTCCTAAGTAAAACATCCTCAAAATCAGTGTGTGAATCAACTTGCTCCATTATTATCCCTCAATTTGATTGTTCAACATAATTCATTTTGCGAGAAAATTTAAAATCACAACAACAACAAATAGTGCATGGAATCCCCCTTTTTTATTTTCTCAAAAAGTTCATTGAACCTTGGATACAATAATTTGACGTTAACAAAGGCAAGAGCCATGAACTTTAATAAGTCCACAATTTTTCTTACACCTATGCATGCATGTGAGAAAGAGAAAAAGAACAAACAGTTGATGGAATGTAACAAGGTTTGGAATGGCAAGTTGGAAGTATTGACTACCATTGAAGAAACAAGCTCAAACATTCCATTAAAGTGTTTTTCTTTGATAAAAAATTGTAGGAGCAAGAGATTTAAGGGTGATTAGTTTTTTTTCTTCACAAGAAAAAAGATGTTGAACTTGTGGAGATCATGATGGATTTTCCTTTCATGTCTGGCTGATGATGATGAACTCATGCACTTACATATTGGTTTGGCTTCCATTCCACATTATACACAATGAATTAGAGCAAGGTTTGTTTCTCCTTTTTCATGGGTTTTTGATATTTACTTGACTCCTTGTTCTTGGGGAAAATCCCTTTTAGTTCCAATTTCTTGATTCATGTTTGAGCTTGATAATCTACTTATCGAATTTTTTGTGTTTTTATTAAAAGCTGAGAATGACCAAGTGAGGATTCAATTCCAATTCAATCTAATGCAAAATGGTCATAACAATGATTAGATTGCAATTTAATCACTACACTAAAATGCATATTAATTCACTCTGCATTTCACTAGATTTTGAATGAATTTGGACATTTTTACCATGGTGAAACTTGTCAACCCCCAAGTGAACGGGGATTAATTATTACGGACAATGAATTAATCCACTAATACTTAATGAAATAAGGTTACTCTCAAATGAATTACAAATTTACCAAGCCATTTCATTTGCTAGTTAATTAACTAGGCATCATGGAAATCAATTAAATTTAAATTATTTAATATTTAATGTAATATTTAATATTATTGATAATTTCATGATTTTTTAAACCTATGAATTATTGACACGTGTCATTACTTATGTTAGGTTAAAAACTTAACCTAGGTAACATAGGCCATGCAATCAACTTAAGTGGGCACCTACTCTAGGAAACTACATAGGAGAATATTCGGTCAACTTATCACTATTGACCACAAACACACCATTTGTGAGATTTGATCCTTTGACCTCTAAAATGGAGGCAAACACCCCTACCATCAAGCCATCACATTTGTTGTGATAATGTGTTACATTACATTATGTTTGTCAAATATTTCATTTTAAATATTACAAAAACATGAACTTTGAAAATTCATATTTTATTGAGATTTTGTCAAAATGAAATGATTAAAGTTTAATTTGATTTTTTTTCAATAATATACATAATTACATTTTATTTTTTTTGAAAGTGTAAGATCAGTTATTTTTAACTATTTTTCCTTATGTTATTTTTTTATTATTTTAAATTATTTTTGGCTATTTTAAGCCATTTCACCTTAGGTTATTTTTTGCTATTCTAAGTTATTTCATCTTAAGGTATTTTTGATTATGTGAGGCTACTATTAGTTATTTTTGGCTATTGAAGGTTATTTCACCTTATGTTATTATTGGTTATTCTAGGTTATATTACTATAAGTTATTTATGGTTATTCTATTGGTGGTTATTGTTGGTTATTTTATTGGTGCCTATATATTTTATTGGTGGCAATTCTACTAATGGCTATTGGTTGTTCTTTTATTGGTGGTTATTAATGGATATTTTATTAATGACTATTAGTAGCTATTTTATCAGTGGCTATTAATGACTATTATATTAATGGTTATTAATGGTTATTTTATTAATGGCTATTAGTGGGTATTTTATTAATGACTATTGTTGGTTATTTTAGGCAAAATTACCATAGGCTATTAATGGTTATTAGTGGAGTTATTTTATTAATGACTATTGTTGGATATTTTATTGGTGGATATTGGTGGTTATTTTAAGTTGAATTATCATAGGCTATTGGTGGTTATTAATGGTTATTATGTTAATGGTTATTGGTAGCTATTATATTAATGGCTATTGGTTGCTATTGGTGGCTATTTTATTATAAGTTATTGTTGGATATTATATGCTATATTATCATAGGCTATTATTGGTTATTCTATGTTATTTTCCCTTAAGTCATTATATTTTATTTTAGATTATTTTAAAAATTTATACTTAGGATAAAATAACTTATAATAACATAAAATAAAATGACCTTGAATAACTTAAAGTATAAGCATCTATAAGTAAGGTTTTTAAAAACCATGTTAATCAATGACATATTTAAGATCTTAATTTTCATGTTCAACATTTGTTGAACATTTGGGCTATATTAAGATAAATGAAATTTGATCATTCTTGAAGTATTGGATTCTATGGATAATTTGGCAATCCAATAAGGATTTTTGTAATTCTAACCAATTCATGTATTGAATTTGTAGGAATATCCAAGATGACAATTGTAGAGCTTCAAAATTTCAACCTATTTATAGTCATTATAATTGAAGACTTGGGATCATTAGTTTTTATTCGAAGGGAACTTTTATGGGCAAACATCCAATGTGCAAGTAAGGTTTTAATTATTATTTTCTTCATTTATGTTATGTGATATAGAGTAGTTTAAGGATTTTAGCTAAATGGATTCTTATGACCAAAACTCACTTAGAGTCTTGTCTTTAGTGTATGTATTGAATCTTAGAATAATCCATTTAAAACTTGCTTAGGTTTTACAATGAAGTCCTTATACTTTAGTTGGTGGGTTCAAGTAGTCTTTAAAGTCTAATAGCAAGTCCCTACAAATTACAATTGGGTTGAAGTAGTCCCTAAAGTCTACAATAAGCTACTACAAATTGCAATTGGGTTGAAATAATATTTAAAGTCTATAATAAGTCACTATAGATTACAATTGGGTTGAAGTTGTCCTTACAATCAGGAACAAAGTCCTTATAAATGGATGTTGGGTTCAAGTAATCCCTATTGTCATGACTAAAGTCCTTGCATATTTTGTTTGGGTTGTTCAATAGTCCTTATACTCATGATAAAAGTCCCTACATATTCAAATTGGGTTTAAGTAATCCCTATAATCGATGTAGTCTTTTTTTTTGGTGGGTTGATGTAGTCCGTATAATCATGAACAAAGTCCTTATGTATGTTGAGGTTGGGTTGAAGTAGTCCTTGTAAACATGAACAAAATCCCTTAAGATTGGGACTTTTTTATAGTCTAATGTTGTAGGATGCATATGATTTGAGCTCATGATGGGTGCATGATTGCTTCAAGGTAAACATTGATAGGAATTGGATAATGTGCCAAGTAGGTGGGTTTTCTTGTCTGTAAACAATTGATTTTGGAGTTAAGTAACATACAACATTCCAAGGGTTGATGGGCGACCTTGGTTTTAACCACTTGAATAATTTATCTATTTTTTATCCATTGCAATTTTTTTATTGGTCCCAATTTATGCTTCTTGAAAGACTAGCTACTCCACAAATTAACTAGAAAACTCTAAAACACGCCATAGATCTATTTTTGTTATTTGTTACTTGTTACTATTTGTTTCAGTAAATTGGTATTCATGGGAATTTTTGCACTCTTGTATTAAATAGTTGGATATGTATATATGTAGGTGAATTTTAGCAATTTAGGAAAAGTTTTTTCTCGAAAGGATGAATTTGCAGGTAATTTTTTTTACTTTGAACCATGAGGTTATTGATGTTTATGAAAAAAAATTCAAGAAAAGCCTTCAAAAATGGCATTAAAGGTTTTGATAAGACAAGTATCATTGCAAGTGATTAGTAGTAGAATTATGCATGTGTTCTAAATGTGTTACATGTTTGATGCAATTTGAATTTGACTTGAAGAAAAGTGATTTCCTACCATGAGTCCATGACCCGTTGCAAATATGATCACGCAACAACAATTGAAAAAGAGGCAAGTAACATAGAATGTTCGGCAAAAAAATATTGCAATGCAAAACAAGTAGTTGCACTATGTCAAGAGGACATCATCTCTACCCAAGGGTTGTAGAAGAAGTTGTCGTTGAAAGAGATCATAATAGGCTTGCTTCTATAATTACCCAAGGTATCCATAAAATCTTGATCAAATGCCCAAAATTGAAGAGCAAAAAATTGGTTATGGAAAAGGATGGAAAAGGTTCTTACAAACCTTACCCTTCAATCCAACTTGCTTAATTCTTTTATTCTTAAAAGACTTGCCATAGCTACCTGAGAATTAGTTGCAAGGATGTGTGTTTTTATGCAATAAACAAAACAATCAAACTCAAATGTTAAACTTGATGCCAAACATGCAATCTTGACAATAGTAGTGAATGGAAAGGCAACTAGTTGTAGTAACATGGGTAGGGTGCTTGATATACACCTTTGAAACATTGTTGCAACAATGGTACAATGATCTTTAACCTATGATAGTGGTACCCATTTGTGGAAGCTTTCGATGAGGAAAAAAAAAACTAATGTCGTTTTACATGCTATAAGAAATGTAGTGGTTCAATGGTGGATAAAAGAAACCTTTGTTAGCCCAAATAAAAGTGAGGTGATTAAAAAAAGATTGGTGCTAGGCATATATGATGAAAAGGTGATTCACTTCTTAATAAAAACTTAGGTATATATTTACTTTTAAATTTGTTGATTCATAGTTATTCTTTTCATACATGTGACTTTGAACCTTGGAATAATTTAGTTGGGAGTATATGAATGGGCTAGGTCACTGATGTCTTCATAAGTATTATAGAAAATTTGGGCTTTGAAGGTTTAGGGTGGATAGTCCATGTGTACTGTTCAATTTGCATGTCCATATTGCATTAATATGTTTTTAAAATAGTTGTAACCGAACATGGGGTGACCGAACAATGGAGCTATGTTGATTCTGATCCTGATTTTTGCACCATCACTAGGTTGGCTGCGCATTACGTCTCATTACTGCAACAATGCATGGTGGTTGTTCTGGTTTGGTCATGGAAGCTCACCACACTTGAGGGAGACGGCACATAATTATGGTAGAGGAGGTGCTGGCATTTATGGTTTGAGGCGATTGGAATGCAGGACGGTGCGGGAGCTGGCAATTAAAAGAAGAGGAGGCTGAACGTTGAAGGGGATTTTGGGAAGTTCGAAGAGAAGGGAAAAAAGAGGTCCGGGTCCGGAGAGTTTTGGCGGAGGCTGATCGTGCTAGTCAGTTCAGAAAATGTATAGTCGATGAGTAGATCTGTTTGCTTGCAAGAGCAAAGATCAATAGAGAAGAAGTAGGAGATTTTTGGAGAATGCCGAGGAGCTTAGAAGATTGCTAGTTGCTGATTTCTTCCGCTGCATTAGTAACTAGGGGATGGCTAGCTCCTAAATATAGTGAAAGTCAGGTCGAAAGTAAGAATCGGTGCTGTAGACCAGTGAAGTTTGGAAAGTGTATAAATAGACAACTCGAGTGGTCTGTTTTTGGAGCTCAATCGTTGACTGAATAGTTGTTAGACTACTGAGGAACGTACTAGAAAAGAGGAAGCTTGTGCTGTTGAGGATCTTTGTGAAATCTGAACTATGCGCTTTGGTCTTTGAAATTTTGTGTAGGAGCCGGATCTGCAGAGGTTCGGGCGAGATTGTTTTGCTCCAGTAATGAATTTCTCATTTGGATTTGGACCAATGATGTTGCTATGTTGTTTATTTGATATGTGATTGCCCATGTTCACTCTATTCGAGTGAGTGCAACATAGGGGTCTGGTTGTTGTTTGGTCCCTCTCCTTTTTGGTGACATAGTAACCATATCTCAAACTAAAGGCTCTATTTGTTATAATTTGATATGTGTAGATTAAATTTTATAAGAAATTTCAAACTGTTCATCCAGAAGCAGTTATTGGTCATAGGTTATTTGAATATTTAAAGTCATTCTTTGTGAAACCTTTAAAAGATAGGAATACATGTTGTTGCATCTACCATGTAGAGCTAAATGAATTGAGGCTTGTATTGAACCTATTGAAATTCAAGTGCGTGGCCATGATGGATAGTAATGCCAAGCATCAAGTGTGGTATACTAGGGTATTGTTCAATTGTGGGAAGCCATAGTGTGCCAAAAAGACAAATATGAAGAATGGCATGACCATAATGATACTTAGGATTTAAGGCTCCTCCCTCTCTCAATGTCACACTACTGTTTCCAAGGTATTTTGAACTTTTTGCTACTATTTTGAATCCATGAACCCTACCTACCATGTGCAAGAATAACAAAGGACAAACACATACTATAAGTTTGGGATTTAAGGGGTTTGACCTTTCTATTGGTGTGGATTCTATGGAGTTACAATCGAACAAACCTTGCAAAAATAAAATATGACTTCCAAACTCAAACTCACTTCTTTGTGACCATCAATTTTTTGTCTTGTATATAGTCATTCAAACATCTAAAAGCCATTTCAAAAGAATAAGATGATGGTGGCATTATGACCTAATGTTTAAACAATGACAGAATATTTACCATCATTTTCAAAAATAGTTGGTCCCACGAACAATTTGCCCTTCCTTGCTTGACATTCAAAAGCATAGCACCCAAGTCATCAAAGGTTCTAGAGGTTCATTACTCAAAACAAAGAACATATTAAAAATATGACAAAATCCAAAGACAAGTTTCACATGGTAGTTGTCTCCTTGTGTGCGCCATAAAAATGACGTATCTTTTGAATTTCACAAAAACCCTAAACCTTAATACAACAAGGATGTTATGAAAAAAAAATTCATCCTACATCTCACACCAGTAAGTTCAAACATTTGACAACAAGGTGTCAGGGAACCCTAAATCCGCCTAGTCTAACTAAAGTGACGTTGGTTAATATATCATCATACTAAGTAACCTTAATTAAATAAATTTAATTTTAATGGATTTTTATGTGACATCTAAATGTGTAAAGGTAGTTACTACAATTTTTTCAAAGACAATTCAAATAAATCATCAATTTCATGTTCATATGGATTTTTAAAAATATTGCATTTTTCAAGATTTTGAAAAGTCCATCTCACGCCTCTTTCACATTTGCATCATCATGTTTGCAAACTTCACCCAATAAGTATGGATTGAAAAAGGCCCTTGCATAATGTAGGTTCATTTTCAACATCATCCACCTTTGGTATAAGATTGATTCCACCATGTGCACAAAGTTGGCACAAATATCTCAAAATTCATCCCTTTTTAATATTTTAGCTCAAACAACTTTTGCTTTGGTGAGTGACTTCTGACAATGGGTGCCATGTAACGTGTTTACAAAAGTTGTCCTATTGGGATTAGCAATAGTTTTTTCAATGGTAGTCTTAACTTGAACAACAATCCAACTAAATTCAACCATTAAAAAATTGGTTACAAATTATGTTTTAATGGGGTTTAAAGCATTAGGTTGGTCTACTAATGGCAAAAGATTGCTAGTGGCACATGGTGTTGTTGTATGAAAGAAATAATGGTTTTCACCTTTTTCACAATTCACTTCACCCACATTGTTTTCCCCCAATTTTCCAATAACAAGTCTAGACAATGAACAACACAATCTTGAAAGTAAATATTTGGAAACAACATATTAGAAAGTCATATGCATTTCTCATGCTCGAAACATTGTTTGTACAAATTTCTACAATGTTGTCGACTCTAATGGTTTTGATGTATCCAACTAATGCATTACATATGTAATGGGCATCCTTCCATTCCCTAGTTGTGTCAATGAAACCTATGAATACATCTCCATTGGACAAACAAACATTATGTTAAGTAGAAGAAAAATGGGGTTTTGTAACCAACTTTTGCGACTATTTTGTCCAAGGCGACTAGTGCTTTAGTTGCATGCAACAAAAATTAGTCGCCTTAGACATAAATAGTTGCATTGGACAAGTCGAAAAAACCCATTTTTCTTCTAATTGATGTTCAACAATGGACATCATGCAATGTTGTCCCAACCATTAAAATAAATGGTTGTTCCATATTTGTGAATCGAATTCCACATCCTTTTGATTACCTGTTTGGACACATCAACCTTGGATTGCTTTAAGAAATTTGTGCACAATCCATGGCACAATGGGGGTTTGTAGTAGGTTTAAACTTGGAGATTGTTTTCATAGCTTTTAGGAATGTTAAATGTTGCACAACATTGAAAGCTTGGATGTTTGTTTCATTAAAAAAAGGCGCCCACTTCTTGTCCAAATATGGTTCTTTGGCTAAAGTTAATCCTTTGGGCCAATGAAGCATGAACTAAAACATTTGAATGATTTTATGTCTAGATATACTAAGACCCTTTGTATTTTTGTAGGGGAGGTGCAAGTTCGAGCTACTTCCATTCGAGACATTGAAATAAATTTTCCTTTCACTACAAGATTTGGCATTTCAATGGCCACATCCTCTGTTTGTCCATTAGGGAAATGGGTTGGGGTACATTCACAAAATAAGGAGCCGAGAGTGCACACTTAATAAGGATTTTGGTGATTGTTTATTCTTGAAGATTTTTGGTATATATTAGAAATATTCCATTTGTAAGTTGTAAAAAGTCATAAGAAAATCCTTTTGACTCAAAAATATGTTACATTATACTCTTATGTGAATATGTGTTTTAAAAGTCTTTCCAAAATTATGTCATTTTCAAATCCTTTAAAAGTCATTTATGAGTTTTTTCAAGCAATAAAAGCATTATAAAACACTAGTTACAATGATTAATCAATGTTTTTGAAATTCAAATTTCATTAGATTTCATTTCAAATTATTGCACATGTTTCCACAATATATTAAAAATATTATCATCAAAACATATAAAAGAAACGTGCAATATTAATACGTGTCAAAAATAATATTAATATGAAAACATGAAAAACAAAACATTGGTTACAATTCCTATGGCTCCCATCTTTGTGAATGTACGAGCATTGGTACTTCCATGTCATCTAACGATGGAGGGACAAATCTGCCACACGAGGCAAATAAGGTCTTCAACTATGGCTATGCCTTTGAACACATTGTAACACTAATTCACCCGTTACCATCATATTAATAGCCCAAATGGAAGAACAATCTATCCTTGCGTATGAAATGACATTATTGCAAATCTTCCATTCCACCTTACTTGGCTCGTTTAATGGCATCAAATACCATGGACTCCACACATTTTGCCTTCCTTCCATTGAAAAAACACAAAAATAATAAACTTGATTAATGAAATTAGAGTATGTAACGATAATTGAAATTTAATTTACTAATTACAAATATAATATGACAATCTAGAGCTTCAAACACTCATAAAGATTTCACCCCTCCCTCCCAAGGTATATGGCAATGGTTACTTGTTAAACAACACAAGGCCCACACACCTCAAAGGGTGCATTCATAGTAAAAGGAACCAAGGACTACATGTACATGCATAAAATCCTACACCCCCAAGACTTTGAAAAATGATTACATGAGTTGTAAGGATTATAATTTAATGAAATCACTTTCAAAATGTTTTTAAAGTTATGAAAATTCATCAAAATGAATTTTGTGCAATTTCGATATGTTTCATTGGTCATAAAGTGTATAGTAAAGAGTGGATAGTTTGATGTGTACATGGTGTTAACATTTTGAACATCCTTTATTTTATGTAAATCAAAACCATTAATTCTAAAAAAAATTGGATGACCATATATTAATGATTATGAAGGCATGGTATAAAATTTTGAATATATGTTTTATATTAATTATCCATGATAGTCCCTTTTTAGTGTCTAAACATGTTTTTGATAATTAAAACTACATAATTTGACAAACTTCCTCAAACTAAAAAAAATAAAATTAGTATAAGCAAAGGCAAGGTTGTATTTTCATGAATATTGAATGTGTTATATAATTTATTTTTATTTTTTTTGTGAATATGTTCTGCTTCATTTGGAATGATGTTAAAGAAAGGTATGTTTAATAAACTCAATGTATATGCATCATTGAAGGTTTGAAACACATACACTAGAAGAAATATTGTCCATTTTGACCATATGTTTGTGACTAATATGTGACTAATTTCAAATCAATTAATTTTACAACTAGCAATGTGTTAGTCCTACATGTCCATGTAGTTGCAACTTGTTGTAGTCGCATATGCAATTACGAGAAGGGTTGAACCAAATTCTAGTTGTAGATGCAACTACAACTTATGACTAATATGATTTTAATTGAAAATGTAGATGAAAAGTGGACAATGTCATCCAATTTTGATTACATTCATTGATGGATGATAACGTAGTTTTTGCAACTACAAATGAAAGGTTTTTCAAGTGCAATAGTATATTCTGACCATATGAACAAAGAAACATAGACCACATATGGCAAACTTTGCTATTTCAATTGGACTATTATCCCTTCAATGTACCCATCCATGGGTCTTCTTTGCAATTATCCATGGGTCTTCCATGATATAATATCTAATAGCTAATAGTTTGCTAGAAAAAGATAGTATAACCTAGTTGGTAAATTAAACTAGCTAAACTTAATAGGTTACATTAAACTAAGTAGGCCTATGTACATTGGTAGCCTAGCCTAACTTGCACACTTAATTAATTGGCTTAAGTTATTTATAGGTAATAGTAGGTTGGTTTATTAGGTGTAGCTAATAGGCTAGGCTATGAAGGTTAGACCTAGTTAGGCTAGGTAGTATCTAATAAGTAGGATAGGTACTAATAGGTAGAAAGTAGGTAGGTAAGCTAAACAAAAGGTATTTGATTTTATGGATATGTCATAATGTTTTTGTATTAATTGATTAATTAATTATCTATGTCAAACAATTTATTTATTAAATGTAGGCTAGGTAATTAATTTATTAGGTAGGCTAGGTAGTAGATAGTAGGTATGTAATTTAGGTAGTATGTAATAAGTAGGATAACTATTAGTAGGTAGTAGGTAGGTAGGTTATAAGTTAAACAAAAGGTATTTTATTTTGTGGATATGTTGTAGTGTTATTGTATTAATTGATTAATTAATTATCTATGTTAAGCAACTAATTTATTAAATGTAAGCTAAAATATTAATTTATTAGGTAGGCTATGTAATAGATGGTAAGTATGTAACCTAAGTAATATGTGATAAGTAGGATAGGTAGTAGTAAGTAGTGGGTAGGTTAAATTGTAAATATTTTATTATGTGGATATATGATGTTTTGATAATAATAATTATTATTAATTAGGTAGGTTAGGTAATTAATTTATCAAATGTAGTTAGGTAATAGATAGTAGGTATGTAGCCAAGGTAGTATATGTAGTAAGTAGGATAGGTAATAAATAGTTAATGAAAACAGTAAATATTTTATTGTGTGGATATTATGATAATGTTTTTGTATGGGACAAAGGATGTGATAGTGTTGTAGTGTTACCCTTTCATTAGAATTGTCCCATATCTTTTGTCTACAATTCAAACTTGTAAAGTATATAATTAGGTGAAAGAATGGACTAGATTCATGGTATGCACTATAAACATAGTGCATGTGCCATTTCAAATGAGCCAATCAAAAGGCTTGTCCCCAGCAAAATAAATAGGATCCTACCTACCTACTTAGCCTATGCTAGCTAGCCTATTCTACCCTAGCCTATAATAGGTTATCAATTATAGTTTAGCCTAGGGAAGATTTTAATCAATTAATTAAAAATTAATTATTACAATTATAATATTTCATTATTATAATTATAATATATCTTTTTTGAACAAATGGAAAATTGCCGTGTGTTTTATGGCCATTGGCTTTTTAAATTACCACATGGTTAAATCCTAACCACCCATCAATGGCACATTTGGTAGCATGTGACTATCCCAAATGTAGTCACAAATTGGGGTTCCACATCATACTAAAAATCATCCATGGCAATGCATGAGAAATTATGGCCTAATCATAAAGTTTGTGAGTACACTTTCAACTTCATAATGATGTCATGTATTTTACAACTAACTATTTTATGGCATTTGTCCAAGGCGACTAGGCTATTTTTAGTCACATGTGTCCATTACAATTATAAATGAGTCACAAATTCAATCATTGATTTTCAAAATTCTTCTAGTGATATTATTTTCAAAATATTGACATGTTTACTTTTGTTGAAATCTACACATTTGATTTACTTGAAAAATATCATTAAAAGAATAAATTTAATTACATATTGTTTGAAAATTCATGGAAACATGTGTGAATTAAACTTTTGAAGTTGGCACTATCATCTTATAATGGGCCTTATCCAAAGCATAGAAACCATGTTTCAAACTTGAAAAAGCATAGTCCTTAGAAAATACTTCCACCTTGGGCCAACTAACTATTTTTATTGTGAATGCACCCCAAAGGAGAAAATGAGTTGAGATTACAAGGTTTGATTTTTATAATTACGAAGCAATAGTAAATTTTGTCGCCAAATCAATGATGGAGATCAATCCACCATCAATTGGACGACCAAAATCTAGAATGAAAGCTTTCGATCACCTTATGTATGGCGACCAAAAACAAATTTGGTCACCACACCATTAGCAATGGAAAATTTTCGGTCACCACAAGATTGGTGATGAAAAAATTTTGATCATCGCAAGATTGGCAATTGATAATTTTCAAATGCCACATGAATGGCAACCAAAAAGTTTTGGTTGCAAATTCTACATTAATCGAAATCTTTTGGTTGCCAATCTTGTGGTGACTGAATGCATTTTCAATTGCCATACGTAATGTGAAGAACCCGGGTGTAATGAAAAAATTTCTTGCAGCAATCTTAATGAACGTAACTAACGTGTGAGGATGGACGTTGATGTGACAACCAACACAAAATGGCCACATCATTTTGGTTTTGATAACCCTCAAATATGGAAGTAATGTTAGTAATTTTTTTGCCTTCATAACAAAAAGAAGTGATATTGTTGAACGGTAAAAAAATAATTATAACACTACATGTATTGCTTGTTGAACAAACGTTTGTTGTGCATTAAAAAATGCATTACCCAATTTTTTAATGCACTTAAATGCTTAAGTTTGTTCATGTTTACATTTGTTTAATATTAATTGCATTAGTTGGTTAACAATAATTTTTTTTACTTTTGTTAAATAGGAATTATAATAAGATACAACATAATATGAACCTAAAATGAATTGTACATTTGCATTTGTTTCCCACAATGGTCCAATGTGTAACCATTCCATTTACGACTACATGCAACTTGTAGTTGTTTGCGATTAGATTTGGGAATATTTGCAACTACAAAACTAACTTTCAACTATTTTGATCATTTTCACAACTATAAATTTCATCCTATTGGTTGCATCAATTTTACATTTATTTTCATCCATTAATAAATTGATATGTCCCATTAGTCGCAATAATCACCAAATTAGTTGCATCCTAAAGGTATTTTATAATGACATAGGGGTGTATTTTAATGTATGTATTATATATATGTAATATGCATACATATGTATATTGTTCATATAATGAATCTCAAAATTAATATTTGAACTTTGAATTTTTTCAGATTTGAAAATTGATAACTGTAATTTTAACTTTTTAAAAAAATTATTAAAATTTGAAACTTGATATTTGAATCTGAAAATTGTTATTTCAATTGTTTAAAAAAATATTTGAATATGAAAATTTTGATCTGAATATGATATTTTCAATTTCAATTCAAAAAGACTTATTTCATCTAAAACATGATTTTGAATTCTAAATTAATATTTTCGAATCCAAAAATTAGTATTTCAATTCAGAAAATTATAATTGATCATAAAAATGG
>Ga0116227_10011900_pt1 | contig 14425 bp, 9 predicted proteins | sample S1TSphgellanicum_FD_89693 | JGI IMG/M metagenome (GOLD analysis project Ga0116227, IMG submission 89693) | Host-associated microbial communities from peat moss isolated from Minnesota, USA - S1T2_Fb - Sphagnum magellanicum MG | ecosystem: Host-associated > Plants > Peat moss > Unclassified... | reverse complement strand
TTCCCAATAGGCGCCGCCGATCACGCGGATGCGCTTGTTCTCGGGGCTCTGGAAGCGCACTTCCTCGCTGTGATGCGTGTTGCGCATCGTGTCATTCCAATAGGCGACCGGCGAGTAGCAGAAGGTCGATCCCGTGCCCCAGCCGGTGGCCTTGCCGCTGCACTGGTAATACATGCCGCCGCCGGTGCGCGAATAGTTGGAATAGTCCTGCTGGTTGGAGATGTGGCGCGTCATATAGGCGCCGGTGTAGACCACCTTCCAGTCGGCGATCTTGCCGTTCAGCGTCCAGGCGGTGTTCCAATAGGTGTCGGTGTTCCACTGCGGCACGAAGGTGGTGGTCTGCAGGCTGCCCAGCGGCTGGAAGTCGCTGCCCACCGGGAAGGTGCTCGACGAACCCTGAGCGTTCAGGTGCTGATAGCTCTCGGTGACCAGCAGATTCCAGTCGGGCGCGATGTCCCACAGGGCTTCGACGCGGCCACCGGTGTAGTCGACCGGGTTGAAGTCATGCTTGGCCAGCGCATTGTTGTTATAGACCCCGCCGTTCGACTGGTTGGTCGCGCTGGGGATGAAGCCATAGTTCACGCTGCCCGCATCGGTGGCGCGGCGGGTGAAGGCGCTGGGGACGTTGTCGATATAGCCGCCCTGATGGTCGCTGTAGATCAGCGCGCGCACGGCCAGCTTGTCCTTGATGACGGGGATGTTGATCACCGCCTGGCCCGAGGCATTGGGAGCGCCGCCCGCCGTGCCGCCGAAGCTGCCCTCGACATGGGCTTCCCAGCGGTCCAGCTTGGGCTTGGCGGTGATGTAGCGCACCGCGCCCGCTTGAGCGCCACCGCCGAACAGCGTGCCCTGCGGACCTTCGAGCACTTCGACACGCTCGATATCGGCCATATAGACGTCGGCGTTGCGCGCCGGGAACTGCATCGACTGATCGTCGAGATAGAGCGCGACATTGGGAAAAGGCGCGATCGTGCCCGAGGACTGACCGCCCGCAAAACCCGTCGAAAGGCCGCGCATGAAGATTGCGCCCTGCCCCGGACCATTGCTGGAGAAGGTGACATTGGGGGTGAACTTCAGCAGATCGCTGAAGCTGTTCACATTGAGTTGCGAGAGCGTGGCACCCGACAGCGCCTGAAGCGTCATCGGCACCGACTGGATCGACTCGTTGCGGCGCGTCGCGGTGACGACGATGTCGCCCGTGGCTTCAGGAACCGGCGCGCTTTCGACGGCAGGAGCGGGTGCCTCATCGGCATAGGCTTGCGTGCCGGTCAGCGCGAGGCCCGCGCAAGACAGCATAAGCCCGGATTTGAGCAGGTTTGAACGGATGGTCATGGTGCCCTCATGGATCATGGGAGATTATCGCTATGCAGGGCGGCGCCCCCGTCCCTTGGGGCGACCGCCGTGTTGGGCGCGTGTTTGTCAAAAGGGCGGACCGTCGGCCAATATATATCGGCTAAGGCTTTTATAGGTCTGATCTATAAAATGTTGCGCTGCGGCGGATCGGTCACCGCCCTGTCACATTCCACATATAAAAAATACATAACAATCACAGTGGAATAGTGTCATGGGGGCCGTCAATCATCAGCATCTGCGTGCCTTTCATGCCGTCGCCAGCGAGGGCAGCTTCAGCCGCGCGGCGCGCAGGCTCAACATCTCCCAGCCGACGCTTTCGCAGCAAATCAAGGCCTTGGAGACGCGGCACCGCGCCCAGCTGTTCGAAGGCCGCCGCCGCCCGCTGCAATTGACGCCGATCGGGGAGGAATTGTTACAACTCACCCGCCGCATGTTCGCCACCGCCGAAGAGATCGAAACGCTGCTCGATGAAAAGGTGAATGCCGAGGGGCAGCGCATCCGCCTGATCTCGGACTCGCCGGTCCATGCCGCGCGCCTCGCCCAGACCATCATGCAGATGGAGACCGGCATCGAGGTGGAGGTGCAGATCGACAATTCGCGCAACACTCTGGCCCATCTGCTGGATGCACGCGCCGATGTGGGGATCATCAGCGATCCGCAGGTCGATCCGCGGCTGTTTTACCGGCCCCTGTTCGTCGACGCTCTGGCGGTGGTGGTGGCCAGCGGCCATCCGCTGGCGGGCGCGCAAACCTTCCCCCTCGCCCGCCTGACCGAAGAATGCCTGCTGGTGCGCGAAATGTCCTCGAAGACGCGCGGGGCGATGGAAAGCCTGCTCAACGCGTATGATATCGTGCCCGCCCGCAAGATCGAGCTGCACAGCCGCGAAACCATCCGCGAAGCCGTGGCGCTGGGGCTGGGCGTCAGCCTGTTCTTCGCCAGCGAATGCCCGCCCGATACGCGCCTGTCAGCCATCGCGCCCGATGCCCAGCCCGATCCCGCGCTGCTCACCAACTATTTCGTCTGCCGCAGCGAACAGCGCCGCTCGGGCCTGATGCGGATGATGATCCAGGCGGTGGAGACCATGCCCGCCTCCATCCCGCGCCATCATGCGATCAAGGCACCTGTTTCCGAGGACGCCTTGTGATGCGGGCGCTGTCGGCAATCGGTCATAGAAGGCGCCCATAATCATGGGCATCCCTGAACCGCGCCGCGAAAGACGTATGCCTCACGCCGCCCCTTCCAAGCCGACAGAGTGGCTCTCGCGCCTCTCGCCCATCGCCTTTGGCATCTATGCCGGGCTGATGGCGTTTGGCGTCTATTTTGCCATGTATGCCTTTCGCAAACCCTTTGCCGTCGCCGATTTCGCGGGGCTGACGGTGCTGGGCATGGATTACAAGATCGCTTTGGTGATCGCTCAGGTGGTGGGCTACGCGCTGGCCAAGATGGTGGGCGTGAAGGTGATCGCCGAACTGCCCGCCCATCGCCGCATTCTGGGCATTCTGGCGCAGATCGCTCTGGCCGAGGCCGCGCTGGTGCTGTTCGCGCTGGTCCCTGCCCCGTGGAATGTGACCTGCCTGTTCCTCGATGGCCTCGCACTGGGCATGATTTGGGGCATGGTCTTCGCCTTTGTGGAAGGGCGGCGGCAGTCCGAGCTGATCGCAGCGATCCTGTGCGCCAGCTTTATCCTGTCCTCCGGCTCGGTCAAAGCGGTGGGCGAATGGGTGCTGTTGAAGGGCCTCAGCCCCTTCTGGATGCCCGCCGTCGCCGGGGCGATCTTCACTCCGCTGCTGCTGGTGTGCCTCTATGGCCTCTCCATCCTGCCCGAACCCGACGCTCACGACATCGCCGAGCGCATCGAGCGCAAACCCATGAACGCCGCCGCCCGCGCCCAGCTGTGGAGCCGCTATGCGGTGGGCCTCACCGGGCTGATCCTGCTCTATGTGATGCTGACCGCCCTGCGCGATTTCCGTGACAACTTCTCGGCCGAAATCTGGCGCGAGGTCGGCCATGGCGGTCAGGCCGATATCTTCGCCTGGAGCGAAATCCCGGTCAGCCTGGTGGTGCTCGCCGCGCTGGGTTGCACGATGGTGTTCCGCGACAACCGTAAGGCCGTCGCCGCCAATATGGTGCTGGTCGGGCTGGGGCTGGTGATGGCCGGAGGGGCCTCGCTGGGCTTTGCGGGGCATATGATCGGTTCGGTGGCGTGGATGATCCTGCTGGGGGCGGGGCTTTATCTGGCCTATACGCCCTTCAACGGCACACTCTTCGACCGGCTGGTGGCCAGCGGCGGCACACCGGGCAATGCCGGCTTCATGATCTATCTGGCCGATGCTTTTGGCTATTGCGGCACGATCCTGCTGCTGCTGGCGCGCAACCTGCCCGGCCTGCATCTGGACTGGACGCATTTCCTGATCGAGATCAGCCTTGCCACCAGTGGGCTGGGTCTGGCCCTGCTGATCTTCGCCTGGAGCTGGTTCGACAGGCGCCTGAGCCAATCCGATGAGGCAGTTCCGGCCACCTGATCGCAGCGCTGCATTGGCGGCCAGCGTGAAGGCGCCCCCATGTACGGGGCAAGGTCATGCCTTTGCCCCGTATTCCCGTTAGCCTGCGCAGTCAGCGCCCGGGGATGTTACCTTTCCGGTGGCCGGAGAATGCCGCCCGCGTTCCGGCCTGCGGAGTCGAGCACTGCCGACATGATGACCTCGCCATTGGCGAACACCAGATCGTACGTGTCGTCGCCGTTTGCGCCGCGCCCGCGGAACGTGACCGACTTCAACGCGCCTAGCCCTTTGAACATGTTATGCGTCATGGGCAGATCCCGGCGAACCACTTCGGCGAACTGCGGAGAGAGCTTGTCGTAATCGGGCGAGCCGCTCGCCAGACCGGCGACAAGGCGCCGCAAGGCATCCTCGGTGCCGGGGGTCGCCACAGCGTCGGATAGGGCTGACGGTGCGGACGGGACATTCGCTGGCGGGCCTGCCTGCCCCTCCATCGCGCCGGATGACTGAACCGACATGATCAAAGCGGCGGCTGCTGCAAAAAAACTCATGAGCATTGCTCCCGAGACCATATAAATCTGGTGCCGTCGCGTGATCCACGCGGTCTCGTTTTGCGGGGTGGCAACGGAGCCGCCTTCATCGGGCCCGGCATGGCCCGGCGGAAGGTCCGGCGAGCCGGGTCCCAACCGACCGGACCGCTCCGACGCCTCCACCAGTTTCGCGGCTTCAAGCGATGAGGGCAGGCCCAGCTTGGCGCGGGCCATCTTCAACCGCTTCTCCACAGCGTGAGGCGAGATACCCAGATCGAGGGCCATTTGCTTGGCAGTCTGGTGGTTCAGACAGCGCTTGAGGCACTCCCGCTCGGCCGGCGTCAGGCGCAGGATCGCCGCCCGCATGCTCTCGTCTATCACGTCCATCGTCATGGCGGCCAACCTAGCGTTTCCCGCGCCAATGCCAACTCCGGCTGTCTGGTACCCCTCTGGTACCCCATCGCCCGATCCCGTTCCGAGGGGCGCGGGCGGCGACCGCGACGAGGCGTAAACCCTCGCGAATGAATCTTGCGAACATCGTGCCACGCTGTCACAACGCCGCCGTCGTCAGGCCAGGCTGGGGCAGCTTGTTGCCGCGCAGGTGAACATAGCTGCGACGTGCAACGATTGCGGTGAGAAGGTTCGACAAGTGAGCTACGAATACAGCAGCAGCAGCCAGAATTTTACGTTCCCCAACCCCTTGCGGCAGCACAAATACTTTGTTGCGGCGGCCTCTGCGATATCCGGCCTCACCGGGCTGATCATTCTCTTTCAGGCGCGGACGGCGCTGCATGATGGTGCCCGTGCCCGCGCGCTGGTGGCCGCTGCGGTGGCCTTTCTGCTGATTGTCGTTGCCGGCGGCCTGCTCTTTCAGTTTTTCAGTCAGTTGCGCTTCTTTTTCGGGCGCGGTCGACCGATGGGACTGGCGCCGCAGCTTGGCCCCGATCAACTCGGCACAAGCCAAGGAGCAGAGACCTACATTAAGGAAACCCTGCGCCAGCAGGCTCTGGAATATCCGGAACCCGCTGATCCCCTGTCCAGCCTGCTCTATTACCTCATTCCCGATCTGATTTATGCCCCGCGCCCGGTCCGTGGTTTTGCCGAAAAGCAGTTCCAGTCGGGTCTGGTCATTCTGGCGCTGCTGGCAGGGCTTGTCGTTTCAGCGGTGCTGGGAAGCGGCAGGAGCGACAATGCCGCGAATGTGTCGAGCTGGGTGGCGATTGTTCTCTTCCTCGTGGCGATCCCGACGCTTTGGAGGCCCAAAGCCGGCACGCCGAACACCGATACGGGGCTGAGCGCCCTGTCAGTGCCGAAAATGGCGGGACTGATCGCATTTTCGGTGCTGGGGCCCGTCGTGATATCCCTTTTGGGCAGCGCCCTTCCGGCGCCTCCGATCAGCATCAGCACGGGCACCCTGTTCCTGCTGCTGCTGATGGCCGCCATCATCCATGTGCTGTTCTTTGTGGCCATCATCCGCCACAAAATGGCAGCGCCATCGACCACCGTGACGATGGTTCAGGATACGTGGAACATCTCGGTGACCCCCGCGCTGATTTCCGCCGAATTCATGCGCGCCATGCAGGAAAACTGGTGGGAGAAAATTCCCAATCGCCGCTATTGCCGGATCGACCCCGTGGTCGATCTGCAGCAGCGGTCCGGCCTGTTCCAGGGCAGCATCGTCGAGGAAACGCAGCCCGTCCCCTTCGTGCTGGATGGTGTCGGCGGAGAGCGGCCTTTCGCCTCGGGCAACCCCCTCATCATCAACATCATCAATGGCTATGCCCTGTTTCTGACCATGATGGCCTCGATCGGCAGCTATGTGCTGGTTGACGCCCTGATCGGCGGCAGGGAACTGGGATCGCTTTTGGCATCCACGCTGTTTTGCTGGGCGATCTCGAAAGCGGCCTTCGACGTGGCGCGGTCGCTGACGCTTCGCTTCGATTTCCGGTCGCAATTGATCTGGATGGAGGTCAGCGGCACCTACAATGCCGCAGAAGTGGGGCAGGGAAATCGCTACACCTCCAACCTCCATTCCAGCAGCCAGGTGGTGCAGGTTGAGGGGATGACGTTCAGGCTGTGGGTTGCCGACGTCCATTCTGTCGCTTTCGGCAAGGATGGGCAGCGCTCCATCATCGCGATGCTGGGCCAGCCGGACATCGCGGCAGCACTCTCCCGCCGGTTGAAGAGCTTCATCACCAGCCAGGCCACGCTGGTCGCGGTGGGAAGCATCGGCGATCAGGAACGCGCCGAGTTCAGCAATCACATGAACGGGCATTTGAACCGCGGCGCGGCCAATCAGATCCCGGACAATGGGCCACCGCCAAGGGCAAGCTGAACCCGCCGGGTCAATGAGCGCGGTGATCTGCCCATGAGCCTGCCCGATGTCATCGGGCCGCATCTGAAGGTGCTGTTCTGCGGGATCAATCCGGGTTTGCTGGCGGCGGCGACCGGGCATCATTTCGCGGGACGGGGTAACCGGTTCTGGCGGGTGATGCATCTGTCCGGCTTTACGCCGCATCAGATCGCGCCTCAGGACAGCCATACGATCCTGCACCATGGCTGCGGCCTGACCACTGTGGTCGAGCGGGCCACGGCGAGGGAGGATCAACTCGATCCGGAGGAATATCGCGCTGCATCAACCAGCTTCCAGCACAAGGTCGCGCAGCATGCTCCGGCCTTCGTTGCCTTTCTGGGCAAGCCAGCTTTCGCCGGGCTTTCCGGCCAGCGATCGGTGACGTGGGGCGCGCAAACAGAAATGGTCGCAGGGGCCAGGGCCTGGGTCCTGCCCAATCCGAGTGGCAGAAACCGCAGCTTCGATCTGGATCAGCTCGTCGAAGCCTATCAGCAACTCAGACTGGCCGCTTTTCAAGCGCCAAGTCAGGCTTGAAACACCCCCCGCGCAAAGCACGCCGAGCCACTGAGCGCTGACTGTGAACGATCGTCGGCCATACCCATTGGCATCGCCGATTTCGACGCCATCGCATTCAGCCACTCTGCCCCCTACCGTCGCCTGCGCATACTGAGCGACCAGAACTGGGATCTCTTTCAGTCCGATCGCCCGTAGCGGGCTTGGCCGCACCTGGGCCGCCCTCGAGCAAAACGGGCAGGTTGTCTTCCACAACGTAGGGCGCGCTCGGCTGCGTGCCGCCTTTCGAGCGAACCATGCCCCACAAGCCGCCTGATCAAGACATGCCATCAATCAGCCGCTCGCTCGATATTGAAAGTTTCGTTTTCATGTTTTTTATTGCGCAAGCGCGATTGGCATCATAGAAATCCCGGCGAAGGGAGCGTTTCGATGCAACTGATTCGCGATTTGATCACCCGCCACAAAGCCGGCGACGCCATCGGCATCACCTCCGTCTGTTCAGCCCATCCTCTGGTCATCGAGGCGACATTCCGGCACGCCCTGCGCGTCAAGGCACCGCTGGTGCTGATCGAGGCGACCTCCAATCAGGTCAATCAGGATGGCGGCTACACCGGCATGGTGCCCGCGGATTTCCGCGCCTTTGTCGAAGGCATCGCGACCAACACCGGCTTCCCGCTCGACCGTCTGGTGCTGGGCGGGGACCATCTCGGCCCCAATGCCTGGACCACGCTGAGCGCCGAAGAGGCCATGGCCAAAGCCGAAATCATGGTCGCGGATTATGTGCGCGCCGGTTTCAGCAAGATCCATCTCGACTGCTCGATGAGCTGCGCCGATGATCCCGTGCCCCTGCCCGAACGCACCATTGCCGAGCGCGCAGCACGCCTCTGCAAGGCCGCAGAACGGGCCTATCAGGGCGATCCGGCAGATGCGCCCGCCTATGTGATCGGCACCGAAGTGCCCGTTCCCGGCGGCGCGGCGGAAGACCTCGACACGCTGGCCGTCACCACGCCCGAGGCGGCGCTGGCCACGCTGGACATGCATTTCGCGCTGTTTCGCAGCAGCGGATTGGCGCAGGCTTGGGACCGCGTGATCGCCACGGTGGTCCAGCCCGGCGTGGAATTCGACCATATGAAGGTGGTCGACTACCACCCCGAGGCCGCCATGGCGCTGAGCGACGCCATCGTGCCCGTCGATCACATCGTGTTCGAGGCCCATTCCACCGATTATCAGCCCGCCGAGGCACTGGCCGCGCTGGTGCGCGACCATTTCGCCATTCTCAAGGTCGGCCCCGGCGTCACCTTCGCCCTGCGCGAGGCGCTATGGGCGCTCGATGCAATCGAACGCGAAACCGTAAGCGAAACAAAGCGAGCGAATCTGCGCGATACCGCCATCGCCCGCATGCAGGCCGAACCGGGCAACTGGCAGCGCTATTATCACGAAAGCGGCGATGCGCTGGGTCTGCAACTGCAGTATAGTCTGAGCGACCGCATCCGCTATTACTGGCCCGATGCGCAGATCGCGCAAGCGCAACAAAAGCTGTTCGACAATCTGCGGGAGCATCAGCCCCCCTTGCCTTTGCTCAGTCAATATCTTCCTGTCGCCTATGCCGCCGTCCGGGCCGGTGAGGCGACTCTCGATCCGATCGATCTGGTCGTCGCCCATATCGGCGCCACCCTCGATGCCTATCATGGAGCCTGCAACCCTGATGCCTGAAACCTCCACCACCGCTGATCAAGCATCGAGTGAAAGCTGGACCCGCCGCGAAATCCTGCAGCAGCCCGCCACCTTGCGCGCCACACAGGCGATCCTGCGCAACGAACAGGTCGGGATCGAGGCCTTTCTCGCGCCCTTCCTGAGCAAGAGCGACTTGCGCATCATGCTGTGCGGCGCCGGCACCTCGGCCTTTATCGGCGAGTGCCTTGCCCCCTGGCTTTCGGCCAAAACGGGCCGCCGCGTGGAAGCGGTGGCGACCACCGAGATCGTGGCCGCGCCGCATCTCTACCTCGATCCGGCGCGGCCGACTCTGATGGTCTCCTTCGGCCGCTCGGGCAGCAGCCCGGAGAGCGTGGCCTCGGTGGATCTGGCCGATCAACTGCTGCCAGAGGTGCGCCATCTGGTCATCACCTGCAATGCGCAGGGCGCGCTGGCCCAGCGCAACGCCGCCAATGCCCATATCGTGGTGCTGCCCGAAGAGACGCATGACCGCGCCTTCGCCATGACCTCCAGCTTCAGCGGCATGATGCTCTCGGCGCTCTCGATCCTGAGCGGCATCGGGCAGATGGATGCGCGCGCCGCCGCCATCGCCGATGCTGTCGAGGCCGTGCTGCCCGCCGCCGATGCCGTGGCCGCGGATCTCGCTGCTCAGGATTTCGACCGCGTGGTCTATCTGGGCAGCGGCGTGTTTCAGGGGCTGGCGCGCGAGGCCGCGCTCAAGCTGCTCGAACTGACCGATGGCGCGATCCCGACGATGTTCGATTCCTCGCTGGGCTTCCGCCATGGGCCGAAAACCATCGTCACGCCGCGCACGCTGGTGGTGGTCTTCGTGTCGAACGATCCGCTGACCCGCCTCTACGACCTTGATATCATCGAGGAATTGCGCGCCGATGGCCTCTGCGCCGCCGTGCTGGCGGTGGCGGCTCAGGACACGCCGGGCATTGTGCTGCGCGTGCCCGGGGCCGAGGCGCTGGCCGATGCCGACCTGCTGTTCCCCTATATCGTTCCCGCGCAATTGTTTGGCCTGCACTGCTCGCTGCGTCTGGGCCGCACGCCGGATCAGCCCAATGCCAGCGGCGCGGTCAACCGCGTGGTGCAAGGGGTTCGCCTTCACCCGCTGGGGTAAGCGTCCATCACACAGTCCGGGGGAATGAGAATGCCGATGATCGCCAAATCGATGCGCCGGATGGCGTTGCTGATGCTCTCCACCGGGCTGATGAGCGCGCCTTGCCTCGCCCATGCCGGAACGTTCGGCAATGACAGGCTGGCGCTCGATTGGCAGGATGACGGGCATCTGGCGCAGATGCGCGTCCTCGACCGGCTGAACGCGCGGACCATCGCGATCACCGCGCCTTTCGCGCTGCATCTGGACGACGGCACCGTGCTGACACCCGCCGATCTGGTGATGGAAGGCGCCCCCCGGCCTTCCATCATCACGGCCATTCCGGGCGCCTCGCGCGCGGCGGAACGCCAGCAACGCAGCCAGATCGAGGCCAGCTTCACCGACAAGGCAGGCCGTTTCCGCATCATTTGGCGCCTGATCCAGGGCGCCGGCGCCGCCTATGCGCGCGGCGAACTCACCGTCACCGCGCTCAAGCAGGATGTGGCCATTCCGCGCATCGACCTCTTCGATGCCAGCGCGCCGGGGGCTGAAATCATCGGGCGTGTCGATGGCTCTCCGGCGGTGGTCGGGCCAGATTACATCCAGTTCGAAAACCCGCTCGCCAAGAGCCATACCGAGGTGGAGCACCCCACCATCGAACAATGGATCGAGCGCAGCCTGCCGCTGCAAAAGGGCAAGTCCGTCACTTACAGCGCGGCGGTCGGGGCGACGGCGCCGGGCCAGTTGCGCCGCGATTTTCAGACCTATCTGGAGACCGAGCGCGCCCATCCCTATCGCCCCTTCCTGCATTACAACAGCTGGTACGATATCGGCTTTATGACGCCTTACACCGCCGATGAGGCGGTGGAGCGCATCGGGACTTTTTGCGAGGAATTGTCCAGAAAACGCGCGGTAAAGCTGGATTCCTTCCTGTTTGACGATGGCTGGGACGATCGCAGCGGCGACTGGTCCTTCTCCAAGGCCTTCCCGCAAGGTTTCGTTTCCTTGCGCAATGCGGCTGCCCGTTGCGGCGCGGCACCGGGCATCTGGCTCTCGCCATGGGGCGGCTATGACAAGCCCAAGCTGGAGCGCATCGCGGCGGCGGGGCAGCGTTACGAAACCATCGATGGCGGATTCGCGCTATCCGGTCCCAAATATTATGAGCGATTTCATCAGGTTTCTCTGGATCTGGTCGAGAAGCAGGGCGTCAACCAGTTCAAGTTCGACGGCACCGGCAATGCCAACAGGGTTGTGGCCGGGAGCCGCTTCAACAGCGATTTCGATGCCGCGCTCGATCTGATCCATGATCTGCGCGCCGCCAAGCCAGACCTGTTTATCAACCTCACCACCGGCACCTATCCCTCGCCCGCCTGGCTGCGTTATGCCGATACGATCTGGCGCGGCGGGGCGGATCATGACTTCGCCGGCGTCGGCCCTTCGCGTGAGCGGTGGATGACCTACCGCGATGCGCAGACCTATCAGACCGATGTGATCGGCGGGCGGCTGTTTCCGCTCAATGCGCTGATGCTGCACGGAATTATCTATGCCCAGCACGCCATGGGGCTTGACACGGACCCATCGAATGCTTTCGGCAACGAGGTCCATTCCTATTTCGGCAGCGGCACCGGACTGCAGGAACTTTACATCACGCCCAAGCTGCTTTCGGCGGAGAATTGGGATGTGCTGGCGCAGGCCGCGCGCTGGTCGCGCGACAATGCCGAGGTGCTGAAGGATACGCATTGGATCGGCGGCGATCCGGGCCATCTCGACGCCTATGGCTGGGCGGCGTGGAGCCCGCGCAAATCGATCATCACTCTGCGCAACCCGGACAATCGCCCGCAGGCCTTCCTGCTGGATGTGGCGCGCGCCCTGGAATTGCCAAAGGGCGCGGCGGAACGTTACGGCGCCAGAGTGATCTGGTCGGGCGGCGCGAAACTGCCCGCAACGTTGAACGCCGCCAGCCCTGTGACGGTGACGCTGGCGCCGTTTGAAGTGCTGACGGTGGAACTGACGCTTGGCCAGTAAAGCCGGGCGTTTGCTCAGCTTTTGTGAAGCTTGAAGCCCAGCCGCTCCGACGCCGCGCGCACATCCTCGGGCACCTGGGGCTCGGTCACCAGATGGTGGATGTTCTCGATGCGGATGATGCGGTGAAGGCAGACCTTGCCGAATTTCGAGCCATCGGTCACCGCGATCACCTCGCGCGCGGCTTCCACCATCTTGCGGTTGAGCAGCGCCTCGGGCTCGTAATGGGTGGTGATGCCGCATTCGATATCGAAACCATCGACGCCCAGAAACAGCTTGTCGACCCGCAGCTCTTCCAGCGCGGCTACCGTCTGCGCGCCATAAAAAGCGCGGTTCTTGCGTCGCAGCATGCCGCCCAGCATCACCACATTGAGATTTTCCTTATCCGCCAGAGCGTTGAGGATATCCAGATCGTTGGTGAGGACGGTGATGTCCTTGTCATCCGGCAGATGGCGCGCGATCTGCAAGGTCGTGGTGCCCGAATCCAGCACGATCGATTCGCCCGGCCGCACCATCGCCGCCGCCAATTTGCCGATGCGCGATTTTTCATCGGCATGGCTGGAGCGTTTCGTTTCGACCGCGGGCTCGGCGGTGACATTCACCGCCTCCGCGCTGATCGCCCCGCCATAAGAGCGCTCCATCACGCCGCGCGTTTCCAGATAGCGCAGATCCTTGCGAATCGTCTGCATCGAGACGCCGAAACGCTCGGCCAGCGGGGCCACCTGCACGCTGCCGCGTTCCTTCACCAGCGTGCTGATCTGGAGGCGTCGCTCGCTGGTGTCACGGATCATGCTGGGAGCCCCCTGTTCTCAAAACGAAACCCTGAATAACAGGCATTTGCCCCATTTTCAACCGAGACTCGAAGTTTCGTTATCTTTCTGTTTGACACTGACTGCAAAACGAAGTCATATTCGAGACAGAAAATGATGAACGAAACATCAGGGCGGATCACTCGACCGGCATAAGACCCACAGGGCCCACGCTGCAAGGAGGCGGCGCAGGCCTGATACGGTGTTCAACGGGCGAGAACCAAGCTGCATCCAACGGAGGGACTACGATGGGCGGTTTCAAGGCAGGGCTGGGTGCCGGGCACACCAGCAGCGCACATAAATTTCGATTGATGGTGGCAGGCATGACCCTGCCGGTGCTGACGGGCCTGTTCGCGGGTCAGGCCGCCGCGCAGGCCAGTGACGCCCAGGCGCAAGGCGATACGCCCTCACTGGGCGCTCAGGCTGTGGGCAACAGCGGCAGCCCCATCGTCGTCACCGGCCTGCGCGCCGGGATCGAGCGTTCGCTCAACGACAAGCGCAAGTCGATCAACGTCGAGGATGTGATCTCTGCCGAAGACATCGGCAAGTTCCCCGACAACAATCTGGCCGAATCGCTGCAGCGCGTACCCGGCATCACCATCGACCGCTCGGTCACCGGCGAGGGCCAGACCATCAATCTGCGCGGCCTTGGCCCCCAGTTCACCCGCAGCGAGATCAACGGCGGCACCGCGCTGAACGGTTTCGATTTCAGCGTGCTGGCGCCCGAACTCTTCTCCAAGATCACCGTCGAAAAGTCGCCCGTCGCCAAGACGGTCGAGGGCGGTCTGGCCGGCACGATCAAGGAAGAGACGCCCAAGCCCTTCGACATCCCCGGCTTCCGCGCCACCGTCACCAGCGGGCTCACCATTGGCGACCGCGGCGAGACCATGCCGCGCGTCTTCGGCCTGATCAGCAAGAACTGGAACGACACCTTCGGGATCACCATCGCGGGCGCCTATTCGCGCACCAATTTCCAGACCAATGAGGTCGATTACGGCCCCTGGGTGGCCTTCCGCAACATCGCCAGCGCTCAGGCCCTCGCCACGGCGCCGACCGATCTGCTCAATGCCGCCACGCCGCGCACCTCGGCCTATTATTCCTATCAGCAGAAGCGCGACAATTACGGCCTGACCGCCGCCACCCAGTGGCGCCCCAGCGACAAGCTCGAACTCACCGCCGACTTCCTCTATGCCCGCAAGAGCGGTGTGGAAATCGACGACCGCCCCGACGCCCCCATCGAAGGCACCACCTACAACGCCGATGGCACCAGCAGCGCGGGCAATGCGGTGCCCACCAATTACACGATCAGCAATGGTGCGGTCACTTCGGGCACCTTCAACAACATTCAGAACCGCGTCGGCTACAGCTATCAGCCGCAGAAGAACACGGTCTATCAGGCCACGCTGCGCGCAAACTGGACGCCCCACCGTCACCTGACCGTCGAGCCCGGCTTCAGTCATGCGCATCAGAAGACGCGCGCCGAGTTGGACCAGCCCTCTTTTCCGATCACTGGCGCCAACATCACCTACACT
>Ga0116227_10011898_pt1 | contig 14426 bp, 6 predicted proteins | sample S1TSphgellanicum_FD_89693 | JGI IMG/M metagenome (GOLD analysis project Ga0116227, IMG submission 89693) | Host-associated microbial communities from peat moss isolated from Minnesota, USA - S1T2_Fb - Sphagnum magellanicum MG | ecosystem: Host-associated > Plants > Peat moss > Unclassified... | reverse complement strand
AATCCTGTAGTTGGATCTACTCTTCTCATGGACACAAATGCAAATCCTTGAACCCTAAATCCTGTAGTTGGATCTACTCTTCTCATGGACACAAATGCAAATCCTTGAACCCTAAATCCTGTAATGGATCTCCTCTTCTCATGGAGACAAATCCAAATTCTTGAACCCTAAATCCTGTAATTGGATCTCCTCTTCTCATAGAGACAAATTCAAATCCTTGAACCCTAAATCCTGTAATTGGATCTCCTCTTTTGATGGAGAAAATCCAAATCCTTGAACCCTAAATCCTGTAATTGGATCTCTTCTTCTGATGGAGACAAATACAAATCCTTGAAGGGTGTAAGCCTTATTCACTATCTGTTGAAAGCCTGCACACACCCTTCTAGTTTCTGCTAATGATGTGCACAACATATGCAGTGAAGATTCCCAGCTTTTCCTCTCTATGTAATTGTTGTTGGCATTGCTCAACAACATTTTTGCAGCATGAGATTCAAAGTCTAAACACACATTGCTTTCCTTAACAATTTTCAGAAGCAAGCAGGAGAACTCGCACCAATAGTGATGTGAGCCAAACAATGCTGCCAATTGACTGTATCAATAATAAGGGTACTTGCTTTGCTTTAATCTCTGGCACCGTCCTCCTCAGCACTAAAAGCACTGATCCCCCAAAAATCCTGCAAAGGACCAGAAAACAATCTCTCTCACACAAACTCCTCAGTTGCAAATTAAAGATGAATAGTTTTGAAGACCCATTTGGAACAACTCCACTGGTAAAGGACTGCAACTGCACACTGAAGGAAAAAAAGCCATGTGGCGTCGATACGGAGGGTGGAGGGAAGAGACTGACATGAGGGAGACGAGAGCTGTGAGAGCCACAGCTACATAATCACTGATGCAACCACCTTCCTTGTAACAAGCTGTTGAAGAAGACGAAGAAGAAGAAAGAGAGCCGGATGGAGACAAGACTGGAGCTGCCTGAAGGAGAAGAAGTAGCCGATCAGCCATAGCCATGATCTCCAAACAAATTCATCAGTTTCCTAAGAACTCTTGATGCATCACGACACTCTTCTGAATGCCTGCTGAACTAGTTCTTCATCCTCCTCCTGCAAACCCATGTCAACAATCCTGTCACAAAAGCTTTTGAAAGCTCTCTCCTCTCTCTCCATCAGCAGCTCGACCAAAGGAAGGAAACAAAAGCTACTACTCCTCCTTTCTTCATGAGCAGGACTTCTTCCAGTCAAACAGCGTTGGAAACAGCACTGCAATCACTGCAGCCGATAGAAACACAATCACCCAAATGGACCAAAACCCAAAAGGACCAAAAACTAGCACACGAAAGCTCTGCAAGGAGAGTCCAACACAAATAATACCCAAAAAACTATTGCACCCAGAATCGCCAGTTTTACACATTCTAAAAGCAAAATTGCAGGACGAAGGAAGCCATTTTTTATGCACCCAGAATTGCCAATTTTTACATATTCTAACAGCAAAATTGCTGAACAAAAAGAGGTCATATTTCTGCAGCTGTTGTGGTTTTGATTTGTTCCTGTAATTTGGGGTTCGTGTTGGAGAGGGAAGATTTGCACTAGATCCGGCTTAAGATACAATTTCATTCAGGATTCTTCCTTTTGTAACAGGAAGCTAAATCTGGCAACTACCGACAAGTTCTTGTCTACTCAGAACTCAGAACCTACTCAAAATCAGAACCCTACACCCAAATCCTAAAACCTTTCAATCTTTCTAAAACCTACCCAAAACTTTCAATAAACTCCTTTTACCATCACCCCATTACTCCACAATAGATTGTCACAAAAGATCCAGGATCAATCCTCCCAAAGCAAAACCACGAAAGAAGAGAGGGACTATAAGATCTTAGTTTACATACATATTAGGGCAAAATAAGGGGTCTAGGATAAGGCATTAAGAGGGGTCTTGTAAGGGTAAGGTGCTTGTATTTACAAGAGCATTTGAGTTATCAGTAAAGTAACCCTGTATTCACCCTCTCTTTGGGCCTCCTTTCACCCCCTATCCCCTCTTTCAGTGGTGTATCTGCAACGTGAAGACATTTTAATAAATCTCAGTATGAAATGCTGATATTCAGCATTTAATGCACAAGGTTCAAGACTAACAAATTATAGTAGTTGTACAGTTAAGAGCAATGAAAATATATGTAACGTAGAACAACCCATATGTAGTGTTTGCTCGTCATTTTTGCAGGAGGGCTCATTGTTTATGGTCTCCAAAGAGTAGATGGAACCTTCCTCTTGACGCATTTATGGCACTCAAAATGGGCAAAAATGAACAAGAGATAAGAAAGTTACAGTCACCCAAGTAAGAGGGATCGTTTTTACAGAACAAGTCTTGATGGAACAGCTCATAGCTTATTTATGATCACCTCACAAAATCCTTAAATATTACTCTGTTGCCTTGAGAGTTAAAAGATGATTTGTAGAGCTTAAGATGACGATCTCAACACCATTTGAATGGCTCAATTTGAACCCAAAAAAAAAAAAGAGAAAGTTATGCACTGATGAAGTAAGAAGGGTCAAAATGAAAAAAAAACGTTTTGTAACTTGAAAAAACGTATTTTCTTTACTGCTCTTTTTTGGCTCCTCCTTTGGTTTTGCATTTCAAAGATGATTTGTAAAACTTGAGAAGTCGCTCCTATAACATTTTAAATCACTCAAAATGGAGAAGAATTGAGAAAGATTTGCCAAAGTGATCTGTGATAGGCTAGCGATCCCTGACGGGCTGCTCTACACTAGCAGCAGCAGTGGAGGCGCTCAGGAAAAAGGAAAGACAGGATGAAACTCGGTTTACTACCAAAATTGATGGTTTTCTGAGTTTCATCCCCTGTTGAATGCTAATGTACTTTTTTGCAGGTTTTTTTTGAATCTCACCCTGTGTATGATCAAACTCATGGTTCTGGAATCTCCAGCTCTTTTTATTTAAAGTCTTTACTTTATGTTTTTGTGGAAAGGTGCCATTCAAATTGACCCATTTCAGAAAACCTTGAATGCAAATAAATGTGATGTAGTAATGAGAAAGAAACTGGAACACTCTTTTTAACTTAATTCACATCAGTTCCCAGACCCCCACCTCCCCCACCAACAAAAAAAGAGCTGCTCACACATTCTTTCCTTTCTGGGTTAACTACTTGCAAGCAGTGCACTTCATCAATAGTCAATTTGTGCCTTTTTAGCTTACCATCTTCTATTTTATTAGTGTATTAGTGGTGTCCTGATTGTTATATTCTTTCATCGTGTATGTTCTTATGCTTTGATTTGCTTTGTATTTCTTGTGGATGGGTTCCCATCTTTTCTTTTTCTTTTCTTTTTTCCCGTTAGCCCACCTTGGAAGTGTTTAACTCAGTCAAACCTTTCCTTTTTTTTCTTTTCTTTCAGCCTTTCTTTTCCCTTGTGATTGTTTTTTTTTCTAATTTTTGACTTTTTTTTTTTACTCTAATCACACTAACCTACATACATCCATCTTGCCCTTACCCATCATCTAACAACCTTGCCACCTTTCCATACATGTTGATGTTCACCTCCCTACCTACATAGAGTTATACTATCTCGTCCCATTTCATTACCTTTTCTTTTTTTTTAATTCTTTCATTTCTTGTTTTGAATTACCCCCTTGCCCCCCAATTGGGTGCTACTCATCTATGTGATGTTGGTATCTGATGAAAATATTGCAAGAACATTGAGTAGGTATCTACTTGACCACTCCTCCCCTCCTGTGCCTTTACCTCCTTACTCATTAACTACATGATATTGATGTCAATCAATGAAGGTATTGTAAGAGCATCATATAAGTGTTATATTTTTTACCCTCTCAACTCACTTATTTACCACTTCAATTACATGATGTCAATTATGATCAACAACGGCTTTGTAAGAACATCTTCTAGGTACTAGCTTGACAACCCTTCCCCTCTACCTACTTACCAACTATGTGATGTTAATGTTGATAAGGCAAAAAAAAAAAGGCAATGGAAGAAGTAAAGGTATCTTGATTTGCCCACCTACTTAACATTCAAGCACATGATGACAATATTGACCAATGAAAACAATTGCAACAACATTTGAAAAATATTATCATGACCTTTAAACCTATCTATATTTTACCCATTGATATGGGCCTACATAAATGGTCCCACTTACTTAGCCAATAACCATTGTTATAGCTTAACAACCAACTAAACCTATCTTCACAATGTCAATAGGAAACAAAATGCAAGTATTAAAAACAACTTATTGTTGCCCATCAAAGTTTTTTTTTTAGTTCTAATATAAAATGGATTTCAAATGCGAGTATTGCAATGGGTGCACATAGACATTGTTGATTTTAAGGTGAAATGTGGATGTTGCTAGTTTTTTAATTCTGCAATATTTACCCCACCTAGCTTAACCTAGGTTTAAGTTTTTTTTAAAATTAAAACTTTTTTATTTAATTTAATCTTTAGGGTGAAACATATTTCATTGGCTTTTCTCATATTGCAATTGTTAAATTTGAACATATTTAGTGCGCATAGCCAACCTATTTAAATAGTCTACAAATTTGAAAAAAAAGACAAATAATATAAGATTAAATTTAATTATAACTTAATTGCGATGTCACAACCTAGTTCGAATTTCTACCTACTACCTACTAGGTACCTATTAAGTATTTATAATTCTATGTTAGGTACCTACTAGCTTACATACTTACCTAGTAGGAATTAGGTACATAAATACCTAGTACTAATATATATACATAGTGACTAAATAATAGTGGTTAGGAATATTCCAATGCTTTTTAATGTTAAATAATATGTTTGTTCCATTTTCAAATTTTGTTTTTGCTTGTAACTTTGTCTATTCATTTTTAGGCCTTCTTGGATTTAATCCTAGCTTGCAAGGGACCATATTTTTTGTACCAATTGACCTTATATGTTCTACATAAACATCTTTTTTTTGTTTCATCTTAATGGGAACATTATGATATTATGTTAACCAAAACCCTTTGTGAACCGGTAGTGACAATATAATCAACCTAGTAATTGAACTAGTGACACCTGTTGAACAGGTAGTCTACAAAACTTATAGTTGGTAGAACAAGTAGTCTATAGAACCTGTACTTGGAAAAATAGGTAGTTAATAGAATAAATAGCAAATTTTGAAAATTATGATTATTTTTACAATTTTACTAGCTAGTTTTTATTAGTTGATTAAAAAAAGATGTTTTATCAATTAGTTACTGTTTAGGTGATTTGCACAAAACATAAATATTTTTATCAAACAAGAGAAACTGCTTTGTAACAATTGTGTGTTCTTTGTGCCACTATGGTTAGGCCAAGCCTAAAGTTAGACTACTGAACCCATGGCAATTCCCAAATTGAACAAAGACTATTTTTTACTAATTTTCAGCAGTGTGTGTAATTAAAATTTCAAAAAATCCACAAATTTTGAAAATAATGTAATTACTATCGAATCTGTTCAAGGAGTGCAATAATATTCAGACTACTTCATTAAAATAAACAAGAAATCTTACAAAAACATAATGGCAATTCTAACCACTGGTGGTAATTTGCTTTGTAGAAATGATTACCACCCAGTGTGCAGCTAGTAATGCTGCCACACAACAAGAGAATAAGAAAATAAAACACCACAAAATAATTTATTTTCTGGGAGCACCTTTGATCATTGGAATACCATTAGGACACCTGCTTGGGTTTGTCCTAGTAGTGGGAGATTGTCCTAAACCCTAAACCTTCTCTACCCTAAACCCTCCCTCCCTAAACCCTGCCCTAAGCCCTAAACCCTAAACCCTCTCTACTTTTACTACTCCAAAAACTAACATTTAAACACCCAATATATTCATTCACACACACACACACACTTCTTCGAAACTCTTTGGATTTTCCCAAAACCAAATAAACCATATCTCCTCATTACATCATAATCACTTCTAAAAATTAAACAAAATTAGTTAATGTCACCTCCCTAAATCGAAGGTCTTAAAGTGACCAGGCTGACTTACCAGAGTAACCAAGTATTAAGAAAAAATGATTTATTTTTAAATTTGAAACCATAGAAAAGAAAAGACAAGAAAGTGGAAAACAGAAAAATGCACAAGTAATATGTATTAAAACATTAGAAGCGTGTTTGTAAATAGTTATTACACATTGTTGGATTACTCTATTGAATTGTTAGGTCACTCAAGTTAACTAAAAAAATAAATTCAGACCATCAAATCCAGCAATCCTATTGGCTTGAAAAAAAAATTAAAAAAATCTTCAAGTCTACTACACACAACCCTATTTTATTGAACATTGAAAATAATGATCCCTTTCTATAATTTCTATTTGGTCCTATAAAATTCTCACAAGTATAGCAAACCTTATTACACATTTAAAAATTATTAGTTCACTAAATTTTTAAAAAAAAATTCAAACCACCAAATCCAGCAATTTCATTGGTCATAACATTGTTTTTTGCACACCTACACACAACAAGCCTATTCAACACCCTTTTGTATATAATTAGCAATAGTACCTTTGTATAGTTTTAGCACACTATTGCTACCTATAACCCTTCTCTCTCTATAGATAGAAGGTTAAACAGGTGTGGCCTTGCCATTTACATTGAAAGGTATCTTAAGGCAAAAGAAGAATTATGGAAACTCAAATACCTATTTCACCATGCAAAAATATACCTAATCTTCAAAAACTCTTCTAAAAGAAACCAAAAATCCTTCAAGATATTATAACTCTATAACTCATCTCAAGTTTTAACACAAGCCAAAATATCATCTTTCAAAAAATCCTCATATAAAAATAGACCTATTATTTATTACCTAGCGGCCAAAATCCCTTAAGCTACTATACTCTATAATGAATCTAAACACAACAATATCCTTGCCTTCTTGGTAGGCAAGGCCAAAAACCGTAACTTAAAATGACAAGCAAAGAACTTCAAGAACACTAAAATGACTATTTTAGTTGCAAGTTTGTGCCTACTCCAACTCAACTACTACTTTGTTCGAATTTAGAAGTTGATGAAAAATGATTGAGCATGTTCAAAATTGCAAGCTAGAAAAAAATAAAATTCCTTGAGGGTTATAGACAACTTTGAACTTTAGGCAATTGACATCATATCTATGTGAATCCCTTTTCCCTCAATGGAGGAAGAAGTTGGAGTTGATGTAGTTCTCTTCTTATGGTGATTACCTACTTACTCTTTGTCATCTCCAACTATGGCACCTTCAAAAGCTGCTTTTCGAAAAAGGTGTTGTTCAACAAGGCCTTTGAATTTGCTTTTTCAAATTCCTCGAATGTTGGGCATCTACCAAATTGCATGGGAGGATGCCTACAATTGAAAAATCACAAAATGAGACAATTATGTTCAAGATCATGAGCTTTTTACTTTGCAAAAAGAATCATTTTCCAACCTATTAAATATTTTTCTTTGAATGATGAAGAGATTATTTATGAATATTGAGTTGATTGAGTGCAATCTGTGCTCCTGTTTTGTTTTGCTTCCCACTATGACATGGCTGAGCTGCAACTACTTCTTTAGTTCAACTAGATAACCAAGGAAAACAAGATAACTTGCTTTTGTGCACAAGTTTGTCTGGTGACATGTAGTCATGGGTGCTTCCTTTATTCACTTTGAGAGAGAGCAGTACACCTCCCACAACATTATTAGGGTTTTCAAAGTGGTTAGATGAGTTTTCAAAACTATGTCATCATCTAGTTTCACTAACAAGTAGTAATTTTGTATTCCCCTCATGAACCATCAGATCCTCCAACCCACAAAATCACCATGAACCACATTTGCAACCTACAAGATTACTCTTACAAGAAGAATAAACAAAGTCACCACCTCATGTATGTAGTCACAATGTGTCAGACCTTCACCTTCATCATGAACAGTCGTGACAAGCTAAGATGACTATCCCCCATTGACTTCAAAAGCACCATACACAGATTCAAAGTGTAGACAAGTATATACTAATCTGCCCAAAATTTCAAGGCAACATTTAGAATTTTTGTCCCATGTACAAAAACAATGGAAGCGACTCTGCATTGATGACATTACAAAACAGACATAGCTAATCAAAATAGTATCATCAGTCAAGCTACAACAGACTTGTGAGGGGGTCAAGACTCATTTCATTTTAGATTTTTCCCTGTACAAGCAAGCATCTAAGCTGAGGCATAAAGTTGGCTGAATTGAGAGCAGTGTATAGACTCAAGGAGGTGATGATGATTGCCAATTGAATAAGGACAACTATCTTAACCAATTGGAGCGCTACCTACACATATGGCTCTTATGCAGAGATTTGTACACTACAATCTCTATTCGCAGAAACTGGGCAGTTGTCTCATCTCCCAGCTTGTGACATGGTGTTGTTCAAGAGTATAATGATACACATCCAAAGGATTTTTTTTGGATTGATGACTACTACAACCATATCAAATTTGAGAACACTAATGATAAGTCTTGATCTGATAGGAAAACTCACCATGGAGATTGGGCAAGGAAAATATCATACAAGACCCAGACAGAACTGACTACTTACTATGTGTGTATCTTAAATGCTTGTCAACTTTTTTGTCATACTCTACTGTAGTGTTCCCTTGACACGGCACGACCAGCAAAACAACCCACCGAATAGACCAGGACCTGTTCACATGAAAGTTGTGTAAATTTCAGATCAACCCGGATGCACTTGACAGATACCCAAATGGCTCAAACCCCCAACATTTGATATCAGAATGTGATATCTATCTGGATGTAGTAGCCAAGGCCTGCTGAATATGGAGTAACTCACAATCACATGTCAACAAAGGCTTTGATGCATACATTCCTCTTGTATTGTTCTAGCATATAGCATAAAGTGCAGACTATTTACATTAGCATGGTAACAACTTGTAATATCAGATTGAGAGAGTAGCTTACCAAAAGGAAGAAGACAACAATGATCACAATTCCCAGAATTCGGCCATCTCTTTTGATTTCTTGTGCCACTCCACCCCTACATTCCAAGTTCCCAAAGGCAGGTTACATAACATCAAATTTAGAACCAGCAATAAATATGCTTACAATCCCCTAACCCTGCATTTTAATCTTCTTCCAATAGTGATGCAAGAATTGGACAAAAAAAACAGTAAAGAATCCAATAAGTGAGCCACTAATGAGAAATTATGTGTATAATGGCAGCCATGATGCTTATTAGATGGTCTACATTATATTGTTTCTTCTTTGATGAATGCAAAATGGACATATGAATCATAAAACTTACTTGCAAGACTGGCAATCATAGCACTTGATGGACGGATCATTTGAATAAGTGAGGCAATCAGGGTTGGAGCTGTTTGACCCAGTGCTTGTGTCAAAATCTCCTGCATTCACAATTGTGTAGTCACACCTGTGTACCCACCCCACAAAATTGTGGTGAAGTTTTAAACTATCAGAAAAAGGCCAATACATTCCTGCCCACATGCTCCAGATTACCACATATTTCCAGTAAGGACAGGATGACCTGAGACAACCCAAGAAAGCACATATACACTAGTCTGTGTCATGGGTTTCTGTCACATTCTCAGAGGTGACAGGAGGACTCCATCCAGTGTTGGCTACTACTGCTTAGGAGCCAAGAGATTCCAGACAGTTCATATGCTGGAAAGAATGAAGGATTTCAGCTGAATGCATCCAACTCAAAACTAGAAAACGTTAAAAAACAAGCCATTTGGAAAAACTCACTCTGTTGGAGGTCGGCAACAGCCAGATTGAATGGGATTTAGGTCAGCATTGTAATAATCTGCTGCTGACTGTCATTTGGGTATTTCCAACACAATACAGTGAGAATGATATATTATTGCCTAATAAGCCAGAGAGTCATCATTGAATACAAGGGCTGGCAGAAATGATCAGATGCTGACATTGTAATGCTACTTAGTTCTGGAGACTGCCTGCAGATATAAAATTTTGACTGAAATGTGAAAGATACTAGTTGAATGAAGAATTTGAATCCACGAACAGAAGAAGAGGTAGATGCAAACATCAGTCCTTGATGATCAGCTTTAAAGACATCCAAAGCAAATCAGGGTGCAACTACAGGAAAGTAAGAGAAGTGAATGCAACATATACAACACTGACAGATGGTTGTAACAACATACCTGAATACTATTCAACTTCTCACAGTTGTTACTAGTTTCTATACAGCGTCGGACATGCTCCCAATTTGTTGGATTATTAAGCTGCATATCCAATGCACCATGGGATTCAATAACTGAAAGTCACAAAACACATTTGCTTGAATACATGGTTTCACAAGAGGCAATAAAAGTGTGGAAGGTCATACCCTGTGCCGAATGTAAGGAGAGTAATCATGAAGTGTGTATTCTTGAAACCTGTAACCACCCATATAGCTAGGTAAAATGCATTATTGACCATTTTTCTTGTGTCAGTTTACTAGTAAAAAAAGGGCAGGATCAAAAATTCCATTTGTACAAACACCATCTAAAACTCAAATAACTGATAGCTTACTGTTGTCCAGGAACTGAATATCCACCTCCTTGAGCTGTCACCACGAAACTGGATCAAAAGTGAACATCCAATTCTCTTAGTGACACAAATCGACATATGCAAGTGAAACAATGTGATTCCTTGTGACAAAGAAATGGAAAAGATACCCAATTGCATGATCAGGATTATTAAGAATTGAGAAATAGATTGATTGAAAAACCAATTCATATCTACCCACCCAATAAGTTCATTTGTGTTCAGTTGCCTTAACCCCTAGAAAGAAACTATGAACTTCAGTTGAGGTAGAACCTTGCACTAAAAGCCCCTAAACCATTATGTGAATTTCCCTAGGATCATGAGAGAACTGGTGATCAGTAGAAAAAACTTACACAAAAATAATGAATCCCGCAAATACAACCAGAACAATGAGCATTAGAACCAAATACTGCGACATTTCCTGTCAAGGAAAAATTGCCTAAAACTGTGCAAGATCCCACATTTCTCCAAAAGTGTGGATCTGCAACTTCTTATGCTTAAGATGCTCACATTAGTCTGAACCCTTCTGTTATTACGTGTTGATTCTTGCAATAAACTCTTATTTCTTGGCTTTTAGAGTAATAGTGTACACAATGAAACCTAGTTAAAATGGATACAGTGTAAAGGATTGGAACCATTGCAAAGGAGGCCCCAACCAATCCCAAGATTGACCTGTTCATCAACCACCCAAAAAAATCAATTCTTTTCAAAATCTCAAACTCTTGAGATGATCAAAATCAAATACAAATTCAGATATAACAAAAACCCTAACCCCGAATCCCAAAGTCCTGATGTGATCAAAATCCAATAGAAATTTGGATATAACAAAATCACTGAAATGCTAACAGCAAATGAACGTTAATGATGCAACAACCAGTGTCAAGAACCATAGAAATTATCTTGGATGAAGGAGTGATCATTCAGGTCATATCAAAATAGTATAATATTCCTCTCATGTTTGAATAACATTTGCAAAGTCCACCCATAACATTATTACCCAGTCTCAGAAATTTCAAAGATCAAGGCACAATTCAAAGACAATGAGAGAGAGGTGAAAATGATCTGGGAGCTTACACAATCAAAAAGATTATCCCAATTACAAATACGATGATTGTCAAAGGCTTCTCACAGTCGCCATGCTGTGTTGCCAGCCATATTCCAAGACCGATAATTCCCAATGAAAGCAACTGCAACTCAATCACACACCTTCTTTCCCAATGACCTCTGCTGCTCACTATTGGTCCAGATTTTCTATCCCAATCAAATCAATGTGAAAAAGCAGCAACCATTTTACAAACGACTGAACAGCAGTAGTACTCCAGCAATTTATTCAAGGTTGGTCCCTCAATTATTCCAGAAGAAAACAAAAGAGATTGAATTGTTAACAAAAAGTAATTTTGGAGTACATTTGAATATGCAATAGACTCATCAATAGGCAAACCTCCAAAACTTCAACAAGGATATGCAACCCCAATAGGAGCAAGAAAAACATGCAATAGGGTCGTAGGTATACAATAGAATTCGTACCAGACCCAGAACATTGATCAGCTTGATGAAGAGCGCACTTCTACTGGGGGGTTCAGTCAAGATTTTTGGATACATACTATCCATTTCCGAGAGTAGGTAGACTTTGAAGCGATTGAGCAAAGCAGTCGCAGGGATTGGGAGAGCTTGCTTATCTGAGCATTTCTTTGCAACAAACAAAATGTGGGTTGCAGAATCAATCAATAAACTGCGAGTTGCTGTGAACTCCTATCTAACATTGTACATGTTGCAACAAAGGAGTTGCAAGCTGCAAAAAATTACAAAGAATTCATTGAGTTGGGTTTTCATCACAATGTCACGGTTTGTTCTGTTCTTCATTTAGGGTTCGTTGATACCTTTGAAGCCTGATTCTCTTTGATGGCAATATGAATGTGGAAGGGAGGAGCTTCCTCAGTGCAAGAGGGAGAAATTTCTACCAGTACTCCAAAAACCAGCTTCAAATACACATGCGGGGGATTGCTTTCACCTCCCACTGCCAAAAACAGAAACTCATTTGATAGAGAGCTCTCTCTTTCCTCAAAGCAAGGAGACAAAACGTGGGCTGAGATAAGGAGCAAAAGAGAAAGCAAAGGAATGGTTCTCTATGTTTGTCTGGCTTAGCAAGTCCATAATGTACACTAGCTAGCCAAATGGTACTGGCTTTGGAGAACAAACAGCTGCAGCAGGCAACAGCAGAGATACTGTTTGAGTATCTTAATCTTCCAGACGAGCAGATGGGTTTGCAGGCAACAAGCAAATAAGTGCAAGACAGAAAAAACCAAAGCGAACATCAAAGAAAACACATTCTAGGAACTTCTTAACCCTAACGTTACAATCACTGCATCTAAGCTCAAAAATAGATATACCCAAGAAGCTCCCATCGTCACTCCATTACCCCCCCCGAGCCCCCTTCCCCCCATTCCCCGAGAAAACACCCAAGAAGCTAAGACTAGAATCAAAAACTACTTTCGCAGCAAAAGTAGCTCAAAGATTCAAACAAAGTTCAAAATGCGGGTGACAGAAGATCACTCTTAGGGTTCTGGATCCATCATGAAACTCAGCAATACGCCGGGAAACTCCTAAAATAGAGAGACAGCAAACAAAACTCTTCCGGATTGTTTTGGACTCATCCATCACCAAGAACCCAAAGAAGTAAGGATGTGGAAAACAGTAAAGAGACACAACTCACCAGTGGAGCTAAAACTCCCAAGAACTTCGCGACACAAAAGGATGAGAAAGATGGAGCAACCAGGTCGGGTCGGTGTTCTCTTCTCCTCTCCTCTCCTCTCTTCTCTTCTCTTCTCTTCTCTTCTTCTTTCTGTGCAACAGAGAGATTTGCGAGCTGCTGCATGGAACCAGACAGCAAAAGGAGGGAGAAGATGATCCATCATCGAAGATTATGAACTGGAGACTGTCGCCATCACGGATGAGGAAACTGTTTTTCATGGGTATTTATCATCCACGAAGAGACTGGATTGGAGTCATTAATTTTGCAACAGTGAAAAATATGTTGTATTGGGTGACTGAGTCCAACAGGCGGCGTCTGTGTGTGCGTGCGTAGCTCTTTTTTGGGGGAAATTGCGACTCCCAACGGCATCCTTGCAATCATGCAACAAAAAAGAGTGTTTTGCAACCCCCCCACCCATCCACCCATCCACCCATCCACCCCCCTTTTTATTTTTTCTTCTTTTTTTCCCCCAACCAATAATTAATTATGCGCACTTTTGCATACAACAACACACATAAAAATTCTGCATGTTGGGCATTTCAAAAAAATGAAACACCTGCCCCCACCCTTGTTGTGGAGAAAAAAAATTCACTTGATAACATGCCCTCCAGCTACACTAGAAATTTTCGGCCGATGCTTTAGATGCAGGGTAAGTAAGGATCTCAAATGGGTCTGTTCTGGGAACAAGGGATTGAACTTAACTTTGTGGTTACCAATGTGGTGGTGCTCGTGTTTTGTGTAGGGTTAAAGGATCTTAGGAGGGCTGAATCCAAAATTTGGACTAGAAAACCCAAAAAAACACACCTATACACACACACACACACAATTTTTAAAGCCATTTGGAGCAAAAATTTAGCCAGAAAAAACGCTTGAATACATGTAGAAAATTTTGTGGGTTCTTTGTTTACAAGTCCATATACAATTGTGGAATCTGTTCGTTGAATTCTTTTGCTTGTTAAGTTAAAGAGAATGTGACAAAAAACTGAAGAAGTAGCTGAAGTATGCAATTCTTTTTTTTTTGGAAAAAAAAAAAAAAAAAAAAAAAAATTTTTTTCATTTATTTAAAAGAACATTACCACTCCACCCTAAATCTCTTTTTTTTACAATCCTACCATAATTTT
>Ga0116227_10011896_pt1 | contig 14428 bp, 12 predicted proteins | sample S1TSphgellanicum_FD_89693 | JGI IMG/M metagenome (GOLD analysis project Ga0116227, IMG submission 89693) | Host-associated microbial communities from peat moss isolated from Minnesota, USA - S1T2_Fb - Sphagnum magellanicum MG | ecosystem: Host-associated > Plants > Peat moss > Unclassified... | reverse complement strand
ATACTTCAAAGTTCACAACAAAATCCTTCAAAGCTCAAAGCTATAATACTTCAAAGTTCACAACAAAATCCTTCAAAGCTCAAAGCTATAATACTTCAAAGTTCACAACAAAATCCTTCAAAGTTCAAAGCTATAATACTTCAAAGTTCACAACAAAATCCTTCAAAGTTTTACACTTCCTTCAAAGTTCAGATCAAGTACATACCGAAACAGAGAGTGAAGTGTGTGGGAGAGTATGATGGGGGCGAGGTGGTGGTACACAAGAGACTTAAAAGTAAGGTAACAAGTCACAATTCACAATTAGGGTGATTTATTTCCCTCTCTACTTTATTGGCCTTGCCTACCAAGGCATGGATATTGTGTTTAGATTCATTATAGAGTATAGTAGCTTAGGGGATTTTGGCCCCCTAGGTAATAAATAATAGGTCTATTTTTATATGAGGATTTTTGAAATATGATATTTTGGCTTGTGTTGAAACTTGAGATTAATTATTATAGAGTTATGACATTTTGAAGGATTTTGGTTTCTTTTGGAGGATTTTTTTTGAACATTGTATTTTTGCATGGTGAAATATTGAGTTTTCCATAATTCTTCTTCTTTTGCCTTAAGATACTTTTTAATGTAAATGGCGAGGCCACGGTGCGACACAACCCTTGTTATGTGTTATTTAGCCTACTCTTTGAGCTGCTTCTATTTTCCTCCTGCAACCATTGCATCAGTCTGCATTTTAGCTTTACTTAAGCATCTCTGACAGAATCACACCTCAAAAGCAAAAGCTTTTCAGATGGGTTGATTCCAAATCACACATGAAACAAATGGGTGCAGACCTCTGTTGGTCTGTTACATAGGCCTGCATCTGGTAGGTATCAACACTTGGTATCAAGGACTGTACCAAACTGGTATGGGTGACCTGAGGCAGTATGAGCCTTATTGAGTCTTGGGCTATGCCCTGCTTCCACTACCAAGTGACAATGAAAATGATGTGAAAAAAAAAGAATTGATCTTGTGGAAATTAAGTTCCATTCGATTGAAAATATTGAATGATGTTATATTATATGTAGTGTGGATTAAATTTTAATTTAATTCAGATTTTAGTTGGATTGAATTCAAAATTTTAAATTAAAATTTGATGGAATTCAAATTGGATTTGGATTGAATTGAGTTTGGAAAGAATGGGATGCAAATTGGTGAAGAAGATATTGAAAAATCTGTTCCTAACTATGAAAAAACCTATGAAAATACACCAATTTTTCAATGACATTATATTACATGTAACATGGATTAAATTTTAATTTAATTCATATTTAGTTGAATTGAATTCAATATTTTAAATTAAAATTTGATGGAATTCAAAATTGGATTCGGATTGAATTGAGTTTGAAAAGAATGGGATGCAAATTGGTGAAGAAGATATTGAAAATCTGTTCCTAGCTATGAGAAAACCTATGAAAATACACCAATTTTTATTTATTTTTCATCACTCTTTATCTGGGAATCAGATAAACATATTCCAATTTGAAGCTATCATGCAAAAGGAAGACTTATGGAATCTAAAGTTGCTCTACCTAAACTATAGCTTTGAAGAATAATTAGCATTGGAATATAAATATCTTGAAATAATATTAGATATATATTTTCATTACACCAATTGCAATACTAGATGTATACCTGCCTCTTTAAAACCTTGTTAAAGTTTTGAGTGTGTTTAGAGATCGTATTGCAAAGTGTAAAAACCCATGGGGCATTTCCAAAAATGAAACACTTGCAAGGGTGGGCATTCAATTTTTCGATATGCTTATGTCCTATTTTTCCCCCATGATACCCATCAGGTATGATGTGGGAATTTTTTTTAAAAGGAAAATTGAGTCCAATCTTTACAATGGATGAAGCCCGTGCCTTATGCTTTACCTTACATGTAAAGAACTGGTAAAAAACTTTCTAGTGTATGTGAAGGGCACCTTAACCTCAATGAAATTTCGTCCTCAAAAGAGAATGACAGATGGCACTGAAAAAGCTTAAGGTGCCTCTCTCCTCCTTGCATACAAAAATTAGAGCTTTGAAAATTGTACCCGATATTTACACAAAGTAAATATTCTTCGAGTGGGGGACGGTTCTGAGAATTTAGGGTCCTGGGCTTGGTCCCACCTTGCACAGAGCCTTAGTTCCCCGAACATCCCTACTCTGGGTCCTTACTCCTCACCTCACATGTACCACCACCTGAAAGTCTCCTTAGGACCCAATACCAGGACCAGGTTGGTATGAAAAGGTTTGAAAGGGACCCAATACAAGGACCAGTTTGGTATGAAAAGGTTTGAAAGGGACCCAATACCAGGACCAGGTTGGTATGATTGTTTTTTTCTTGTGAAATACCCAACCAGGCTGGTGGTTTGTTCAAAAGCTGATATCAGATTGGCACTGGTACTGACAGAATACTGAGCATGAGAGGGCAAATGCAGGCTCAATGGCAGGGCCCAAAGACAAGATGACTTTACGGATAACCCTATTGACACCTAGTCCCTGATGCTGCATCAAAGGGGCAATCCTGGAGCATCTGAATTGGTCAAGGAAACTAATAATGAATGCCTTGTGCACTACATGCACATCCACATGCAAGGGCAGGACTTGCAGCAGAGTTGAATTACCCTTCTGTCCTTTTTGTTGTTGTTGTTGTTGTACAGTGGATATACCACCAGCCAACAACCCTTTTGACCTCTTCTTGCAGGTATGATCGATGTAGCCAAATTGGCTTTGTTTGAAGTTTGTACTACAATATTAGTCTCACAGATTTCCTTTTCCAAGTGTCTCTTGAAGCTCACTTCAACACAAATCAATTATCAGAGTTCTTTTTGCTTCCAGTTGTTTTTTTTGAAGTAGCCTCTTTGGCGAGGATCTCGAAAAGATATAGTTGTAAATGATGACAAGTTTGGATGGATTATATAGACATTTTTTTCAAGATTTCTGCTATTTTTGACAACCCACATAGTGGTACCTAGGTCAACATCTGAAATATTCTTTAAAAAATTCATGCGATAATTGTGAACAACCTCAATGAAATCATTCTTCTATATTTTTTTAGCTTGAATTTTTTTAAAAAAAAAGTTGCCAAGAGGGGAATGTTTGCCACAAAAACAGCACTGATTCTGAAAAAAAGAGAGAGTTTCATCATCTTGTTCATGAGCTTCTATTCTCAAAACTAAAAGTATGTTTTGGTCACAAAAATCCACTCCAATTTGACTGGAAATTATGTCTTCAGTTGACAAAGTTAGGTTTCAATCATGAAATCCAATTCCCAAATTACATCTTCAGTTACAATCTAAATGAGCATTATGGTTACCTCCAAAGCAGGAACTCTTTCTCAGTTCAGTTTGAAAGCTTGTTTTCTGTTAGAAAAGAATGACTTGGGTGGGGGAATGACTTCAGCCGCCCCCCCCAAAATCATGCATTTAGGAGGGGAGGAGATGTGAAGTGAGTTTGCCATTTGAGCCTGTTTCTACGCCATAGGGGAGGCTGAAGCTTTAGGTTAACAGAAGAGGCTAATTCTTATTGAGAATTTGTCAACACAATGATAATTTAATACACAAGCCTCCTCACATTTTTCTCACAAGGTTGTCTTTTTCTTCACTTGGGCAAATCATGCTTTGATGCCCTTTGCTCCCTCAAAAATCTGGGTTACCTTTTTGGATCACACACACACACACACACACACATGCATTCTGCATGCATTCTACTATCATGTTTTAATTTTTTTTAAAAACCTGCCAAGTGTTGCTACAAGACTAGCATTAAGATAAGAAAGAAAGAAGAATTGGCAATAAGATTTTCTTGTGCGCTTCCCAAAGAAGTAGAACAAAGTGCACAAGTAATAATGTGTAACAATCCCGTCTGTAAATAGCTATTACAAATTGACTCTTACTTCACTCAAGATAACTAAGAAAACAAATTCAGACCACCAAACCCAACAATCCTATTGGTCTGCACGAAAATAATCTTCAGACCTACACACAACGCTAAATTGTTAGTTCGGTCAAGATAACTAAGAAAAAGTATTCAGACCACCAAATCTAGCAATTCCATTGGTCATAACATTTTTTCTACACACCTACACACAAGCCTATTCAACGTCCTTTGTATATTAATACATTGATATTATAACCTTTGTTTGTATACATACATGATTAAAAAGAGTTTTTACCAAAGGTCAATAGTAAGGAAGATCTATTTTCAACTAGTGCAATGGATGGGGTGGAGCACTTACAAGAGGAGTGGATCTCCTACAAAACAAGCTTGGGAGTAGGGGGTGAGTGGGTCACCTTTCTCGTGTGAAAACCTCCAACTTTCTACCAAAAAATGATGGATTAGTTGCCAAGTGCACCATATGGAAACCCACCCTAAGCTATCCAAGGCCAATATTGAAAGATATTAGCTCAATTACCAAGAGCTGATGACATACCAAAATAGGAGATATTTCCATTAGGGTGGAAGGCAAGAGGTGGCATTTGTTTTTGTTGAGATAATGTGATGAACTTTTTAAAGTGAAGTGGTGTACATTTGATTAGGCCCAATGAATTCAATGCGGCGAACAAGTTCAAATGAACAAGGTGCCCAATATGATGAGTGTTTTTGCTCGACATATTTTGAGCATCTTCGATTTTGTGATCAAATTCTTTAAGCCCTAAACAACAAGTAAGACCAATTTGATCCACTTCTTAGTGTTTCTCTTTGGATTTTTTCTCACATTGAGCTTCCAAATTGAACTTAGTTCAATGAAAGACATGTTAAACACAAGTTTAGGATTCATCCCCATGACCCTAAAGGAACAAAGGCTTGACCCCGAGGGAGAGTCTTTTATTGTTTATTCATCCTCAGTAGGAATCACCTTCCTCTTATGCCAACTTTTCCCATTGGCCAAGATTGTGTAAAATAGTTTGTGAATAATGGATGAACATAGAGTTAATTGAAAATCTTGAGAAAGTTTGGATACTGGATGAATTCAAGAAAGCTGAGAAAGATGGGAACCCCAAAAAGTTGTAGCTTGAGAAGTTGATAAAATTGGACAATGGATGGAATAAAATCTTTTTTAGATTTTTGTTTTATTCTAAGGCCATGATAGGTCTTCCTTGGATTAACTTTCCCAACTAGTTCCATTTTCATCAATTGTTCAACTTTCCCAACTTCCCGTTCTCAATGGGGTAGAGTTTATTAGATGAACAAAAGAGTGTAGCTAGTGCTTTGTTTTGTAAAATATCATTTTTGTTAAAATTTTTAAAACGTCCACATTTTCATGTTCTTGGTTGGTTTTCTTATGTCCTTACTACTTAGCATGTTTCTTCAATTTTAAACATTACCTTCACCAAGATCCAACTTTATGTTATGTTATTATCTAAACCTTAGTCATGTTTTACTTTGTTAAATTGGGTGGGTGTCATATGGATAGAAATCAAAATCTTTTTTTTCCCCCCGTGGCATAGTTTTCTATTTTTGAATTTTGTGAACAATGCAACATCTTCAAAACTATATTGAAAGGACAAATCTATGCCAAAAAAAAAAAGAAAAGGCAAGATTAGAATCTCTCGACTCCACATACAAATATTTTGAATATGTTGTGACAAAACACATTACCTATTCAAGAGACTTAGGGTTTTGAAGGACTTTGATTTCTTGGACCAATGTCCATAATAACTTGGCCTGTATCAAGTGTACAACTTTTACTTGTTCTTTGAATGCAGTGTGACACATGGGTGGTGGTGCAGCAGCAGCAGCACCAGGACATGTAGGTCTTGTGTTGGCTTTGCTTGCTTTTTTGGCCTTGCCTACCAAGGGAAGCATATTATTGTGTTTAGATTCATTATAGAGTATAGTAGCTTAAGGGATTTTGGCCTTCCTAGGTAATAATACCATAGGTCTATTTTTATATGAGGATTTTGGAAAGATGATATTTTGGCTTGTGTTGAAACTTGAGATTAGTTATAATAGAGTTATAATATCTCTTGAAGGATTTTGGTTTCTTTTAGAGGATTTTCTTTGAAGATTATATTTTTGCACGGTGAAGTATTTGAGTTTCCATAATTCTTCTTCTTTTGCCTTAAGATCCTTTTTAATGTAAATGGCAAGGCCACAGTGTAATTGACACACCCCTTGTTTAAGGAAGGCTGAAGTCATAGGCTTTCATAACTTACCCTTTCAATTAGCTCTTCTTTTACATTAGCATAAAACAATCCCTTTCTACTATGATGATATCATGAGTTTTTCTTCAGTCTCTTTGAGGGCAGTGTACTACTATGATGGCATTTGTCATGGGTTCTCTGACTCTTCTGGTACCATAGTAAGGTAATCCAGTAATCAGAGCTTAAGAGTGCCAATATATATAACCATGCCAAGTGGTAAGTAAGGTCAGCTCACTTTGAGCCCAGTGTACCATAGAAGTACAACAGAGTTAAGTGTTGAATAAGTAATTCATTCTGAAGATTCCATGTGGAGAATGGAATATTCCAAAAAGATTCTCTGTTTTCCTTCACAAAATGTTGTTCTTGTGGGGGAGGAAAAAAAAAAGAAATTTTTTTAAAAAAAAATTTATTTATTTATTTATTGAGAATATCAACACATTTTCACAAATAATATAATTAGTGTCGAAGCTGCCAGCATGTGGGTGTATTATAGAAATGATAGTCTGTGTGCACATGGTGGACAAATATATCCGGAAAGTAGTCTGCAAAGTTCTGAATTGCATCATGGTGCTATCAGATCAGTATTATGTACTATGGAATGGTCATGCATCTGGCCATTATGTTGGGTACAATGCCAAGTGAGAGAGTGCTAATAATGGGCAAGGGCAAAGACCATTCCATGACATTAATGTCTGGGTTGGCCAACTCAACAATTTTTTTATAAAGAAATCATGTTCAACAAACACATTTTGGTCACTATTACGAGTGAATGATGATCACTAGCGGTAGGTTATGTCATATAATGTGATCAAGAAAATGCAATAATCTGCCAACCCAGACCTTAATGTGACCCAACAACACCCAACATTGGGATTATTGATCGCTAACATATTACATGAGTTGGGCTTTTTTTTTCCCCGATTTTATGGTGTATCAACAATTGATGAGTAGCCCAAGAAAGATTTCACTTTAATTGATGACAATCTTTTTTTAAAAAAATCCAAACAATAGGAAAATGATTAAAAACCTTGCTCAAAAATGAAAAGATAGTCAAAATGTGGCAATTTTTTCTTTAAGATTTTTTTTTTGGGGAATTTTGTTTAATAACAAAGAATTTGTAACAGGACTTGGCAAACCCCCAAACATTATCATGAACCATAACATATGTAGATCATGAGGGTTTAGGGTTTAGGCAGGGGAGTGTTGTGACTTCTTAAAGCCACCTATATGATATCAAATATGTTTCCATTCAGTAAATTTTTAAGTTCAAAGGCCTAATGTATTCATGTTTTGATGTGATTTTATTCATTTTTAATAATTGGTTTTATTCATCCGAAGTTGTTTTGATTCTTATTTTGAGGTTTTTTTTAGATTGGACACTCATTTATTTTCATGTTCTTTTTATCTTGATTGTCTTATTGTTTTGTTCATGTGCCACATTCATTGGAAATAATTACAAAAGTTTTAAAGAAATGTATATTGATGCACCTTGTTTGTTTGTTTGTTTAATAATGTGTTGCTATATTAGTGTGGGCGATGTTTTTGTAGAGCCACAAATGATTTACATTAATATTAATCCACTTACTTTCAACATGTTTTCAAAAAAAATTTAATCCTCAATTGTTTAAATTTGAAGAATAACTAATCTCAAAAATTACAACATGATTCACAATGACATAATTTTCCCCCAATATATAGACATGTTGCAATGTATTCCAAGGCTACTGTCCTTGCAATTTAGTGTAATTTTTAAAGAACAAGTATGATTTCAATATGCCATCCACACATTGAGACCACTTCATGTTCATTAGACATTGAATAATTGTATATTTCCTAGTTTGTGGATATCTTCAAAAGTGACTTCAATTAGTTCAACTTCAAGTGTTTTGTAAACCCAAACTCTATTCATAAAGAGTAAAATATGATCAATGTTTTTGAATGTAAATAGACCATGAAGTTGCAAGATTGTAACTTTGAGAACAAAAATAAATATATTAAGCAAAACTTGGCAATCACATAAAGTTAATGAATAACACGTTTTTTTTTACTTTAAAAAATGAAAAAAAATCTTTAGGATAATATTCAATTGTATTTGGTAAAAAATGGTTGTGTCTTTTTTCTTTCAAGTCCAAAGTTCATGTATAGCAATCCTTACCCCCTAAGTTCATGCTTTCAATTATTACCAAACATATATTGGACCTAAAATGTCAATGTTTTTCTTTTGGAAATCATTCAAATCCACTAACGTATCATCTTAATTGCAACAACTAAACTAGCTTGAATAAGAGGTTTAGAATTGGTTAAATTAACTTTCACATAAGTTTGTTCCACCTTTGTTTGGGGGTTATGGGCAGCAGGTGGGGTCCAATTGTTAGATACATATAAAACATCAACAAGCATGATAAAAGGCTATAAAAACTGATAAATAGTTTCAAACATGGGTTTTTTTAATTAAAAAGACATTTTCATTTTTGTGACATAAAACATTTGGCAGAAATCCCCCGAAATAGAAATTTTAGTTGAAATTTCACTAAACAATCAAATAAAAATCCAGACATTTCCCAAATTTTTGGTTGAAAAGGAAACATTTTTAAAAAAAAATTTAATAAATGGTTTCAACAAGTAACACCATGCATTCATACATAGGTTTTTTAGCATATTCATCTTGAATTTTCTATGCTTTTGAAATATTGCAATCATGCAAATCGGAGTGTAACAAGCTTTATGACCATGTGAAATTTGGCTAAATGGAAATGGAAACAAGTACCATATAAACCAATCCCCACGTTCCAACATAAGTTTATTTGATGGACATACATCACATGACATAACACCTTAGACTTTAATTATGATCCCACATTATAATCATCGGTCACGATTATGACTAAATGATGCAAATCCAAGTTTGTGAAAATATATTAATCAACAAAAGTTACCTATATATACACAAAAAATTGATTATAATTTACAAAAATGAAGGATTCAATTTGTCATCAACCAATAATATGGTAGCCATCAACATGGGACATCTAAGGCATAATGTCCGGAATCAGCCCACATGATAAAAATTAAAACATTCTTTTTTTGGGAAAAAAAATCAAAATCCATGAAAAATTTTATTGGACTTTTTTGAAATTTTGTACACATGTATAATTATCATTCTTGGCATGTAAGTTGATGCTTATGGGGAACCATGGAACATGTGAACATTAATGTGTTGGGATTTCCAACTCCAAGTTCATGTTTAAAAAAACATGGTGAGGTAGGAGTGTTAGGATTTTTAGGCTTGTAAATTGATTTATTTTGTTATTGGACTCTTGACAAACCCTATCACCCCATGGGTGTACTCAAGACATATGTTGGGAATACAAGGGAGCAATTATTTTTCCAAAAAGAAATGAATGTTGATGTTCCATGTAAGTAGAATTTGCATACCCATCAAGCCAATGGATTTCCTTGCATTTTTTGGAATCCATACAAGAATGTGTAGTATGGACAAATAACAATTTGCATATGTAAAATTTGGATACTCTTATAATGTGTATTTTATTTATAGGAATTGCACATGAATATACATAAGAATGTGTATACTTTCATACTTTGGCCAAAGCTTGAATCCTTATAACATTTTATAACTACACAAACACAAATAAAGCTTACATAGGTCACATCACATTGCATATGAAATTGCAAATAAATGAAACAAGCATTTGAGACTAAGTTGAATTTTTTCCCAAAACTTGGATTGTGCAACTCATGCTAGGATAAACAAGTTACAGTCACACACATCATGTATATGTTCACCTACCATCATCACAATTGAAGCTTCCATGGATCATGACAACAATGGTTTTCTTGAAAAATAACAAGTACTTAGCCATTATTTAAATGTGTACAACTAGTGAAATATAGTAGGAGCCTTTTCATTGATTTTTCAAAATTTTAAAAGTTACAATTGTTTAAGTCGTTGTGCATTTTTTGTGTGCTAATAAATGCAATGTTAAATATTGGTTAGCATGCAAGGGACACAAAACATTTATCCTATTTTTGGAATAATTAATTCAAATTTTTTAAAAAATCAACAACAAAAAATTTCATTTAATACTTTGATTTCAAAGTTTATATTGAAAAATAAATAAAATAATGGAAATTTCATTTGTTAGTATTGCAACATGCATTGCAACAAGTTTTGAATCAAGCTTATTATTATTTGTAGTTGGATTCTTCATTGGCCTTTTGGGGAACAACCATCTAGTTAAACAACATGCATTTTGATGTTTCAACAAATTTCATAATCAAAAAGAAATAGGTGCATGTAAGAAAAGACTTCTAAAGGAATGGAGGATCATGAAGTCTTTTTGTCCAACTAAGAACAAGTAGCCTAAAGTGCAACATGTTATGATACACTTCTTCAAAGAAATCAAAACATCATATATTGAAAACTCAAAAAATTATGCGTACTAACATCCATCACAAAGCTTATCGTGAATAGCTATATCCAGCAGCACGTTCATGCTTGCAATCCATCATTAGAACAAGGAGTGTGACAAAGACCACATCTACACCTTCATTGATTGCCATTATGTACTCATTGAGGCGGAACCAACTTTCCTCCGTCAATATCTATCAAACATCAACCCACACAAACAAACACCCATTATCCATTGTATTATCTAAATTGCATACTTCTATTGAACATTTATGCATTTTGTTGATATTACCAACAACTAATAACTTTTAAAAATATGTGGAGCTTTGATTTACATATATATATATATTCATATTTATTTATTTATTGTTCATGGGGGTTATTTTTTGGGGGGGGTCTAGTTTTCACTAAGAAAGGTGCCTTTTAAAAAAAAGAATTGTGGAACTCATAATCATTCATGGATATGGAAGGTAATATTTCAACGTATTGGGTGCCTTGAAGAGTGTCTTCTCAACAACTTGTTTCATATTTTAACATTGCTATAGCTTGTCATTTGTAACAATAGTTCTTTGAATGCACTCAAGCAACAAGGTCAAGGTTTGTGCATCTACCTCTGCCAAAGGTTTTGTCTCGTGAAGAATCACAAGATCTCGAGGCGATGTCAAGGGATGGGGTTGGTGAGCGATGTAATCTGGATTTGTTTCTTCCAAGTTCGAAGTACGAAATACTTTTAACACGTCCTTATCTTGCTTCACAACGCAAATGATCTCTTGACTTTCTCCCGCAAATACATCCCATTGATTCTCCTATCACCAATAAAACATAGTTTTTAATTTTGAAAGAAAATTTGTGAAAATGACAAAACAAAAGAGAAAGCTCAAAGCTTATTATCCAAGGTCAATAATTAAAACTCTTTCCTCAATGTGACAATTAATAATGTCTTTTTTTTTTCCTAGAGGTGGTTTAGTAGGTTTTCATTCTATGTTTCATGGCAAATCACATCGCAAAACTTGTCTTTTAAATTATTACATGTGACATATCCAATATGTTTTATAAACCTTATATACTTGGCCATAATCCCATCCAATGAATTAATAACATCTCAAGGTTTTAAATCTTCTTTCACATTCCTTTTTAAAAGAAATTATTTGGTTTCACAAAGAAATTGGACATAATAAATGTCTAATATCATCATCAAAGATTGCATTACTTATAATTATTAAGCATTCATCTCCATATACTTTATAATCCATTGGGCTTCATGGGTGGTGGTCATCCATTCCACTAATATTATAGCCAAGGTGATTTGTTAAACATGTTTTCAATGAACCATTTGCTTTGTGTATTGTAGTTTGACAATAATGATCAACAATATGAATATTATTAAACAATTTTGCAATTTCCACCAATCATGAATATCTTCCATTGAGACATTTTCACTGAACCAACAAATACAATATGATTTCATGTCTCTAATTGTTTAACCAAGTTCCTATATATATATATAAGGTCCCCATTTTATTATTTTTGTTAATATTAACATGTAATTTTTCAAGAAAATTTGAACGCATGAATATGAATCAATCCCATTTATATAAATTCATAGATGTGCATCACTTTTAGGTTGAAGTGTGATCATAAATGTTCAAATTACATTGGACACCAAGCAATAGCTTTTTTTCTTTTAATTCATCAAATTCCTTGTGCTCTATTTTCACTTATTCTACACGACATAATCAAATGTATGGGCTTAACCTGACATTCCAAATTTTGAGAAAAGAAATACAAGATGAAAACTTCATGAAACTTCTATGATATATGATATACCTTGAACTTGAAGCGAGCTACAAGTATCCCATGAACATCTTGCACTTGAGTTTCATATTTGTAAGGCTCCGATGAATTTGAGTGGAATTTGCCATTTTCTCGAATTGCTCCAAAAACCGCAACCCCATTCTCATCACATATGTCCCACTTATTGGTGAATGTAGGGTTTTTTCCAGAATGCTTAAGCTTATATCAAGCTGCATGTGATAGGCAATATTCCTTACCTATCATGGGTCCACCCATCATTGGTAAACTACCCATATTCTTTAACCAAGGCTAGTTCGTACTCACTACCTCACTTGGAACTACACAACAACAATTCTTCAATCTAAGAAGAAGATGAATTCAAAATATGCCGAACCACACTCCTCACTTTTGTTAAGGTTTTGTCAACCTATGTGTATAGATAAGTAACAAGAGAAGGTAACAAGTAAGGTCGGACAATGTGCAACAAAAACAAAAAAAATAAAAATTTACAAGGCACGAAGTAAAGGTGCGTCACCACATGCCAAGGAAAGTCAAGTGAAATTGATAGTGCGACTCTACTAGATGAAGAGAACAAGAAGTTCCGAGGTGAAAAAGAACTTTGCTTTGCGGTGAAGGAGAAGGTAAATGAATTTAAAAAAGGTTGAAACTTGAAAGTTGAAAGCACTACCACAAAGGAAGGAAGGAAGGAGTGAAAATGGAGAAACAAAGGAATTTTTTTTGTATTTGTTTAATTGCAAATTGCCAAATCTGAGCTACCAAAGGCCAATAACAAAAGTCATCATTTAGTGACCATGACTAATAGATCTCAATACTTGAATTGAAGTGGTGTTGAAATGAAGTATGGGATGGGTGTAGTTCTAACAAAAACATCATGCAATTCACAATAAGAAGACAAAAGAAAAAGGGTCTTTGAAATGAACTAGCAAGGTGTTTTTGTTGGGCTTTTTCTTTATGCCATCACACTTGATTGCCACCGCAACCATAGAAAATGCCGTAATTCACTCATACCATTTGGTGGGTGGCAAATGTTCTTCCTTTTTGTCTCCATCGTACATCGCACCTTTTGTTATTGACGATAATAATAATAATAACAATAATAATAATAGTAGTCATTAATATTAATATCTATCTAATTAAGAATGCTATGTGAGATTGAAAAAAAAATCTCTAATATAACTTGCCCAACCTTTAACGAAAACAATTATAGAAGACCTACCTAGTGTGTATTTTGCAAACTTTCTCACCATACTATCTTTAATTTCCTTGCCAATTTGGTTATGGAAATTGGGACGGCTAAAGAAATCATTCTCCATATCTTTGTGATAGATGGGGTGAATTTTGAATATTTAAAATTGGTATTTGAAGTATGTAGTTCATTATTTAAATTGGGATAATTGAGGTATATAGTTGGTTATTTAAAATGGAATATTTGAGGTATATTATATTAGTTGGTTCTCTTTTCTTCTTTTTAAGAAAGAGCCACATTGATGCCCATCACAAAAGTTTCTGGAACATTCGGCACTCCCTAACATCGAAGCCTAGATATGCTTCGCTCCCCAAAATGGATGTAAGCATAGATACGTTTGCCCTTTGGCACCCCCTTTACGATTTCTATGTTGTACTTACTACCTTGGCTGGTTCTGCACAAATTATATTATTTCTAGGAATGCCAAAATTTTCAAAAAAATACTAACTCAAAGAGAAAATGTTTGGAAAGGAAGATGTAAAATATTCTGAAATTTTTAGATTTTTAGATTTTTTTTTTTTTCAAAATGGAATCTTCAACCTCAATTGATTTTTTGTGCCAAAGCCACAAACGTATTAAATACATGGAAGTTAAACTGTGGCCCAAGGTGCTATTGGGAGCTTGGGGAACATTTTGGGAACACATTGGGAACATTGAGGGAAAAAAAAAGAGAAAAATTCCTCCCTTCCCAAAACCCAAAAGAAAAAAAAAAAAAAAAAAACCGGCCCCCCAACACAATTTAGGCCCTTTCATTTTTTTTATTTTATTTTTTT
>Ga0116227_10011895_pt1 | contig 14428 bp, 10 predicted proteins | sample S1TSphgellanicum_FD_89693 | JGI IMG/M metagenome (GOLD analysis project Ga0116227, IMG submission 89693) | Host-associated microbial communities from peat moss isolated from Minnesota, USA - S1T2_Fb - Sphagnum magellanicum MG | ecosystem: Host-associated > Plants > Peat moss > Unclassified... | reverse complement strand
TTTTTTTATTTTATATTGAAAAATATGTAGTGAGTAAAAAAATAAAAAATTATAATAAAAAAAAAAAGAAAAGTGGTGAGGGAGGAGGGGGGGGGGGGGGGGGGGGGGGGGGGGGGGGGGGGGGGGGGGGAGGGTGAGAGGAGCCCCCTTGTTTCCTCCCCCCCAAACCAAACCCCACCAAAAGTTGAAATTCTTTATTTTATCATTGTAAACCTTTTTCTCTCTTTTCTCCAAAGGAGGGGAATAAAAAACTTTCTAGTCCACAAATTTAACTTTGCACTTGTTTTTTACGATTGTTTGCCCAGTTTCGACAACAACGTCACATTACATTTGGACTTGTAGACCCTCCGCCCAACGCAACCTAACAGCCCCCTTATGTTCGGACTCTTAGAGCCCCAACCCAACACAACCTAACCCAACCTAACCTAACCCAACCATTACGTTTGGACTCGTAGAGCCCCGACCCAATGCAACCTAACCTGAGCATCGGGAATAATAACTAACATTTTGCTTTGTATTTGGTGATGTCATGAGTATGTCAGTTGTTAGTTTCCCCATGTGCTTAAAGAATAATAATTGATCGAATTGGCACAAGTGATTGTGTAAGAAGAAGGCTAACAACCAAAAAAATTCAAAGCCAAAATGGTCAATCTACTCTATAGTTTTATTTTTTCCTTTAAAGGGGGGTTGTTGGGTTGATGATGGACTTGCTTTCTTAGTTCCATCAAAGTCATTGCTCAAAACTTTATGGAGAGCACATTGGGAACTCATAGGTGAGGATTTACAACCTCAAGGGTTTACTGTAAATCCCATGTGCGATTGATCACCTCCCCCCATCCTCAAAATCGGGAAAAAGAAAAAAAAACTTGACCTCTTGAGTGCATCCTCCGTCACCTCATTGGCCATGTAATACATGTGTGTTTGTAACGGAGTTCATCACCCATTTTTGCTCCCAACTAATAGTATGTTTGTTTTCATAATGATGTTCGTCACCCATTATGGCCCCCAACTAATACTACATTTGTTCTTGTAATGATGTTCGTCACCCATTTTTGCCCCCAACTAATAATACATTTGTAGTCGTAATGATATTCGTCACCTATTTTCACTTTGAACAAATATCAACCCACGAATGATGGTGGGTACCCAAAATTTCTATTGTCATGACTAACAATGACCTATGTGAGTTGGGTTAAAGCATAATTGTTAAATGCATTGCTTGTACATCAATCAAATAAAAATTAAATTTGAATTGAAGGATGTTCAAATTTTCAACCCTCTCCAACACCAAGCTCCTTTCCTTTGAATTCTCCTCATGATGAAGATGTCTTTACTTTATTGGCCTAGAAATGGATGGAATAATTTATGGGGGGTTTGTATGTTTCAATTTCTTGCAACGACCGGTTGGTTGTTTGTAATGCATCTCATGAAACAACCAAAAAGCAAGCCGCTTACATGTTAGCCCTAACTTGTGATCAGCAGCATATGCATGACATAACAATGTGCAAATTGTGTATACAAATTCGATGTCCTTCAAGCCGCCTTGTACTATTATCATTGAATTCCATTGCGCACATTTGACTTCGCAGAGCCCTAATTGTTGTTGGTCTGGTTCCGTCCGGTCCAGTCCAGCCGCCTTGTACTATCACATCACATAGAGATGGGATGATATATAAATAAAAACCCTTTAGGTCTTTCTTTTAAATCACCCTGTGCGCTACAGAGCTTACCCTCCTGCGCTAGTAAACGCATTACATAATAGAGTTATCCGTAAAGTCACCTTGTCTTCACCCTCTCTTTGGACCTCCTTTCAGCCCCAAACCTCTCTTCTAGTAATAATAAAAGTTATCCATAAAGCCAGGAAAACTTGACACCGGAACCCAGTGTTTGTTTGGTCACATATTGGACAAGATTTCAAATAACAGTGACAAAAAGTACATTGGGGCTTTCAATGGAGCTCAACAGGGGCTGAAAATTTGCGGACAACGGTCAAGAGGGTATGAAGCATCAAATGAGGGGTGCAACTCAGGCCCAACTAGGCATGACTTTACGGATATCTTTAATAACTTGAGTGTAATAAAGGAGATTATGGAAGTTGAAAATTTTAAGTATCTTTCTATATTTTTGGCAACCTACTTGAACCAAATGTAGGAAGTTGGAGATTTTTTTTTAAAAAAAAATTGATGACTAATAACCACCTAAAGCTCAACCATTTTCCAAAAATAAAAATTTAAAAAATTTAAAATTTTTAATATTAGTTGCCATTAGGGGCCATAACTTATAAGAATCCCTTTTTCAAAAAAATAATTTAAAGGCTACTTCATAACAAACAATAATTAGATGATAATCTGCTTGAGGTCATTGATAATGTTGCCGGGTTCTTCTACATGTTCTCATTTTTGTGTTGCCTGGTAATTTGTGAACAATGAAAACCCCCCAAAAAACTTTTTTTGGGCCCCCCAAAGTGCAGGCGGAGCCTTCTCATTGGTTGCATGAATTTTTTATTTTCAAAATTGTTTGTCACCATTTTCAACTTGAGCTAATACCCTTTCCGGCAAGGGTGAGTGTACTAGGGTAAACCAGCACCCACTTTGGTACCTTCAGCTTTATTGGTGACACCTCTGGGTGGCCATATTAAGTCCCAAAAAATTGTTAGATTTGAACTCGGAGACCTTGATTTAGTCTAAGCATCGGATATTTGTAATACATAAAAATAATTTAAATCAAATTTTGGGATTTTTACCTCAGTAGACCCAGAATTTTAAGTTAAGGTTTTTTCTTTTTTTTAATTTTTAATTTTCATAAATTTTATGTTATAAATTAACTTTAATTAATTTTTATGTTGGGGGTGAAATTTCACACTGTGGCAACCCCATTTTTATTTTATTTTTAAATCCAGTGTAAAAGGTACAAAGGATTTCTTTTGGAAAAGAAAACATCAAAGTTGCCATATTTTGAGGGGAAAAAAAAAGTTTGACTGGGAAGGAAGGTCGCTGAAACAAAGCAAGATTCTTAAAACTTTTCTACTTTCCTAGTATATGACCTCGAGTGCACCACCACGTAGCTCACAAAATTGATGAAAATTAATATTTTTAATTTAAAAAACTATTTTGAAAAGAAAAAGGACATGTAGGTCTTGAAGTATGAGAGATTGAAGAAGAAGAAGATGTAATTTTTGATTTAAAAAAAAAAAGAGACATTTCTGGAAGAAAAAGTTGTAAGAAAAAACACATGTAACAATTTCAAACCTCTGAGATGTTTGTTATGATATCAGTGTGACGCTACTTGTTTTGTCTTGTTCGACGCTAGGCTTGCATCACTGCACACAGTTGTCGAAGTGATGGATCCAGGGGGTTGCCTGCAGGTTCCATGACCTTTTCACTAGAATGTTTATCTCAAATTTTTGAGGGTTAGGGTGGGACTGGCAATCATCGACAAAGAGGGACTTAAAGTCTGTTCACACTTGATGTTAAGTCAGTGTTACATGAAAATCTAGGTGGCATCCTAGGTGGCACCCATTGATAAATGGGCAATAATAGATTAACATTAAGTGAATATTAATTTAACATAAAGTTTTCATGGTAACTAGGTTTAAGTCCTAACTGGCTAGCATGGTGTTAGGGGACTCAACCCTAAAGTCTCTAACACCAAGTGCCAATGAATGCACCTTAAGACTTAAACTTACTTATGGTGAAGATTTTGATTTTTATGTTAAACTAATATTCACTTAACATTAAGCTGTCGTATCCATTTAACATTGGGTGCCACCTAGGATGCCACCTAGATTTTCATTTAACATTGATTTAACATCGAGTGTGAATGAACCATTAGCCAAGAAGAAGCTGAGAGAGCAAAGTAAGATTTTTTATTTTTTTATTTTGTTGAAACCCCATGCCAGCAACTATGGTCTAAATATGGCAATTTCAACTTTTTTTTTTTTGGGTCCCTTGAAATATGGCGAGTTTAGACCATTTTTTCCCTCAAGAACTCCTTTTTAACAAGTCTCCTTTCTCCAGTTTTCTTTTCCCTCTTTGTTTTTATTTTTATTTTAAAATTTAGCCCGATTTTGTGAGGTAGGGGAGCTCATGATCATCTACAAGAGGAATTAACCAAATTTGGGTTGAGGGCAAACACAGAAAAGTAAAAACAAATCTAGAATCCTTCTTTGTTTTGGTGACCTCTATTCAAAATGTATTGTTTAACTATGATGATTTTAAACCTTTTTTTTCTTCAAAATATGGTGACTTTGGTGGTTTTTTCCCTCAAAAAAAATCCTTTAAGCACGTTGGCACCAGATTTATTTATTTATTTATTTATTTTGTCATGGTGCAAATTTTTGCCACCAAAAAGCATTGGCACTCATGAGTCACCCCCTTTTTTTTGCTTTGGTCACCAAGTGGCAAAATTTCACCCCACACACACACACACACAAATAATAATAATAATAATAATAATAATTCTGGCAAGTTGCAATTCCCTTCTCCTCAGTGTTTTTTATTGGTGAATTTTGTGATATAGCCAAAGTGGTGATGATCCAAAAGAAGATTTAGCCAACTTTGTTTACAAGCTAAATATGAAAATAAAAATTTTAAACATCCTTTCTTAATGTTTTTGGCTACCTACTTGAACCATGAATTTAAAAAATGTGGATATTTTTCTTAAATTCTGGTTAAATTCTGGCTACTGAAAACCTCAAATAACTCTTGTTATTTGATTTTTAATATATCTTTTTGGCTAAATATAGCCAGCCACAACAAAAAGAAAAAAAAGGCAAGGCTGCTTCTCCTCCTCCTCCTCCTCCTCCACAAGCGTCATCACGATTCCTGAGCTCTGGAGGAGCAAAGATGCTGATGGAATCAGTACAAAGATGATGTCGAGGAAGTTTGCAAGTGTTTTGAGACTAGTCAGGAGGATTGAAGAGCACTTGCTAAAACTGTTAAGGAAGAGTACATACTTAACTCAGAATTCTGAAAACTGTAAAGAAGTTACTCAACAACCGGTTTGATCAGCAACAGCATTAATTCAAATTGAAAAACTCAGACGCGGAGAGAGATGATGATGACGATGATGTTGCGCTGCTGCTCTTCAGCAATTGCAATGTGGCATTAAAGAACTCATCATCTGGATTCAATTCTGCATGCAGGAGTTGCAAGAAAGATGGTGACGCTAGCTAGTCTAATGCTTGGCTAGACTAACTTTGTGAGCTATATAATAAGATTTCTATTCGATTGTTGGCTGTTTTTTCATGCCATCAAGTTCCAAAGTGGAGTTCTTTTTTTTGTGAGGGAGATCGATACAATAATAGGTACCGCCTAACCAGCTCTGTCTGGTGTATTATTAGTGGATTCCTGCGCCCAATGCGCACCCAATCAATTGACACTATTGCAGATCGTTACAGCATCTCCACCAACGCTCAGTATGTGACACTGCAAAGGTATTGCTCACATCCAAGTTTACTGTTACGAACTTTCTTTCGCGACCCCACCCATACAACTGAAACTGACTCGGACTGCAAGTAGGTGGGAGATTACTAATAACAAACCACCTGGACCAATCAAACTATTTACCCAATCAGAAACAGGGACCAGTCAATAAATACGATTTGACTGACGGTTCCAAGGCATCTTCCAAAAGTTCTGAAAGCTCTGTGTGTGTGTGTGTGTGTGTGTGTGTGGGGAGGGGGCGGGGTCCAGTATTTTTCCAATATTGTCCTTTCATACTGGACAATGTTTGTTTCAATATTGTCCAATATTGTTTCAAATGTGCAAAAACAATGAACATACTAAGGGGGGGGGTGGAGGGGGGGGCCCCAAACTTCCCCTTCCCCTCCCCCCACCTTCCAAAGTGGGAAAAACATTGACATGTTTTATTCATACTAATTCACATCGTTGGCCTACAAATCATTTTCCTATGTGTTTAACAAGCCTTTCAAATTTTAAAAGAACATTGAGAGAGGATGGAAATTGAATTTTCTCTAGGTGGGTTGAAAGGTGAGTTTGGGGGGTCTAAGACAAATCTAATTGTCAGGAAATTGGTGCATTGAAAATAAAATTTCAAAAATTAGATATAGAAAAGATCTAAAAAAAGAAATCAATATCAACATCAAGGTTTTTTTTTTTAAAAAATTGATGTAGGATCACTAGTGAGCATCTCAAGAAAGATTTTGCATTAATTGGTGACATTTTTTTAGGATGTGAAAATTTGTCACAAATTAAAACATGGAAATCCAAATATTTCACCATGCCAAAATATAATCTTCAAAAAAATCCTCTAAAAAGAAACCAAAATCCTTCAAAATATCATAACTCTATAAATAATCTAAAGTTTCAACACAAGCCAAAATATAACCTTGCAAAAATCCTCATATAAAAATAGACCTATTATTACCTAGGGCCCAAAATCCATTAAGCTACTATATAATACTCTATAATGAATCTAAACACAATATCCTTGCCTTAGTAGGAAAGGCCAAAAACAGAAACCATTATTTATTATGGAGTTTGTTGGGATCAAGGAAATTATATACAACAATATTGGGATTTGCTCACAAGTGGGTACCTACTCTTCTTGATTCTTCCCCGATTTCCTCCTTTTGCAAATCAAAGTGGGGCAAGTGGTCCCACTCCCTCTCTCACAAGATCACCACATTTCCAACACCAAGTCACCTTGGTTTCAAGGATCGGGTGTGATTGATCAACAAGGGAGATGTGTAGGATATCACCTCCAACACAAGTACGTCCACCTTTCTAGCACATGTAGATGAACTTGAATATTGCACAAACAAGTGGCCAATTTGCACATACTGTAGCCAAGATCAAGGCCAAAATGAACCAGCACTCAACCATGCAGGATTGGATGTTGTATGGGCAAGAAACATATTTTCTTTGTTTTACTCTTCAATAGATAACTATAATAGTTAGTTAGCTATATGCTAACCATCCACATGTGTCTACCTACCTACTAGCTACCAAGTGCCTTACAAATGATTATAAGTTTATTACTATGGTTTGCTATTAGTAGTCTCCTACCTATTTATTTGCTGTCCCAGTTTCAGTTTTATGGGTGGGGTTGCAAAAAAAGTGTATAACTAAACTTGGATGTGAAACATGTTTGTGGAGGGTCACATACTGAGCACTGCTGGAGATGCTCTTACATTCAGAACTTTGAGTTTCAGCAAGGCCAGCCCCCTTTGGTGGGCATACAACAGAACAAAAACCCATATTGTTTGAAAATTTTGAATCAATTCTCACAAATTTGAAAACAACTGATTATCAATTTTACAACCCTCACAAATCAGTTATAATTATTTTTTCAAATTAAAAAAATCATAATCAAAATTACAAAAAATATATTAATTTTTTTCATTTTCTTTTAAATGAAAAAAATCATAAGCAATAGAGTTTTCGTAAACTAAAGAAAACACAGCACCAGAACACTCAGTTTGGTCATACATGGGGTGAAATTTTCTTAAAACCTGGCAAAAAGTACACTAGTAGCATTTAGAGGAGGTGAAACTCAGAAAACCATCAATTTTTGTGGTAAACTGTGTTTCATCCTGTCTTTCCTTTTTGCCTGAGCGCCTCCACTTCTGCTACATATATTTTCACTGATCCTACTTGTACAACTATTATAATTACTCTTGAATCTTGTGTATTAAATGCTGAGTTTCAGCATTTCATACTGAGATTTAATCAAATTTCTTTATTTTGTGAGTATATCACTAAAAGAGGGGATAAGGGTGGGAAGGAGGCCCGAAGATAGGGTGATTTTATGGATAACTCTAATGTTATAAACAACTTTTAAAAAATAACTTACTACTTAGGGTACATATACCCTGAAAACTTGACCCAAGTAAAGAGATTTTATCTCACCCAAGTCTCTATATATATATATATATTTCTTTGAGCTGAATCTCAGCATCGATCAGGTTTTCAGTTAGGGTACCATTCAAAGTGATAACTTGAAATGTTCAAATAAGAATACCCAAGTGATATTCGAAAATATTTTTGATACTTGCCCAACACTGATAACAATGACCTTACTGGGTACCAAGCTGGTATAACCTGAGACAATACCAACCTCGCAATGGTACTAGGTTGGTAGGAACTCAAGGTAATACCGGCCTTGTACCAGTTTCAATATTGAGTATATTGTTAAATACTAGCCAAAAATTAGGCTTGGACCCAATAGTAGGAGCAAGTTAGTACCAAAGTTTTTGTAATGTACTCAACACCAAGACCAGGCTGGTATGATTTTTTTTTTAAGTGTCTAATACCAGGATTAGGTTACCAACATTAGTTGATACTAGTGTTGAACCAATTTCCAATTGGTTCTCAATCTCATTTGAGGTAAAGGTTTAGTAACAAGAGCAATCTTTTGTTGGAATTAGACTGGGCTATCCGGTTTATATTGCAATGGAAAGTGTTTGTCCATACAACAAAAAACAAGGTTCCATTTAAATGACTTTTTGATAGGTTGTCGAGATCACAATGTATTTGTTTATAAATATTTTCACAACAACCTAATGGCAATAAGAAAAACCATGTATATATATATATATATATAAAAGCAGGGATGAGAACTTGTCCACAAGAAATATAAGACAAACAAAAGCATGAGAACACATGTCACAAAAGAACTTAACAATTAGGACACCATTAATACACTAATCATATAGAAGATTGTAAATTAAAAAGGCGTAGTCTATCACAAATTGATTAGCGATGAAGGTGCAATGGTTGCAAAGTGTGAAAGAGATGAGTAATGCCTCTAAAGTGCGGCAACACGTTGAAAAATCACATTGGCCTATGCACATTAAAGAGTTATCAACAAACATTGTTGATAATAAGAAACAAGCATACATGAACTAAAAAAGATCACTATTGGTAAGCTATAGTGGCCTAAACATAAGAAGTCCCAAAAAAGTCAAAATGAAAACGAAAATAACCATAATTCTGTATAATAAAATGAATAAAGTTGTGTCTTCATGCATATTTCACGTATGATCATGTTTTCTCATAAACGACAACTATCGTTACATACATTGTTGTGCACTATACACATTGTACCATATTCGTTGCACCATATTCAAGGAGGTTAGATCAGCTATAACAATGTCCACTAAAAAAAACCCTATAGATATCAATGTTGGTCTAATATATAAGGCGTGCATATAGTATAACATCGTTATCCACACAATTAAAAGCAAGGATTGTACAATGGTAACAACGGAGATTACCAAAGTAGTAGGTTGGTATGACTTGAAAATCAAATCCAAAGAAAGGTTGCATTGGATAGTCGTATGATGGGCAACCATCTTGTAGGGTTTGAAGGGGGTTCGAGTACCAACCTCTTTGGTACTACATCGGTGCTTCCCTGCTGGTGTGCTTTTTTCTAATGTTCTTTTGTCATTATTCTTCAAAACGTCTTTCTAATTTAAGCTTGAAAAAGTAAAATGTTTGAAGGCCATCCAATTGTTGATCTTTTTCATCTAGCACTTGGATGTCTGCTTAAGAGGGACTTTTGTGCATTTTAATATCATCGCCTTAAGATCGTTAAGGACGACATTAGTTAAAAATGGGGGCATCTTACAATCTCGTAAAGTAGCCCTTTCCAAAACAAAGTATGAAACGTAACGATGCTATGCACACCTTGTGATCTTCTCCAAAACTCATAATATTAGCTTGGTAATGGTACTAGCTTGGAAGGAATTCAAGATAATACTAGGCATGTATGAGAGGTTTATACCAATTTCAATATCAAATATGTATTTGTTAAATAACAACCAAAAATTAAGCTTGGACCAATACCAAGACCATGTTGGTATGAAGGTTTTGAAAAGTATTCAATACCAAGACCAGGTTGGTATCAATTTTTTTTTTAATTATCTGATATGGGGACGAGGCTTGTATGTTCAAAAGGCAATAGCAAATCAACATTGGTCAATATTAGTGTTGGCTAGTTTCCGATTGGTTCTCAACTTGGTTCCTGACACATGGTTCGGCAAGAAAAATCTTTTGTTGGAATCAAATCATGCTATTAGATTATATTCACAATGAAAAGCGTTTGTTTGTACGGCAACAACGTTCCATTTCAGTGGCGGCTTTCTGTTAGGTTATTGGGATCACAACATATTGTGTAATTGTTATCACAATAGTATAATGGAAAGAGATTTCATTAGGTATTTTAGGGCCTTTTTTCATTAGTTTGTTATGATCATAAATTTTGTTCCTAACAACAACTTTCCATACATTTGTTCCATCTAACAGTCAAGTATTGACCAAATGCAGAGAGTTGTGAATACAACCTATGATTCAAAATAGATTGACATTTGTTATTTTCCTTTTTGACATGATGTGTTCCCTTTAGTTCCTTGTGATGTTTTTCATGTATGAAATGTTCCCAACATTCCTAACATTAATGATTTATTTATTTTGGACGATTCAATTGCAGCTCTCAAATGGAAAGTGCTTGTCCATGTGACAAGAATTGGAGCTCTATTTTAGTGGCTTTCCATTAGAACAGATCCAGCAGTGCTCAATACCATAGCACCTTGGCCATTTCAACACATGTCTGTTGAATAATTAATTAATTTTGAAAAACTCATTTCAACAAATGTAACATTCCTAAATATTCATTATTATCCTTCACAATATTTTTTGATTTGAAAAAAATAATTTTTGAAAATCTTAACACTTCTGGAAATAACATAATTAATGTCGAATTGGCCAAGGTACTAGGGTATGTGACCTTTCAAAATGTTTCTCAAATTCAATTTAGTCATTTAGTTTTTCCCAATCTCACCCATAAAACAAAAATTGGGACTGCACATAGATGGGAGATTCCTAATAGGATATCATCTGGACCAATCATTATGATTCATCAATCAAAAATAGGGAGCAACAGTTACATTATACTTATTACTCTTTTTGGGTAAGTGTCAAACTTTGCCCTTGACCAACCTCAATAAAATGTGTAAAAATGTTGTGCCAAAACCATTTTGCTAAGCCAAAAGGGCATCTCTTGACTTTTGTTTATTCAATTTTAATTAGAGGGCCACATAGTGAGCACCAGTGCAAGTGTTGTGATGACAACATTATGGAATACATTGTGATCACAATAACCTTTAATGGAAAGAGACCCTCATGTGATGACTCGTAGTTAGGAATATAATAGCAATATGACACAATTTATAATAGCAAGATGTGAATATACACCCCATACTCCCCTTTTCCTTCCATTAGCCTAGGTCGAAAATCATGATAGATAGTTTTAGGACCATAATTTTTAATGCAACCAATGAGAGGCTCAACATGCATTCAAAAGGGCCTAGTGTTTCTCTTTTGAGTTTTGGGGGAGTGAGGAAGGACTGTTTTGTCTCCGGTCTATTCCCATGGTCAGCTGTATGTTGCTATCTCATGGGTCACAAGCAGTGCAAACATCAAGATTTTCAGCGGCCAGGGTCCCGATGAATACATGCGGAATGTGGTATATAGAGAGGTTTTGGAAATGTAGTTTGTAGTTGTAATTTTGTAATATGTACCATCAAATACACACACACACCTGTGCATTAGGCACGGGGTTCAAACTAGTAACTTTTAATGGAAAGAGACCCTCATGTGATGACTCATAATTAGGAATACAATAGCAATATGACACAATTTATAATAGCAAGATGTGAATATACACCCCTACTCCCCTTTCCCTTCCATTAGCCCAGGTCAAAAATCATGATAGATAGTTTTAGGACCATAATTTTTAATGCAACCAATGAGGAGGCTGAACATGCATTCAAAAGGGCCTAGTGTTTCTCTTTGAGTTTTGGGGGAGTGAGGAAGGATTGTTTTGGTTTCTTTTTTTTTAATGTGTTCTCATCAAGTTCTCAAATGCATCCCCAAATTCCCAATTTGCCCCCCAAGATGTTACTAATAGCACCACATTTTTACTCCCTATGCTTTGGCCAAAGTTGAACTTTCACTTTCTAGTGAGGAGTGCCCGGTAAGGAGTCAGGGCCGAACAAACTTGGGGCCAACTTTGAGCATTTTTGGCTTGTTGTTTGGCCCCAAGTTACTAATAAGTGCTAGAACATTGACGTCAGGATATTAATAAATGCTGAAAATTGGCCCCAAGGGTTGCAAATTGGCCTTCCAAATTCCATGGTGTGATTGATGTATCCCTTTTCCAGCCTTGGGGCCAATACAAGGCCATCAAGTTCAGCATTTATTAGTAACTTTGGGCAGATTGAAAAGATTTTTTTCTAGTTCAGCCTTGGCCCTTGACTCACTAGTGTAAAGCCCTTGGGGCTAATTTCAACTTTTGCACCAATAGGAATGCTTGATTTGAGTTGAACATTGGCCTGGCTTTTTTTTGCATGTGTTTGGAAAGGTGTGCTGAGGCTTAAAACCTCCCCATGCTCCTCTCACCTTGCCCACCCTGGATGATGGATGGGCTCTTGAAAGACATATATCATGACATCATCACCATCATCATCATCTCTTTCACATAGGTATCCATCTGTGTCTCTTGTATCTAAAACTCCCTTTTTATTTCAAGTCAATATCACTGTTTTGGCATTGAAATTTTGGCTTTTTGGCTGATACGAGGCAGGTATACACGCGACCAACATTGCTTCTTACTCTATCGAATGCAGATACTTACATGTTAGAGTGTCAGCTCACCAAAAGTTGAATTCTCTCTTCTTTGATTCCTATTGTCATGTATTGCTTCATTCAATCAATATACTATGGTCAGTTGCCCTGACAAATTCACAATTTCCCATTTAGTTCAGCCAAGAAGAAGAGTTGCACAGTTTGTTCAGGGTCTTTGTTTCAATTTGATGGTTTCCAAAGTTTTGCAAATTTTAAGCAAGATCTTTTTAATTTATAGTTTTCTCTTCTTTTTTTCCAAAATGTGTTGTCGTCGTAGCGAACAAATTCGCAAAAAATAATAATCCTGCTTGATTGGTGTTTGAAGAATGAGAGAACAGGGGTTTTCTGGACAAAAGTTGCTTCAAAACAAGTTTAAACACTTGTAAACTTAGACCTTGTGTGCTTACACAATTTTCACGAACTAAAACTTGCATGAAGACATATGTCATGGGGTCGTACATGTGACACAATGGATTTAGTCGAATGACTAGGGCATTTTATAGTGTTTAAAAGAAACCAAAAAATATTGGGTATTTTTTAAATGGTTACAAAGTGTAGGTGATGATACACCCAAGATGTGAAACTTTTTTTTTTTTTGAAAAGAAAATCTTATTTTATTTATTTTATTAGTAATGATTTTGTTTGATCCTTATCTCTTGGGGAAACCATAGACATGGGTGGTGGTCCATACCTACCTACCTACCTACCTACCAAGTTAGGCTCTTTGTTGCCAAGTATTTTTTAAATAACCAAAAAAATTATTAAACAAATAGATTTGATATTTTGGGTGAAAATAAACACGTATATTTTTCCTTTTTTTTTACCAAATTAAGCGAATCAATTGAGGGCACGTGGAATCGGCACATTGGAATTGAAATTTTAGGGTACACAACGCACATATGTTAGCTTACAAAGCTCTAATATGTGGCGTCTTTGGCCTAAAATACTTACACCCCCTCCCCCACCCCCCGGCCTTCTCCCCCAATTCTTGGATTCGAGTGAACCAACTCACCATATACGACAAATGGCGTGTCGACAAGAAGCACACTTTAGGATAGGTTATAAGGTTCTCAATTCACATCCGTCTACAACCAAGTCATAATATTTGGCATGAATTGAGTGCCACGAAGAGGTGAACATTCAAAGCTTTGTCATCACAATGTACACCGAAATTGACCCCCTAAATGGGTCTCCGAAAGCCAAAGATACACCAACAAGTGAACCAACTTGGTCTGCCCCAATGTTTGTGGGTTAAGCCAACCCACATGAGACGCATGACTTTTCCCATCAACCGTGAAAATTAGACAAGTTGGTTGCTTAATGAATATCATACACACTTGTGATCTTCGTAGGGGTTCCTACGGAAAAACAAAAACAATTAAGCATGAGGGCTAATTTGTCTTTGTTGTTGGTGTTGTGTAGTGTTAGTAATAGTACCATGGCAAGTTTACCGTTTAAATGTTGAATAATAATTATTTTATTTCAAAAATTCCACATCAAAAACTAGAATCGTTCCACAACATTCTAAATTTTTCTTTTATTTTCATTGACACAAATCTTGTTCTTTGAAAAAATAAAAAATTAAAATTAAAATTAAAAAATTTCCAAAAAATTGAAAATTGTATAATTGCCTACTAGTGTTGAAGGTGCCATTATGGTACTATGGAATGGATTAGTTTTTAGTTCTTGCATGGGGGGGGGGGGGGCCCCCAAAGGGGGGCATGGAATAAGGGGGAAACAAATCACGCCAAACAAAATCCACCACCGTTACATTTTTTACC
>Ga0116227_10011893_pt1 | contig 14434 bp, 15 predicted proteins | sample S1TSphgellanicum_FD_89693 | JGI IMG/M metagenome (GOLD analysis project Ga0116227, IMG submission 89693) | Host-associated microbial communities from peat moss isolated from Minnesota, USA - S1T2_Fb - Sphagnum magellanicum MG | ecosystem: Host-associated > Plants > Peat moss > Unclassified... | reverse complement strand
GATACGGCTTAAGCCGTTGCCTTCGGCATCGCAATCTCAAAGATGGTCAAAATATTAACCCTTTCGTTGAGTATTTTATGGAAGAAAATCCCGTAAGGACGATAGCACAAGGATTAATAGAGGAGCCTAAATTCTAGTACAAATGTTCGCGTTGAAAGGGCTGGCAATGCCCACCCTACACCACTTAAAATTTTTGATCAATAATTTAGGATTCGTATACAAATACGTATCATATCTAATGACTTCTGTCAACGATTCAGTCCGATTTTAGTTACTTTTATTTACAGAGGAACAATGATTTCATGAAGAAAGTTCCATCCGTGCAAGTGGTATTATTGTTGACGATCAAAGTAAGCTGAACAATTTTTCTGTTGAGCCAAGGTATACATAGCATTAGAAGTGTTTATTGGAAACGGCATTTTTGGGCTTTTAAAAGCCGATAGAAGGAGTCAGGAGATCTCCAACAATCAGGGTATAGGTTTTCCTATAGATAATGATTTCTGTTCCTGATTCTGTTTTTACATAATTTATCTTTATGAGCCAACTGCCCAAAATTGACCGTCAAAGGGAGCATCAAGCGAACGAGCGTACATTTTTAGCTTGGGTACGCACTTGCATAGCATTAATTGGCTTTGGTTTTGCTATTGCTCGATTTGGTCTGTTTGTGCGCCAACTGAATATTGTTCTGATTCGACAGGAACCAACACCAAATCCTCTTTTCACCTCGGAAAATTTGGGTATTTGCTTGGTAATATTTGGTATGCTGATGCTCGGTTTAGCAACTTGGCGATACAACCAAGCTTTTTGGCAAATTGAACAAGGAAACTATCAACCTAACCGCTTACCTGTTTGGGTCATGACTGGAGCAGTTATGATTTTTGGATTGCTGAGTATTCCTTTACTTCTTTTGCGAAATAAAGTTCCTCCTACTCCGCCTCGGGTTCAAACCCAATCCCAGGCTCGTAATCTTCGTTAACTTAGGTAAATTATGGCTTTAAAAGCTTCTACAATGTTAGCACTTGGTACTCAAGCACCAGATTTTCATCTACCAAATGTGGTGTCTGGGGAGATCATTTCACTATCTAGCTTTGCCGACAAAAAAGCACTTTTAGTCATATTTATTTGTAGGCATTGCCCTTTTGTCAAGCATATACAAACAGAATTGGCACGGTTAGGAAAAGATTATTTTAAAAGTGATTTGGGGATCATTGCTATTAGCGCTAATGATGCTAAAAACTACCCAGATGATGCTCCAGATTCTTTAAAGGCAATGGCAACAGAATTAGGGTTTCAGTTTCCTTTGTGCTACGATGAAACCCAAGAGATCGCAAAAGCTTACACAGCAGCTTGCACACCTGATTTCTTTTTATTTGATGCAACTCGCAAACTTGTTTATCGCGGACAATTGGATGATAGCCGTCCGAGTAATGGTAAACCTCTAACGGGAGCAGATCTACGCGCTGCAATTGCAGCAGTTCTGGCGGGTAAAGCAGTTGAAGGTGAACAAAAGCCAAGTACTGGTTGCAATATTAAGTGGAAATTAGGGAATGAACCAAGTTATTTTGGTTAGTGGTTAGTGGTTAGTGGTTAGTGGTTAGTAGCTAGTGGTTAGTAGTTAGTGGTTAGTAGTTATTTTTTACAACTAACAACTAACGACCAATAACTAACAAACAACTAACAACTAACAACTAACAACTATTTAATTTAATGCTGAATTTCCAGGCTGAGGATATAGCATCCTAGTTGGACTTTTCCTGCCCACAATTCGTATTCTACCCGTAAATGCTCTGGTAAGGGATGTCCGTCGAGCTTGAGGTTACGAGTAAAATTGCGTAAGCGGATAGGTTCGTTAGGTTGCAATGAATCAATTGGCAACCAGTAACGGCTAACTCCATAAACGCCCTGTTCCCAGAAGTGACGGTAACTCAATTGAGCGTTACCTTGCATGGTCATAATGACCCGATAAGGGGAAATTTCCAACCACAAAATTCTAGGACTACTGAGGGCGTGAATATTGCTTAGTTCTTGGTGTGGATGCCTGGAGGTATCCTTGGAGATGAGCGTGTCTTCTTGACTTGGGGAGTTAGCTACTTCATAGCTTCTAATGGGTGGTGCTGTCAACAGTAAATGAAATCGATAGCTGTCTTTTTGATATAATGTTGCAGCAGTTTCGAGAACAGACCACACTGGTAGGTCTGTGGAAATTAGTGATAGTAAAACGGGCTTGCGGTGGTGAGTCAGCATGGGAGCGCAACGATGAAATGAAATCAATACTGATAGAGCTAGTGAGTCAGGGAACACGATAGGATACTAGCGCAGTTACACGCCAGTTTATCCTAATGTCGGCTTCTGTTATAACCGTAGAAATTAAAGAAAACGTTCCTCACAAGTTAATTATCCAGCAACCTCCTTCAAGATTATCTTTACACGGTTTTATCCGGGTTCCAGGGGATAAATCAATTTCCCATAGGGCTTTGATGTTGGGCGCGATCGCCCAAGGAGAAACCCAGATCCAAGGACTACTCTTGGGAGAAGACCCCCGCAGCACGGCGAGATGTTTCCAAGCAATGGGAGCAGAAATTTCGGAACTGAATACAGAATTAGTACGTGTTAAAGGTATTGGTCTGGGGAATTTACAAGAACCACCTGATGTGTTGGATGCAGGGAACTCTGGTACTACCCTGCGACTCATGCTAGGACTTTTAGCATCTCATTCGGGGCGATTTTTTACTGTAACGGGCGACAGTTCCTTGCGATCGCGCCCTATGTCTCGTGTTGTCAAACCTTTACAACAAATGGGAGCACAAATTTGGGGACGCAAAGGTAGTACACTCGCACCTTTGGCAGTTCAAGGACAGTCCCTCAAACCAACTCACTACCATTCTCCCATTGCCTCCGCCCAAGTAAAATCATGCATTCTCCTTGCAGGTTTGATGGTTGAGGGACAAACTACCGTTACCGAACCTGCGCTATCTCGCGACCATAGCGAACGTATGCTACGAGCGTTTGGCGCAGAACTGGTAAGCGACCCAGAAACCAACAGCGTTACTATTACTGGTCCGGCTCAACTTGTCGGCCAGGAAGTGATAGTACCAGGGGATATCAGTTCAGCTGCCTTTTGGTTGGTGGCTGGCGCAATTATACCAGATTCTGAACTGGTGATTGAAAATGTAGGCGTTAATCCCACCCGCACTGGCATTTTGTCAGCCTTAGCAATGATGGGAGCAGACATTCAGCTAGAAAATCAGCGCGAGGTTGCTGGAGAACCAGTCGCTGATTTACGGGTGCGTTCTAGTAATTTACGCAGTTGTACCATCGCTGGGGAGGACTTAATCCCTAGGTTGATTGATGAAATTCCAATTTTGGCTGTAGCGGCGGTTTTCGCCACAGGAACGACAATCATTCGGGATGCAGCTGAGTTGCGGGTCAAAGAAAGCGATCGCATTGCGGTTATGGCGCAGCAACTTAACCAAATGGGGGCGCAAGTGCGCGAATTACCCGATGGAATGGAAATTACTGGCGGTACTCCCTTAACTGGTACGGATGTGGATAGTCATGCAGATCATCGCATTACCATGAGCTTGGCAATTGCTGCGCTCAATTCTTCTGGAACTACCACAATTCATCGGGCGGAAGCTGCTTCTGTTTCCTACCCTGAATTCAACGCAACACTGCAGCAAATTTGTAAATGAGTTGACAGTTGACCAATAACGGGGTGTGGGGTGTGGGGTGTGGGGGAAGTTGAAGAAGGCAGCTATGCTGGAGGCAGAAGGCACTTATGTTTCGCCTCAATTGGGGATTCAGAAGATAGAATGTACGAGGGCGACTCAATCTTCGATTGAGTCGGGGTCTTAACCCTTGGACACGAGTGGTCGCTCTTATGGTTCGAGCACTTCCGTGAAGGAATAAATTCCGTGACTCATAGCTGCCCTCAGCATAGCTGCCTTTCTTGATAAAACAACCGCAAGATAGTTAGGGGGAAGGGCCCCTGCATTTATCTCTGGGGTTCCCCACACCCTTTTCATCGTCAACTGTCAACTAATAGCGATTATGCGGTGCATCAAAATCAATCAGCGGTCCTTTCGGGACAATGCGAGTTGGGTTAACCTTGGGATGACTTTTGTAATAATGCCGTTTAATGTGATCTAGGTTGCAAGTTTCTCTAACTCCTGGTTGTTGGTAGAGGTCTTTGAGGTAATTCCACAAATTAGAATAATCTACAATCCGACGTAAGTTGCATTTGAAATGCACATAATAAACCGCATCGAAGCGAAATAGAGTGGTAAACATACACCAGTCCGCCTCAGTCATTTGATCCCCGCACAGATATTTTTGCTCTGCTAACACTTTTTCCCAACGGTCAAGAGCATCAAAGAGTTCTGTTACTGCTTCATCATACGCAGACTGAGTAGTAGCAAATCCTGCACGATATACACCATTATTAATAGGTTGGTAGATGGCTTCTATTGTCTCATCAACAACTTTTTGTAAATCTTCTGGATAGAAGTTCGTATCTTTTTTTGCAAACTCATTGAACTCTGTATCGAACATCCGCATGATTTCGCAGGATTCGTTGTTGACAATTTTGCCAGTTTGTGTATCCAATAAAACTGGGACTGTTACCCGCCCACTGTAGTGAGGGTCAGCTTTAAGATAAATTTGCCAAAGATACTGAGTCCCATTGACTATATCGGGAATAGACCCTGGTTCATCAGAAAACTCCCAGCCGTTGTCATGAATTTCCGGGGCTACCACCGACATACCGATAACATCTTGTAGTCCTTTCAACTGGCGGATAATTGCTGTACGACAGGCCCAAGGACACGCCCAAGAAATATATAGATGATAGCGCCCCCTTTCAGCTTTAAGCCCACTAGATCCATCCGCTGTCACTTTGTCGCGAAAAGTTGTTGATGGACGGACGAATTTGCCTTCGGAATCTTCTTGATCTCGTTCAGATACCCATTTGCCATCCTTAAGAATTCCTAAGCCCATAATCATCTCCTTTATTCAGTGAGGAGTGAGGAGTGTGGAGTTAAAATTCCTCACTCCTCACTCTTAACTCCTCAGTATTGAGCACCTACCACTATTCAGCGTTAAGGATTTTTGGCACTTTAAAAAAGTCGCCTTCCTGTTCTGGTGCACTTTGAAGAATGGCTTCTCGATTGGGATCAGGCTGCAGATTATCTGCTCTTGTTACATTACTGACATCAATTGCCCGTGTAGTTGGGGGTACACCGCTAATATCCAATTCATTTAGCTGTTGAAAATAATCTATGATGCTTCCCAATTGGAGAGTGAATTGTTGTTCTTCTTCTGCTGTCAATTCTAACCGAGCCAGGTTGGCTACTTTATGAACTTGTTCACGATCAATCATACTTTTTTTTAGGAGTCAGGAGTCAGGAGTCAGGAGTCAGGAGTCAGGAGTTAGGAGTTAGAATATATAATTCTTCACTCCTGACCCCTAACTTTCAGAAATATACGTCAATTTGAGATCGCCCAGTAGTTTTCAGCCAATTTTGGGCTTCAATGTAGTTATTGGGAGCCATACGAACAGCTCTGACCCAATAATCAGCGGCTTGGTCAAACAGTGCTTCTCCAGCGTCTGGGTCTCCTGCTTCCTTCGCTCTTTCTCCTTGGTAGTGGTAAATAACTGCAATGTTATTCAAGGCTTGGGGTAGGCGCGGGTTGTACTCAATTGCTTGGTGATATAGATCTAAAGCCTTTTCGTGGTCGCCGTTGCTGGCATAAATCAACCCCATATTATACAGTATATAACTGCGATCATTGAGATCTTCCTCTAGTTCTAGAGCTTCTTGATAGTTTTCTAGGGCTTCAGCGTATTCTCCATCTGCTTGTGCTGACATTCCATCGCGATAATAAACAAAAGCCTCTTTTGCCCTTTTGCTAGTTGGCAGAAGCTTCAGGATCAGATCTGCCATAACAGTAAAAGATTTGTCAATAAAGTTATCGTTCTTCTGTGTTCTTGGCATATATGCCTCTGTTATTGGGTATTAGGGCATGGGGAATTGCTAATTGCTTAGTGCCAGTCTTCCTTGCCCATTAGCTAATTTAACTGATTTGTGGGGCAATTAAGTCAAAGATTGGCACGATTACACCCTGGGCTATTGTGCTTGGCATTGTTGACCACGGTGCAAACTGGGTAAGCAGTCATTGTCTTGATTGGGTAGGGGTGAGGTGCAAGACCATCTGTGTTATGCAACACCGCTAGCACCATTTGCGTAGGTGCATATTATATTATGACTCAAGGTTCCGAACTCTTTGCACATAAAAGGTTTGGGCTAATTCTTATGCCGTTTTTCTTAGAGTAAATCTCTTACACATTTTTTATCTTTGACTACTGAAAAAGTTAAAAAAATTACTACTTAAAAGAAATAATATTTTTGTTTTTTATTTACTTAGAAAATTTAGTATCATACTTTTATATGTTGTTTTTCTAAAAAATTAATCGCGCTCATTTGTTTTTTCTAGGATATGCGGTATTTTACGTGTATGACTATTCACCAACTTCATCGCAATATTTGTTGGCATGGAAACTTTGCTGCGATTGTATGATTTTTTACCCTCTGGTAATGGCTACAAGATACGACTTTTGCTGACACAAATTGGTATGCCTTTTGAGAGAGTGGAGGTTAACGTCATCAAAGGTGAGACGCGAACGCCAGAATTTTTAAGTATAAATCCTAACGGAAAAATTCCAGTTTTGGAAATACAAACAGGGAAATTCTTGGCAGAATCAAATGCCATAATGGTATATTTGAGTGAAGGAACAGAATTTTTACCTTACGACCGCTTTTCCCGAGCGCAGGTACTGCAGTGGTTATTTTTTGAACAGTACAGCCATGAGCCTTTTATTGCTACATCGAGACTTTGGGTTTCTATTTTAGGTAAGGCTGAAGAGTATCAGGAAGCGCTTGAGCAAAAACGCGAACGTGGTTACGCAGCACTCAAAGTGATGGAAAACCATTTAACAGTTCACAATTTTTTTGTAGGAGAGCGCTACACCATCGCAGATGTCAGCTTATTTGCTTACACTCATGTTGCTGATGAAGGTGGTTTCGATTTAACACAATTTCCCGCTATCCGAGCTTGGATAGAGCGAGTGAAAGCTCAGCCTAGATATATCAGTATTACACACGAATCAAGCTCTTGGAACGGTCTTTCATTGGGTGCATCCCATTAATGGGAATAGCCTGAGGTTAAAACCCTAGCAGTGAGTAGGAAAGCCTATTTTCATGCATGGTGGTGGACGATGATCTACTCTAACCATCCGTGTCAATTTCAATTAACTCAAGCGTACCACTTATAGAAGTGGGGGTCTCTTACTCCCCACTCCCCACTTTTATGGGTAATTGGGGTTACCGCTACCAATTACAGAAATCTTATGTCGATAAACTAATTCACCTCCGTACCAACCGGAAACTCCGAGAAGTCCGGCTACGATGAGTGAAAGTATTAGTCCCCAAGGCAATATAGGTGACACCGGGTTGTTCCACCGTAGTAGCAAGTTGAGAATAGTTAGCACCAAGGCAGAAACGTTAAGAATCAAATGTGCCCAACCGGCAGTGCGCTTACGGACTCGTTGTATCCTCAAGAAATCTAATATACCAGTCAGGGCTGCTGCTGTACCTCCTGCCAATCCACCAACTATGAGCCAGAAAGATGCGCGTGCCCAAAAAACATCACTAGTCAACCAGAAGACGGCATCGGTTAAGAGTGCCCCAACCAAAAAAGAAATTGGGAATTGTACGAGAATGGGATGAATCGGATGTCCGGCGATCGCAACAGTACTGGGTACACCGGTATCACGAAACTCTCTGCTGTCACTTTCCAAAAAGGCTGGGATATTCGGGTAGGGTGTTGTATCTCTATCTTGAGTGTCCATTTTATGTTTTTGGTTGTTAGTGGATATATTCTGATATTTACGTCCAATTTTTCTGCTTCATCCAACTTGCTAGATCGCCCTAATTCTGCTGCTTAATTCAGCGATAGCTCTCCTATTCTAGGACTCTCCTCCATTATGACTAGCTCTCAAATTCGATTATTAAATTGTCCTGAATCTAATTTATAAAAATAGTATAGAAAACCATCTATCTAGTGGTACAAGAACATATTTTTTGTCATACATCTGTCAGTATAAACAAATAAAAAAATATAATAAAATTTATCTTCCTACCGATAGAAGGAGGCATGAATTTGTGATCATGCTTACATGAAAATGTAAACATAATAAATTTGATATAGCAATCCTAAATGAGTTACAGACACCTCTCCCTTGTCCTCCATGTCTTCCTTGTTCGGATCTCAAATAGGATTGCTATAGACAGGATATTGTTTTTCTATCCTTCGTTTCTACGGGTATCGGTCAAAAGAAAGATGAAGCTTGTTTTATCACTATGTCAACCTAGAATCTAGTAATGACCAAAACATTTTTCCAAAGGGGAACTAGTAATGGTTGCAACATTAGATGATAAAAAGCGCTCTGCCCTTGGCATTCAATTAGCAGATATAAAAGCTCTACAGCAGCTAATCATAGAAAATGAGCAAAAGCTTTTGAGCGAAGGTCTAGATTCCGAAATTGCTGACCGCCTTCGGAAATTCCTTGAAGATGATCAAAAAAATCTGGGTATAATTGAGACTGTAATCGGCCAGTATGGCATCCAAGCGGAGCCGAAAAAAAGCACCAAAGAATTGATTGAAAAAGTTCGGCAATCGTTCCAAGATTCTAAGCTCAGCTTATATGAAAAAGTATTTGAGCATGAATTGCTAAAGCATAAACAGGTAATGTCAGGCTTGACAATTCACAAGGCTGCCCAAAAAGTTGGCGCTGACGTGTTGCTGGCGATTGGACCTTTAAATACTGTTAACTTTGAAAACCGCGCTCACCAAGAGCAACTCAAAGGTGTGTTGGAGATTTTGGGTGTCCGCGAACTCACTGGACAAGATGCAGATCAAGGAATTTGGGGACGCGTTCAAGACGCTGTAGCAGCGTTAAGTGGCGTAGTCGGTAGTGCTGTTACTCAAGGTACTGACAAACAGGATTTGAATATCCAGGATGTTATTCGCTTAGACCACGGCAAGGTCAACACTCTGTTCACCGAACTGTTGGCAAGTAACGATCCACAAAAGATCCAAGAATACTTCGGTCAAATATACAAAGACCTGCTAACGCACTCCATCGCCGAAGAAGAAGTAGTATACCTCAGAGCACGCCCGTTTTACGGTAATAACGACACCCAAGAACTGTATGACGAGCAAGGTGAGTTTAGGGTGTTGTTGGATGAAATTAAGGCTATCAGCCCATCCTCACCTCAATTCAAAGATAGAGTTAAACAGCTGTTGGATAAAGTTGGCGATCACATTCGTCAAGAAGAAACCACTTTGTTCGCTGCAATTCGCAACAACTTGAACACTCAGCAAAGCGAGCAATGGGCTACTGACTTCAAAGCAGCTAAGGTCAAAGCTCAGAAGGAATTGGGCGTTGTCAGCGAAGCGAAGAAGTAGTCAATAGACTCATAGAGGCGAAACTTCGCCTGATCTAACCCTCGTCACCTTAAAAGGGCTGGTTCTAAGAGGTAGAAATTTTACTCTGATCAGAGTCACAGGCATAGCGCTAATTCAGTATTTCAAGGCATGCTGGGTTAAATAAAAGCTCCCATCATATATGATGGGAGCTTTTATTTAAGAGCCATTGGTGTTCTTCATTCTGGAACACCTAAAACAGAAGGTGATTTTTAGCTACATAAGGGTAGTTCTGTCAATGCGTAATTCCTGAACATTTGTCTGGAATCACAGGGTTATTGCCCGACAAGGTTGCCAGATTGATGAGCGATGAAGTGACAACAGTATTGAAATTTTGTAGACTCAGAGTGTCCCGATTTCTAGCCATCGATGCTACTCAGATACTACTCAATTGCAGTTAAAACATCGTGCTTGTAGGGGGCTTAAGGTTGCTGCCAATATTTATAAACAGTATTAGCAAGGGTCACAACCCCAGTGACGATAGCAGATTCATCGACTTCAAATTGAGGGTGGTGCAACGGGTGATTGGTGACTCTATCTTTGAAGCCCACGCCCAAGCGAAACATGGAACCAGGGGCATGTTCTAAATAAATGGAGAAATCTTCAGATCCAAGAGAGGGTTCGGGTAAAATTTGGATACGATCGCTACCCCAAGCTTCTTCTGCCGCTACTTGTAATAACTGCGTCAAGGAATAATCATTTTGGACGCTTGGTACGCCCCGATGATAATTAACTTGATATTTCGCGCCATAGGAATTGCAGACGTTGGCGACGATGTTTTCGATCCAATTTGGTAGATGGGCACGAGTTTCAGGATGGAGCGATCGCACGGTTCCCAGCAACCGTACTTGGTCCGCAATTACATTCGGCGCTCTGCCACCACTAATCTGCCCTATGCTCAGTACTACTGGACGTAAGGGATTCTGTGTCCGGCTAATTGCTTGTTGTAGTGTGGTAACAACTTGTGAGGCAATCCAGATGGCATCGATTGCCTCATGGGGACGAGCACCATGTCCAGATTCTCCAATAATAATTATCTCTAAATCATCGGCGGCTGCTGTCAATGCTCCGTAACGCACACCAATTGAACCTGCAGGTATGGAGGGAAAAACATGAAGACTTAATATGGCGGAAACATTTTCCATCGCCCCGTCTTTCACCATCCAATAAGCACCTTGGGCAATTTCCTCTGCGGACTGAAATAAAAACCGCACCTTACCAGGTAACTCATCTACCATTTGTGACAGTACCATTGCCGTTCCTAAGCCCACTGTAGTATGGACATCGTGACCGCAAGCGTGCATGATACCTTGTGTGCGAGAGATAAAGTCTAAACGAGTGCGTTCTTGGATTGGCAAAGCATCCATATCTGTGCGAACTGCCAAAATTCGCTCATCGTTGCCAGTGCCTTGTAGTTCTCCAATCACACCAGTTTTGCCCACTCCCTCCTGCACATGAAGACCACTGGAAGACAATACGCCAGCAACGAAGGCAGCAGTTTGGTATTCCTCACCGCTCAATTCTGGGTGAGAGTGAATGTGACGGCGAATTTCAATTAAGCGGGGCGCTAGTTTTGCTGTTAAGTCTTTAATTAGAGTCAGCATCGATTAATAACAATTTACGCGATTTTCTTCATCACTTCATAATAATTAAACTCTTACTCTCGAACTGCTAGAAAGTTACCGATTAAAAAACCGCCACGAAAAGGGTGCTCTTAAATACAGCGTCATTGTTCCAATCCCTAGTCTTGAGGCGTGAGTCCCTACACCCCACACCCTTTGACCTTCTTATTCTCCAGAGCAAGTTGTGCCTGGGATATTTCCTCCTGTGTTGAATTTGTTACAGTCTGGTAGACTTGGACGTTCTAGCGCCCACCCATAGGATTTGTTAGAAGTGACGACACCAGTGGGCAGTATTGTCAGTTGGAAGTTTGCGCCTCGGAAATTGGTGAGCAGCAATTTAGCACCCTTGAGGTTAGCGCCTTCCAAATTGGCACCGATCAAACCAGCAAAGGTCAGATCGGCGTTTTCCAACGAAGCCGCTTTAAGATTTGCACCTGTCAAAGAAGCCTCAGTTAAATTTGTAGCATTTAATACTGCCGCTGACAAATTTGCATTAGTGAGATCCGCATTCGTAAGATTAGCCAAAGATAAATTAGCTCTACTTAAATTAGCCTCTCGCAAATTTGCTCCAGTCAGATTCAATCTACTTAAGTCAGCACTACTCAAATCACACCGGATACAGTTTTTCGTGGCCTTCAACTGTTCCAGGTCATGCTGATTAAGTGCGAAAGCTTGCTTTGTAAACCCAAAACAAAACAATAGGACAACGGTAGCAACAATTTTAAGTTTCATATTTTTTACAAATGTTCAAAAGCTGACAATTTTATCAAGGATATACTGACATCGTTACATATCCAATTGGTATCTTGACACTCCCATGCCTAAAGGCGATAGCTCACGGAGTGCGAGTACTCGAGCGTCTGGGATTCTTTAAGAGGTTCTGCCATATCTCTTAAATATCCAACTGTCGGAGTTTCTCGCACGTGGCGATGATACCCAGAGGCATGGTTAAGAGTCTCAACCATCGTCACAAAACAACATCGGTTACATTAATCAATTACCACTTTGTTTGGATACCTAAGCGTAGAAAGAAAGTGTTAACAGGAAATGTGGCGATTCGCCTCGAAGAGTTACTATACGAAAAAAGCAAAGACTTAGATTGTGAAATTTTAGCTCTTGAAATTATGGAAGACCATGTACATTTATTTTTAAGTTGTCCACCAACTCGTAACCGTTCACGGGGTTGGCAAAGGTTACCGTAGAAAATAGGTACACATTGATGGTAGAGTGAGAGACATGGATGTATTGTGCCTCATTCACGGGATTGAAATCCCGAACTCCGATTGGGAAAAAACTCCTGCCAGTGTCAAAGAACTGGTGGAGAAACTGGGGCAGCGAATAAAGCAATCAGAAAAAGAACTAGCACAGAAGGAATCCCAAAACGAAGAGCAGAAGCGAAAAAATTAACCGGACATCAAATAATTCATCGTCTCCGCCGTCAGATGACCCACCGAGTGCCCAAAAACCAAGTCAGAAAAAGACTCATTGGTAAAAAACGTGGTGGGCAACCAGGCCACAAGGGGCACAGTCGATTTTTATACGAACCAGAAGACTGTACATCAGTTTTAGACCATCACCCAGAGACTTGCAGAGGAAAGCGGTGAGAAATTAATAGGCTGGGATGCCTTCCCTTACCGTCATCAAGTAGTAGACATTCCTCCGATTAAACCAATAGTCGTAGAGCATCGGTTACACCAACTGGTGTGCGACATGTGTGGAGCTTCTACCCGTGCTTTGTTACCAGAAGGTGTGAATCCAAGTGGCTATGAGACAAGAGTAGTCGCTCTTGTTGCTGTTTTAAGTGGGGCTTACCGCCACAGTCACAGAATGGTGCAAAGTGCCATGTGGGAAGTGTTTGGAATTCCAATGTCTTTGGGTACGGTCAACAAACTCAGGCTTGAAGCCAGTTCAGCCCTAGCTCGTGTAGTTGAATCCGCCAAAACTTACGTCCAAAACTCAAGGGTGGTTGGAGCAGACGAAACTAGCTTCGCTCAAGGAAATGTTGATGGGTGCAATGAGAAAAAGACTAAAGCTTGGCTCTGGGTAATGGTCACACCCTTAGTCGCCTTTTTTGAAATTACGCTCTCTCGTTGCACTCAGACAGCGAAAGATCTACTGGGTGAAAATTTTAATGGCATTTTGAACTCAGACCGTTATGCCTCATACAACTGGGTGAGCGTAGAGCAACGACAATTATGTTGGGCTCACTTAAAACGAGAGTTCATTAAAATATCAGAGCGGACAGGAGTCTCGAAACAGATAGGAGAGGACCTGTTAAAGTTTGAACAGGAACTATTTAAACTTTGGTATCAAGTGAGGGATGGAACTTTGAAGCGTTGCGAGTTCCAGCTAAAAGTTCAATCCATTCGTAACTCAATCAAGTCGTGCTTGCAAGAAGCTGCAAATTATGAGGTTGGTTATAAAGAGAATACTCCCTTTGCCAAAACAGTTCGCACGTGTCGGCAAATTTTAAAAGTTGAACCCGCTTTATGGTTGTTTGTAACTGTTGAGGGTGTGGAACCAACGAATAATGCAGCAGAAAGAGCCATACGTCCTGCTGTGATTTGGCGACGTACCAGTTTTGGTTCCCAAACTAAAGCAGGTAGTACTTTTGTATCCCGGATGTTAACCGTTGTTACTTCCCTCAAGTTTCAACGTCGCAACGTATTGGAGTTTATAACCAATGCTGTGGGTGCTCAACGTCATGGTACATCGGCTCCTTCTTTACTACCCTCAGTTCAAGCGGATGACAAGCAGGTCATGAAAGCTGCTTAATTCCAGTTCGTGATACTCGTTTATTGACCCTGATTAAATCCGCTTGTGTATCTAGGATTTATCCTCAGACTTCGCCGCGACTGAGGTTACTAAGAACGCAAAGCTATAAATTTTCAGATTTCGACATCATTGTCAGCCATCTTTTGCGTATTCGCGATTTGTAGATGTTGATTGTTCAAAGGGTTACTTTTACACCTATACACCCCTGTATTGTCTCGTAACATCAATCAACAATTAAATCAGATTTTATTGTTTTACATTCGCGCCTACGTGCGCCCACTCCTTATTGTCAAATAGCTACAACTTGATTGTTGGGTGGTGTGCCTGCGGCACACCCTCTGAACGGTTACAGTCGAAGTAAATTTGAAGCATTTAAAAACTACATTGGGGATGGATATTCAAAGAGGAAAGACCCCTTCATTAGTACGAAAAGAGATTTGGGCATTTTTGTTAGTTTATAATCTTTTAAGAACATTAATGTTTGAAGCTGGTTC
>Ga0116227_10011892_pt1 | contig 14436 bp, 2 predicted proteins | sample S1TSphgellanicum_FD_89693 | JGI IMG/M metagenome (GOLD analysis project Ga0116227, IMG submission 89693) | Host-associated microbial communities from peat moss isolated from Minnesota, USA - S1T2_Fb - Sphagnum magellanicum MG | ecosystem: Host-associated > Plants > Peat moss > Unclassified... | reverse complement strand
CTAGACCACACATCAGACGCAGCGGAAAATCACGATCCTGGCCAAGACTCTCTGCTACCGAGCTACTCACTCTTCTCCTTCTACCAGCCTCCTCACAACATTCTCCCCCCTTCTCCAAAAACAAACTTTTGATCTCTTCTTTGAGTTCTCCGTTGGCTTCCTCCAGAAGCTCCTTCCAAATTTTCCAACGTCGTTCCATTCCCCCCGCGCCGTCCTCAGCCTTGTCACCTTCATAATTCAAGCTTCATCAATGCCAGCCGCCATGCCCAACTTTGCACACACCACATAGCTCAGAAAATAAGGCAACCATGCATTTTCATGCAACAATGATGGAGCGCCGTCACAACAAGACGGTTGATGCAATTATGCCTAAAATCAAGGATTAGATCAGATTGTACAATAGTTAGACAATCTCCTTTCACATTACAGGTCCTTATTTACACCTCACACAATATATTATTATTATTATTTTATTTATGTACTTGACCTTTTTGTTAAAATATAAAAATTAAGTAGAACTTGGGATTGTGATAAGTTGGAAATAAAAAGCCAATAAACCCATCCATTCACCCCTAACCAAGAAAAAATCCCCATTATTCAAATTGTATTTCTATAGCCCAAAATTAAACCCTCAAAAAAATAGTATGTAAGATTTTCAATACCAAAATCCAACATCCTTTATACTAAAAACTTGCAACACCAAGTTTTTTCATTTGCATAGAATGTACATGAATTGAAAAATTGTCTTAAAAATAGATGCCAAAAAATATAGATTCAAAGTTGTTGTTTTATATGTATAGTGATGTCTTCAAGACTTTAAACAAAAACACCAATGCACATTTAAATAGTATCTACTCCGGTGGATTTTTCATTTTTTGATCTATTTTTACGATTGAATAACCAACAACCTTTGTTGTAAGATTTAAAACAAAACAACCTTCAAGCTACTTGTCCTTGAAAAGGTGAAGAAAAAACCTTTGCTTGGTTTTAAAGTCTTCGAGATTCACAAGCTTGTGTGCCAACAAAGATTTAATTCAAAAAACACATAACATGCCACCATATTCATTGCCATTCTCTTGTTTTATCTTGCATGAAATTCTAGCTTGAGTTTTAGGGTGAATTGTGCACTTATAACCATAACAATAAAAATCGTCATCATGATTGGTTAGAAAAGGCACGTGACATTATGTGCATATGTCTTTGAAACATGACATTCTAGTAGCAATCACCAATTTCCTAACAACCTACAACCCACAAACCACACAAATGATAAACAATAAAATCTAATTGGTATTATCTAACCACAATCAAGAACATTCTCACCAAAGATTGTTTCACTCTACTTAAGCTGATTTTCTTAGAAGAGTGAAACCTTCATTCATGTAACATACTACCAACGTCGTCAAAAGGCCCCACATTCATCTAGAAACTCACAAGTCTTTGGTGTGACCTACATTATGTTATCTTGGCCTTTGAATAAATATGAATGTACCTTGAATCCCAAATTGAAATCCACATGGCCAAATGTCAAGACAAAACCTTGGACTTTCAAAAATCGAAACATATGCATAAAAAACATGTTTAGGGTTTGCGTAGATGCACAAATATAATCCAAACTAATTGGAATCATATATGTATTGTATGCAATAATATGGACGATTTAAGAAAATAAAAAACAAATATACACCCATACTTCAAAATTTTATTACAAAGTCATAATCATCAACATTACCATACCATAATGTATTATTGAACATTTTAAAATCATTTTATCTAAATTCACCGACTTTAAAATAAATTGAAAACTTTGATGGGACCTAATTGCATGTATATGGAGCAAATTGACCTAACTAACTTTTTAAGATTTGGATCTTCTTATTTAATCAAAGAAGAGACTCCATGTGGATATAAAGAACTTAGACATAACACTTTTTCACTTTGACACCACCTTCTATTATCCCTTCCTGCCACATATATAATACCCATATTTTAACAACCCATTCACAAAGCAAGAACACCATTAGTTAAGTGAAAAAGGGGAAATATTTAGTCATGATCATTTTCTAGATATAATTTTAGAATCTCATATGATAAAGTTGTTCAAAACATCCTACATGAATTAGTGCCAAAGGCTAGTTATTTTACACCAAGAAAAAATATCGTTGACCCACTTGAGAATCACACATTTTTGCTTTGAAGTGTTGAACATCTACCAACAACTTTGTTTTTTTTTAAAAACACTATGAATGAACTTGCCTCCTACATGCAATGAACACAATGATATACAAAACCTCAAATCCAAAGAAAAAGCAATCTCAAATGTTTTATAAGTACTTGAAAAAGAGTGACCAAACCAATTTCTTTTCCTCTACATCAAAATTTTCCATATTTTTATCCTCGATGCCCAACAAAACCTACGTCAAAACATGGGAATATGTTTTGCACATGTTTAAAAACTCAAGGAATAAAAACACAAAAGAAAACTTTAAACAAACACTGAAAAGTTGAATTCGGTATTTGAGAATGATTATTTTACCTCCATCAACCAACTATGGTATTATGATACATTCAAAATTCCACTTATTACCTACTCACACCTCCCTTCTAAGCCTCTCCTCTCTCCACTTCCCCACCCGCCACAACCCCTCCAAATGAATACACTTGCAACCTAACCCACCCATTTCATGTACTAACCCACTCATGTAGTATAGATTCATGGGTAAAAAAAAATTAGCTCGTCCAATATGAAACCAAAAAAAATAAGGCCAAACCTTTTTTAAATATCATTGAAAAAACTTATCCCATCTAGTGTGAAACCGAACAACATAAGGCAAAACCTCCTAAAAAAAATCAATGCAAGAGCGGCTGTCCCTGCAAGGCCTAACAAAAAACACAAATGCCCAAAAGTCTATTATGTTACAACAACTTTGCCAATGGAGTTTTTTTTTTTTTTTGGAGGTGAATTTTGGCAATTTGGCAACAAAAGAAATTAAGATGGAAATATTCTGTCACAGATTCCTCTCTTCTTTAAAAAAGAAAAATGTCAAAAAAAATTAAAATTAAACACATTACCAAAAAAATTGACATTTTTTTAACTTAATTTTTTTTCCCATTGGGTATTTGCTGTGTATTGTAAGGAAAAAAGAAAGTTTGGAAAAAAATGGCAAGCATCCAGAAAATAATTTAACCAAATTTGGCTAAATACAGAATCCTTTCATATTCTTGGTTACCTACTGGAACTTATCATAAAAATTATGGCAATTTGAAATTTGTATAAAGAAATAAGTAAGCCCTAAATACCAACAAATGAAATAAAGTTTATTTCTGCCCAGAAATAAATTTTAATGTAACTTTTGCAATTTTTTTGCAATTGTAACCTCATGTTTGTATTAAGTTTGCATGCTTTGAATGTGAGCATTGCATTAATACTTTGTTGAAATTTTCCCTAAAAATACGAGTTTGAAACATATTGCAATGTTGCATTATTGCACTACAAGAACTTAAAAAACATAAAGTTCAATGTGAATTACTTGCATAAGGGTCACAAAATAAACATTAGTTTTGTTAGAATGATTTTGCAAAACTCACATTTGAAGCATAAAATGCCAGCTAGTTTTTGAATGGTTTGTGCAATATTCAAATGTTGGGCATAAAATATGCATGTTCAATGAAAAAAATGACAATGATAAAAAATTAGTAAATTAGAAGAAGAAAACTAATTGTAATAAATAATAGAAGAAAATGATTTAGAACATGAAAAAATAAATAGAATGAGAAAAAATAAAAGAAAATTTTTTAAATAAAAATTTAGAAGAACAAAAAGACATAGAAAAATAATTTTAAAAAATAGGAATCTAGAAAATAAATAAATCAATGCTTGCATTTTGGTCACAAAATATGTAATAATTATTGACATGTGTTATATTTGAAATGGCATTGTTTTCATACGTGGATATTGTATTTTGCAATTGGATTTTCAAGCATTTTAACTTTTAACAATAATTGCCAAAATATGCAATACATACGTGTCACAAAAGTTGATTGAATGTGTAATACTCACATTCAGGGTTACCAATTATTGACATCAAGGGATCGAATATGATTAAAATGGTTGTTAGTTCATTTATAGCAATACTTTCATATTTTATATATCATACAATGGTAGACATTAACATCCTATAAATGATAGGTAAGTAGGTGAGTAGGAGGGTGGGTGGGTAGATAAATAAATAAATAGGTGGATAGGTAGGTGAATGTGTGGGTGGGTAAGTAAATAAGCATGTAGGTAGGTCAATGGTTAGGTAGGTAGGTGTGTACACATATAAAAAAACAAGTTAAATCAATAATGTAACTAGGTCAATAAGATAATTGGTCAATAAGGTAACGAAAAAGTTTTGTCAAAAGATTTTGTCAAAAAAGTAGTCTTTAGGTTAATTCAAGAAAATGTAAAAGTTTTGTCTAAAGGTAGAGGTTTTGCCAATAGGTATAAGTTTTGCCATGAAATAATAGAAGTTTTTCCAAAATATATAAAATTTGCCAAAAAAAAAAAAAAGGTTTTGCCAACATGTAAAAGTTTAGCCATGAAGAGATGGAAGTTTTACTAGAAAGTATAGGTTTAACCAAGAAGAATTAGAATTTTTTCCAAGTGGTAGAAGCTTAACCAAGAAGAGACAAAGGTTATACTAAGAGGTAAAAGTTTAGCTAGAAAGATATAAAGATTTAACTAGGAAAAGTTAAATTTTTTTCCAAATGGTAGAAGTTCAACCAATAAAATATAGAGATTTTATTGAAAGGTAAAAATTTAGAAAGAAAGAGGTAAATGTAATGCCAAAAGATAAAGGTTTTGTAAAAAATAGATATAACTTTTGCCAATGTGTAGTGATTTAGCCATGAGGAGATGGAGGCTTTGTCAAGAGATATAAGTTTTAGCCAAGAGAAGTTAGAATTTTTGCTAAAAGGTAGAGGTTTAACCAAGAAAATATATAAGTTTTGTTGAGAAGTAAAGATTTTGCCATGAAAAAATATAAATTTTGCCAAAATATAGAGGTTTAGCTAAAAAGATATACAAATTTTGTCAACATGTAGAAATTTAGCTATGAATAGATGGAGGTTTTGTCGAAAAATATAGGTTTAACCAAAAAGAGTTAAAATTTGTGCCAAAAGTCAAAAGTTTAGCCATGAAAAAATAGAAGGTAAGTAGGTAAAGGGTTGGTAGGCAGAACAAATATGTAAATCAATAATGTAATTAGGTCAGTAGGGTAGCTAGGGAATTAGGGTGACTAGGTTGGAGGGTACTATGGTTAAGGTTGAGGGAAAAAAAAACTCAAAAAGTAAAAAAGGTCAAAGGTCAACAACCCAAAAAGGTTGATTGTGATATAATGTTGAGTTAGCACAGGGTGAAGAATCGAATGAAAAAACACAACCCATCCTATGGATAGAATGGCCAATTGGTGCATTGGTGGGTGCTAGTTCATTCTAGTCCACATATGTTAGAGAGACTAGGCCCTCTTTTAGTTGATTTTGCCATGTGAACCTTTCTTCAACAAGGCTTGTATGTACTATGGAACGAGCGCTAGATTAGGAACACACAAGCCCAATAAGGTGAAACATTCATCCAAGTCATACAAACTAGGCCTTTTACGACTAATTCTATCGGCTACAACTTCATTCCTCGAACCTTTTATGTATACGAGAAGGCACTCCTAGTTAAGTCCCCATTCAATTAGCCTTACGTGTACTATGAAATGGCCCCTTTTCAGAAGTGCATTGAGTGGGCACCACAAGGTGAGATGTTGTTAATTTGATGGTACTAGATGAACCCTTTGGAGCTAATTCTACCATGTACATTTTCATTCGCCAAGCCCTTTCTGTATAAGGGAAAGCATTGCTATTCCTTGTAGACCAACGGTGGAAGGCATTCACAACAATGCCTTCTTCTTCATAACAAACAAAGTGATATGATGTTGTAGATTACCTTGTGCCCTTGTCCTAATGGGTTTACACATAAAATTTTCGCTCTAAGAAGGAACTATAAATTGTTATCCAAAATACCTTCAAATTACATTACAATTTTGTTTTAAAGTTGTTACATGTTATGAAATTATATCACAAACTTCCCATCCACAATTTGATAATGAAAATTGTACAAAAATCATTTTCCCATGAATATGTGTTTTAAATGTCATGAGTTTAAAACATGTATGATGCATGTATAAACACAATGAAATATTTTCAAATGTTTGCAAATATTTTATCCTATTTATGTAAGCATCATACATGTTTTAAACACATGATATCTATTGCAAAAAACACAAACCCATGAAATAAAAAATTTCATGCGAATTTCAAATGAATCAATGAAAGTGATAAGTTTGTGATGTAGGTCTTAAAGAAGGCACCTCCAAGGGCATTTTGCATATTAATGAGCTTTTAGGACAAGGTCGCTAGGCCCAAACCTAAATGTCAATTAGGTGCAATGCAAACTAGAAACCACCTTCCATGGCATAAAGAAAATTTTAAAAATAGATTTTGCTATAAATTGTGCTTGAATTTTCAAAACCAACACATTTTTCAAAGTCAACGTTTTTTTCAAGAAAATATTTTTTGCAATTTAAGACATGTTATTAAAAGTGTGTAACAAGCTTCATGTTCTTTAAATTAACATGTTTAACTTTTTATTTATTATGAAATAGGTCATCGAACTTACAAATTTACGAGTTTCATTGGGTTGTTCAAAATTCGCACAAAATCTATTATTTCATAGGTTCATGTTTTTTGCTCACATATGTTGTTTGTTTAAAACACCTATGATACACATACAAATAAAATAAAATATTTGCAAGTGGTTGAAAATATTTCATCCTACATATATTTGCATCATACATGTTTTTAATGTATTATGTTCATATGAAAAATCATAAAAGAATGATTTTTACACGATTTTCATCATCAAATTGTGAGATGAATTTCTTTTGATGTGACCTTCTCCATCCTTTAATGATTTAAAATTTTAATATTGAATTTCAATTAGGATCCACCTCAACAAAATTGTTACATTTTTTTTTTGATATGAATCAACTTCTTGATTTTGAGTTCTAAATGCTAAGTTAAAATTCATTTCAAATTCAAGTTAGCACCAAGTGTGAAGGGTCTTCAAGATGAAAACCAACATCAATAGGACCCTATTGACTAATAGCACCATATTTACACATCTTGTTAATCCATTGGGGATGCACATTTACAATTGTGTTCCTTATAATTAAGGCAAAACGACAAATGATACAATGATAACGAATACGTAAGGACACACAATACAATGTCAAATGTTTTTACATCCATTACACATGAAGTCAATTTTCACTCCATTTGAGAGTAATTGCATATGTTTTTTTCATTCATGTCATCAAAATGTTGATGTTTCCCTTTGCAACTATGATATTTGCACCTTTGTGGATATCATCATGACCAATCCCACACATGTAAAGAAGGATGCTAGAAAATTATGATTTAGAAAGATCCAGCAAATTTTATTGCAAAACAATACAAGGTTTGTTCCACAATACCAAATCAACACCCAACATTATCAAAACTCAATGACACGATCAACTATTTCTGGTGTTAAACAGATGCACATTATAAACCATAATTTTCCCACTTGCAAAAGGGACAGGATGTTACAAGTAAAGGCGGGATATTCCATTTTGGAGAGGGATTTTCTATACCAGGGCAGATTTTCTGTTTTAGGTTAAGAAACAAAGTTAACCTAGTTAAAATTTTCTGAAATTCACTGAAATTTTCTGAAATTCACTGACCAAAAGGAAAAAAACACCATGGCCCCTGTGATTTCAAACATATTTTTTTCAGGAAAAGCTGCCCTAAACCAAACCTAATAATTATTTTCCAAATCATGTAAGTGGTTTTGGTTTAGGGTTTATCAAAAAGGACTTCAAAAGTAAACATCCGAGCTGCCGGATTCGAACCAGCGACCTAAGGATTCTCTGCACTACTACAGTCCTCCGCTCTACCAACTGAGCTAAGCTCGGATCACATGTGGGCTACGTGAGAGTCTAGGTTATTTATAAAATGCAATTCATGCCGTAAAGAAATGTTTTAACCTCTTCAAAGGGTTTGCCCTATTTGTCTTCCCTCCAGTTAAACTGGAAGGAACTGCAGGGAACAACTTTGCAGTTGGAAAAATGCATACTCTTCTACAATTATATCTGTCAACATGTGTCTATTTTAGGTCATTTTGCCAAAGTTCTAGTGTTTCACCAATAAATTACAATTAGGAAGGTGGGATTTGTGAATCACAAGTAGCTTCTAGCATGTTCATGTAAGTGATCAAGTAGGCCTATCATAATATCCAGTGATTTAATCACCCACCCACATTCTCTATGTTCGAGTAGTGAGACACCCACAAGAAAACCGAGCAAGTAATGTATTTATAAAAGACATAAGACAGTTCCTAGTATAACATTTTCTATTTCATGGAGGGTACAGTAATCCAAGCTTAGCTCAGATACATAACTTAGCTATTTCATGGTTGTGTTGTGCAGTAGATGATAACACGGATCAAACTGGGAAAGATGTGTCTCCCCAGTTCAGGACTTGCAATGGACAGAAAAAGGAAAGGAAAAAGCATACAGAGCTCAATACATGAAAACAGGATAGGCATCAGATACAGATCTTTCACAGTGACTAATTTGCAAACAATTTGTACTGAGAGTGGATGAGTAGATATCCTCCACTAAAATTATGTTATGTACATGATATGACATAAAACCTTGACCCCTTTACTTGACTCATGGTGAAAATAAAACCACTCTGTCAGAGAACAAGTAAGCATTGGTTACAAGATTGAACATTTCAATCATGTGTGTTTCTGTCACTTCTGCAGTTCCAAAGTTTGGTTCAAAAAACGATAAGGTGTGTAGCAAGGTCAACAACAAATGGATCCAGGATAAGGCGAGTCAAGAAATAGAATACCACACCTAATGAGATAGATATCGGCAAAGCTGGTAGTGCCCGCCGCCAGACTGCAAGCAAGATGAGTGTTGCACCAAGCCCTCCTATGATTGCAAGGTAGCATGCATAAACTGTCATCAAATCATACATTGCTGCCCGCCCTACCAACACACTGTAAAATATGAAGTCCCCAAGCCCAAGCTTGACTGCACCAGAAACCCCGAGCCCAAGTCCCTCATCCTCACTTTCTGATCCACCCTGATCAGAACTTTGGAAGTGCATTCCAGTTCCTGATTCCATTCCATCCAATGCTGCTGCAGTTGAAGAATTATTTGTTCCATGACTTACCAATGGAACAGTATCCTCATCTACATTTGATTCTGTGGCCTGATGTCCAGCAACAACTGTGGAGATCGAGTTAAGCATTCCAGCATCTCCAGTTGATGAGACCAACCTTGAGCCAATAATTCCTACTTCTGGGGCTAAGGGTGGCTCAGTAATTATACAAGTTTGTTGACCATTGGAAGTCCATAAATTGTCCAAGGCTGAATTTGAGCCAGAGTTCCCCCTCCCAACCCCAGGGTTTCGAGGGGCCCGGCGGTTGCTCCATCTTCTTGTTCGCGCTGGTGTTGGGGATGAAGACATAGGTGGAGGTCCAGATATCTGCCGAGGGAGCACTGGGCGGGCTTCATAGATGAGTGCTGGAATATCTTCATCCCTTGCAATGGCAAGCTCCACAAGCATGTTGAGGGGACCTCCAGGGGCCAACACTGCAACAATGTCATAAATAGCCATAGCCACGAGGAGAATCCATGTTGTCCACTCAGGAAGCTTTGTGAACCAGAATGCCACAAGCATTCCAATGACAACAAGGTAGCCTTGGGTGAGCACAATAGGCATTCGGCAGAAGAAAACAGCCATCACACCAACACTTGCAAAATTCACAAGGCATATTGCAAATGTGATGATGTCAATTGGGACTGAAAAGAACTGGATCAACTCGATTGCTACTATGCCACCCATCCACGCCAGAACTGTAAAAGCTGAGAAACCCATGTATCCCCGGAGGCACTTTGTGAACCGGAAGTAGAATAACCCAACGAGTACAAAGGTGACAACCATGACAATGCAGACAAAAACAATGGCATTCAATAACCCCCCCTTGAACTTTTCAACAAAAGAGTCGTTGGGCTGCTCATTATATATCATCATAGCAATGGTAGCCACGGGTGTGGAAGAACCATGAGGAGTCAAAGTATGAACTAAAAGTACCACCAAAAGCATACAAATTGACACTGGGCTTACTATGCCAATGATCTCTCCTCCCACCATCTCAAGAATCCCCTTCTCCATGGTCACTTGAAACTTGAGCTTATGACAGTTATGACCAGATTTTCACTAACTTGTCACAATTTCCACCTGCCCGTGCTGTTGTCTTGTCTACAACAACTTGCTGCAAACCTCTCCAGATATCTGATTCAGATACCATAGATCCCATTGAGCTCCATTTCTTGTCAATTGCAATTGATTGGCAATCCTCTTAGTCTCTTACCAGGGTGCAATTCAAGATGGATAAAGCAAAGTTTAGGCATACTTTTTTTGGGGGGAAAACGGCCTTCAAACCTGTCCTCTACAATTCACAGTTCTTTGTGTCAGCAACACAAAGGGTTGGAAAAAAAGAATGTAGAAACAACAAAGTTCAACACAGAAGCTAAATAAAATCTCTAATTACCCTAACCGAAAAATGATTCCTTGTAGTGAGTGGACAACCCTTTTACCAGAATGCATAAACTTTGTTCTTTTCTACATGCAAGACAACAAGCATGCAGAAATCATATTGAATTCTACACTTGATACATCGAAATGAAGCAGGAAACATCTAGGTAAACCTAACCAAAACCCTATGAATCCAAGGTGATAAAGACCCAAACAAATGAGTTTATTTACCAAGCACACAATCAGCAGCAGGCATTCATAAGCATTCCTCAAGTAGTTTAAAAACACAGGAAAACAATACAACTCTGAAAGATCCAAGATATTGCTGCAAAGAAAAATGATGAGACACACACACACACTCTCTCTCTCTCTCTCTCTCTCTCTCTCTCTCTCTCTCTCTCTCTCTCTCTGTGTCTCTCTCTGTGTCTCTCGCTGTGTGGAGTCCGCAAAAAGCCAAACTGGAAGATGGAATGAATGTGAGGGAAAAAAATAGTTAAGGGAGGTGACTCTTACCTTGCAAGCAGCTCAAAGTTCTAGTGGTATCAGGAAAACAATTTTGCTTCCAAGGATAATGCAGCCTCGTCCTTTTCCCCTTCCAAAGAACTCAAGGCTTGCAACCCTTGCAGCACCGTCGTCTCTTGAGGAGTGCTGTGACTATCCTTGAGCATTATTAGGGTTTGGTGGAAACTGGACGTGGGACGTTTGGGGGAGAAAGAGGGGGCGACATTTTACCAGGCAATTTCCGACTGGGAAAAAAAAAAAGCATTCACAGAGTGGAAAATATTACCTTACCCTTTCCATGCATCTTCGTACTAGAGAGCGGCCAGGGTTTGACCAATTCCGACTCCTAGCTCAGCCATTGAGAGCAGACACGGTTTGGCCAATTCCGACTCCTGGCTCGGCCATCAAGAGCCGGCAGAGTTTGCCTGATTCTGACTTCTACCTCAGTGGCCATCAAGAGCCCGGATTTGGCCAATTCCGACTCCTAGCTCGGCCATCAAGAGCACGCAAAAATATTTTTCTTAATCAAATGATGTTTCTAGTTTAAGGAGCCAATCACTTTGAACAAAGTTCATTTTATAACGAACCTGCAACGTCTCTCGTCCCAAAATAAAACAATTGCATTGAGCAACAACAATCCATTTGTTGGGTATATATCATACCACAAGTGAGCCCTTCGACTTCCACAATTTTTGCTTCTCACTTGGAACAAAGCCATCAACAATTTTAGTTCACCCAAAATTTTGCTTTCAATATTTATGTATTTCTCTTTTCATCTCTCCAAAGACATTTGTGTTTCTTTTTTTTGGGTTCACTTGGGGGACACAATGGCAATGTTATGACAAGTTGTCTCTTAGGCATTGCATGAAACATCTTTTGAAATGTTTGAGAATATTTTCTTTGTTGAAATGAAATCTTCGAAATGAAATCATTTTTCCATGGAGACCCAACAACCATAGCATTCAACTACAGTAGTCTTTTTGAAGTAGTTGACAACATGTGTATTTTTACATTTGAAATGAGTTTTGAATGCTTTGAAGGTTAAAAACTAACAATAATGTGATCATATCTTTCCTGAGTCCTAAAACCTCTTAGAAAATTCCTAGTGTCTGTCAATAAGTCCACATTATAACACATAATATTTCCTTTGCCCTGTGAGTGAGTGAAGGCATTCTGATTTCACAACAAGCTTTCCGAAGAACATAAAGCCACCCCTTCTGATTTTCGCATCAATTTTACTCCATGTAAGGTTCAAGGGCAAGGTCATTCCCAAAATTGGGCTTGTGTTGGGCTTTCACCTCACTCACCTTTACTTTCGCAATGCTCTCACCTCAAGCTTTAACCTACATAATAATGCCCATGCATGCAAGCATCGGGTTTTCCAAAATGTCCCAAAAGTTCATCCACTTTGTAAGGGCACATCTAAAACTTCAAATTTCATCTATTGTAGGGATTGTTGTGGTGAACACCTTGCGTCTTTAACATCCAACATAAAAGAGTGTCAACTTTTGGAAAGCAAACAAACCTTTTTTTCCATATTTCTCTTCCTACAATGACTGTTTAAGCAATCTATGAAAAAAGGGTTGGAATATTGTGAAATGGACCAAATGAACACATTTCAAACTTACACCATGCTTCAAGAACACCTACTGTCCACAGAGCTATGTTGATGACACATTCCTTCGTCAACTGTTGCTTTAACACTGAAATAACGCAATGGTAGATGAATTCATTCTAATAATATTTGTTTCCGTGATTTAGTTATGACAAACATGTACAAACTTGCCAAGTTAATTAGCAGCACAGGTACAGCAATTGGAGAATCATTGCACATTCATTAGAAGGTATCTCTATCTTTGGTGTTGAAAACTTTCACTACCATATCTTAATCTGAAAATTCACCAAAACTAGATGCAAATTCTTTCTGATTACTGCCAATCTAACAGCATCTTTAGTGAGGACCAAACTTAACTTGCTTGAATTAATTGAAAACTTACAACACAAATCAACCCAAGTGAAAATATACAAAACAAATAAATAATGGAAACTCTATAGAAGACTCATCAGAATTCAATGCACACCTCTTGCTACTTCCAACTTCAAGCATATTACATCAAAATATGGTTATTATACTAAGAACAGAAAACTGTAGAGAATATCATAGTGTGAAATGCAGATGAACAAGAGCATTGCTTACAGCAAACCAAAAAAACAATAGAAATGTGCAAGTAGTGCTGTTGAATATTGTGAAAGCCTCCAAGTAAGATACAGGGGAATCATTAGAGGGTAGAAGATGGGAGTAAAATACTGTTAAACCCTAAATTGCTCAATCACAAGCACCTGATGTGAAGCAAATGCTATACAACTTCATCTGCTACACACAAAAATTGAAAACCATTCTATCCAAACATTGTTTGGGTATGGATACATTCAGATTCATTCATGATACTCACAGATGATTCAACCTTAGATGATACTTACATGTCATGGAAGTAGGTGGGAATGAATTGTGCTACTGATCTTCTCAAAATCAGTTGTCAGGAGGGAACACAAAAATACTTGACAAGCATCAACCATCAGAGCTCACAGCTGTGATGCAATACTTTAACAACCCAACTAAAACTCTCCACTCTTACCAGATGATTTCAAAGTCACAGAGTAGTCATTTCCAGGCCTTTGCAACCCTTCTCATGACAAAACACTTTGAGCAGAATTTAAAAAGTTCTGCATCTAGTACCACCTCTGAATACTCACAATGAAATTTTTGACAAGTTTCAGCTGGATTTTCTTGCAAGGGTTTTCAAGGGAAGGACTCTCAGTCAGTGGTGTCATAATTAATCTGTTTGCCATCAGCAGACACTCCATCAATGTCATGATAGCACATTCAGGCATGAGCAACCCTAACCTTATCTATATCATGTGGTTTCCAGACATCTAAACAATCAAAAAGCTACAAATATGTGGCATGCCTCCAGCAATCAGAAAGCAAATGAAGACAGATTCTTCAAATCAGAAACATGGATTGAGTGATAAACAAAGAGGAAGAAGCTCATCACAAGCTAATGTGGGACACCCCACCATTTACAAACTTCATATGCTAGGATAGGGTCTGACTTCTTACAATCCAGCACAGATATTATGTCAGTGTCCTCTTTCAAAGCCTGCAAGACAGAGCGAGAGAGAGAGAGAGAGAGAGAGAGAGAGAGAGAGAGAGAGAGAGAGAGGAGGCATTGTTCGGTGTTCTACTACCATTGT